>Ga0163154_10000506_pt1 | contig 60360 bp, 61 predicted proteins | sample OliLakLV19MP9P1_FD_148649 | JGI IMG/M metagenome (GOLD analysis project Ga0163154, IMG submission 148649) | Freshwater microbial mat bacterial communities from Lake Vanda, McMurdo Dry Valleys, Antarctica - Oligotrophic Lake LV.19.MP9.P1 | ecosystem: Environmental > Aquatic > Freshwater > Lake >...
GGTGTGAAAACAGGCAATATTACGCATAGCGGTTTTGTGGGAGCTACAGTAGCCGTAACAGGCACAGAGGCAGGAAATACCTCGACTTTGGTGGCTAATCCAACGACCTTGCCTACCTTTGGAAGTGTAAACAACGGTGCAAATTCTACTAACCAAACTTACACTTTAACAGCTACAAGTATTGCGAATGATGTTACAGTAACAGCTCCTGCAAATTTTGAAGTATCGAAAAATGGTACAACTTTTTCTGCTTCGGTTGTTTATACTGTCGCAGAATTAGCAACTGCCCAAATCGTAACAGTGCGTTTCAAACCTACTTCAGGCTCGAACGGTGTGAAAACAGGCAATATTACGCATAGCGGTTTTGTGGGAGCTACAGTAGCCGTAACAGGCACAGAGGCAGGAAATACCTCGACTTTGGTGGCTAATCCAACGACCTTGCCTACCTTTGGAAGTGTAAACAACGGTGCAAATTCTACTAACCAAACTTACACTTTAACAGCTACAAGTATTGCGAATGATGTTACAGTAACAGCTCCTGCAAATTTTGAAGTATCGAAAAATGGTACAACTTTTTCTGCTTCGGTTGTTTATACTGTCGCAGAATTAGCAACTGCCCAAATCGTAACAGTGCGTTTCAAACCTACTTCAGGCTCGAACGGTGTGAAAACAGGCAATATTACGCATAGCGGTTTTGTGGGAGCTACAGTAGCCGTAACAGGCACAGAGGCAGGAAATGCGGTAACGCCCACACTTTCTACAAATATTGGTGCGATAACATTCAGCACTCCTGTAGAAACAAATCAAACTTCTGCTAATCAGACTTATACGCTAACAGCCAGCAATCTTACTGCTTCTGTTACAGTTACGGCACCTGCGAATTTTGAGGTTTCAAAAGACGGCACTACATTCACTGCTATCATTACCTACACACCTGCAGACCTTGCGACTACCAAAACCGTAACAGTTCGTTTTAAACCTATTTCTACTGTATTGGGTTCGAAAACAGGCAATATTACACACAATACAACAGGTGTCGTGACAGTAAATGTGCAAGTAAATGGAACAGAAGCACTGCCTACAGCTATAGAAGCGTGGTCAAATGATTTCAAAGTTTCGCCTAATCCTGCGGAAAATCTTATTCGCTTGAGTTGTGATGCGCCTTCGCGTTGGGTAGGAGCTACGATAACCTTTACGGATTTGGCAGGCAAGTTGCTTTTGAGTAAGACGTGGGACAACCCTTTGCAAAATTTGCAATTTGATGTGCGCACATGGCAACGTGGTTTTTACCTCATGCGCATATCGGTAGGCAAGCGCGTAGTAATAAAGAAAATGATATTGAAATAAGATAGCCAATAACCAAAACGATGCGACTACTGTTCATGAACAGTGGTCGCATTGTTTTTTATTATACTTTTTGCCAAAATCCTTGTTCCTCTCTCCAAATTGGAGGGAGGTTTTTTGGAGAACTTAATAGTTCTGGTGTGTGAGGTCTTAAGAAACACTTTCGCAGGAAGTCTATTTTTCAAACTTACTGGTTCGTACTAAGAAAACCACATTGGTACATTACTGTAGCCGCTGTAGGCAAGTAAAGTTTGCTTAACTGGAGCGTAGGCAAGGCAACAGCAAGTGGTTTTTCTATAAAATACCCTTCATTGTTGTTTGGTATGACTTTTGGCGGGAGTTTTTGCATTATTTCCTCGCGCAATGTATCTATGGTTTTGTAAAGATGTTCAATGTGGTGTTCTAAATTTTGCAATGTACTGGCTTGCTGCTCCAGTAAATCTTGGCTTTGTGGCATTTCATGCAACAGCTCTTTGATGAGTGTCAAAACGGCTTCATCATCATTTTCCTTTTCTTCTTCTATTTTGGGTTGTTCTTTGGGTACATTCACAAGCACTTGCTCATCTGTTAGAAGCTGTTGCAAATACAGTGAAAGTTCTTCATCGATGCTCGCCAATAAGAAGTCTTGGGAAACTACAGGCTCGGTAGTTTCCGTTATGTTTAAATCTTCGAGGAGGTTCATCAAAAGTTCGTCTGTAAAGTCCATATCTTGGTAAGAAATTTGAAATTAAAAAAAGTATGCTGTGCTATTTATTGGCTTTTTCGAGTTGTTCGATACGTTGTAGAAGTTCTTTATTTTGCGCTTCTAATGTTTGAGTTCGTACGTCAGTAGAGAGGAAAGCGTCTTGCCTCCACCAATTTATTCCGATTTCTTGCGCCTTATCTACAGAGCATATCACGAGTCGGATTTGGATAGTGAGTAGTTCGATGTCGGCTATACTTACGCGGATGTCGCCTGCTATTACGATGCCTTTATCCAATACACGTTCAAGTATATCGGCTAAGTTGGTGGCATCAGTGGAGTGTATCATTTTTCCTTGCATATTAATATTTCATGGGTTTCATTTTCCATTGTTTTGTTTCTTGTAGGTGTTGGTCATATTGCAACTCCGCGCCTATTTCTTTCATTTCGGCGTGCCAGTTGTCTATAGCTTCCACTATATCCGTTTGGATTTTGAGTATATGGTTTTTGAGTTCCGTTTGCCTTTGTTCGAGTTGAGTTAGTTCGTTTGTATAGCGTTCTTTCTGTTTTCGAAGCAAGTACAAGGTAGTTTGCGGGTTTCGTTTGTGAAAAGGTATTGACTTAACGCCTGTTGTGGATTGTCGTCTGACAATTTGGAGAGTAGTTTTGGGAGGTCGAAAGTTCATACATTTGTGGGGTTTGGTGGGTTATTTTGCCAAGATTTGGCGGGTGTGGTTTTTTATTTCGTTGATACGGTCAGTCCGTTTCTTGCGGGCTACGAGTGTCTGCTCCTTGTTATTTTCGATAAACTTTATCAAAAAGTTGAGCGTATATTTTTTGAGCGTTTTCAGTTTATCGCTCAAGTTTTGGTGCAGTTGTTTGTAATTTTCTTGGTGTTTCATTTTGGTATTTTTGAGCCAAGATGAAATAGCAATTTTCTGGCGTATGTTATCCGCTTTGCGTTTGGTGGTGTTATCTTTGTTTTCTTTTGCTCTTTTATTAGAAAGGTCATTCAGAAAGCCTTGCACGTTTTTTTGCAAGTCGAGGTGGGCTTGTTTGCGTTTTTGCGCTTCGAAGCGGTTGTTAGCTTCCCAAGTGATGCGCCATTTTTTGAGGTCTTTATGCATGTTTTTTGGAGGGAGTATAAGAGTGAATAATAGCTAGTATTCCTTGCCGCCTCAAAGTGCGACAAGGAATAAAACAACATGTGTTAGGCGACTCGCGAAGTGAGTCCGATTGCTTCAGCATACTTGAGGTATGTTTCTACAGAGGCTATCACGATACGCGCCTCAATAGCAAGAAGCTCGATACCAACCAATGAAACACGTACATATGCATCAATCACGATACCTTTGTCAAGGATACGGTCTACTACTTCAGCCAAGCTCGAAGAAGCAACGCTTTTTTCTACTGCCATAATAATTAAGAGAGTTTATAAGATGGGAAAATATAAAAATGAAAATAAAATGCTTAGTTCAGCTTTTTGGTAATTTCTTTTAGTTTGCTGATGCGGTCGTCTGTTTGTTTTAAGAAATTATCAAATTTTTGTTCTTTGGGTGGGTCTGGTACTTCAAGTTCGGGTTTTATAGTATCTTGTACGTCTGTTTTTTCCAGAACCTCTACAGCGTGGTGTCCATTGCCGTTTGTATAGCTGTTGGTTGCGGTTTCTTTGGTAAGTTCTTGGATAGCGGCAGCAAGTGGTACGATTTTGTTTTTCTCAATATGATGGTAGACTACTTCAGCGATAAGTTTTTTGGTATAGGCAACTTGTTCGTTTTTATGCAATATTTCCCCCCCCAACACATCATAACAAATCTTAAGAAATTTGTCCATTTCTGTAAATGGATTGATTTGGAACACTTCTACCGCCTTGCCTATCATGATGCAATTTCGGATAGTAGGCGAGAGGTTTAGGCGCGTGTCTTGGCGCAAAGCGTGAACAAGGTTGACGATAAGCGACACCTCATGCGTAGCAAGTCCCGACTTTGCCTGTGTGATTTGAAACTCTGTATCATAATCAAATTGGCTCAAATCTATGGTTATCAATCTATCGCGGAGTGCGTCTTGGCTTTTGTGTACGCCTGCGTACTCTTCAGGGTTACTCGTAAAAATAGCGGTAAAGTTGGGGTGTACGGCTAAATAAGGGTCTTCGTCGCCTCGCATTACAGGCAAGTTTATCATGCGCTCTTCCAAAATAGAAAGGAACACGTTGTTTGCTTCTGGGCGTGAGCGTGTAAACTCATCATAAATCAAGGTAAAGCCGTGCCTACATGCTACAGTGAGGCGGTTGTCTATCCAATGTTTGGTCAGGCTTTCCTCGCGCTTCATCACAGACGATATGAAATTGTCAATCACTTGTTTGGATTGGAAGCCTGTTTCGCCACCTATCATGTTTGTGGTGTTCAGTGTTTCATCACCATGCATGAGGACTAATGGCCTGCCGAGTTTGCTTGCTATATGTTTTGCTATAGTGGTCTTGCCTGTACCTGCGGGTCCTCTGAAATGAACAGGAAAACCTGCTTTGATATAGCCTAAGGCTCTTGTGGTTATCTCTTGCACGTACTCTGTTTCTACAAAGTTGCTTTGTGCTTGCGGGAGTAACAATATATTTTCTTCGAACTTAGGTTTCATACAAGCATTTTTTTAATAAATATATTTACTTGCGAATCAAATAATGTGCCTAAACAATAAAGGAATATATTTATGTTATTGTAACAAAAAAAATAACGGTAATAAAAAAGCTAAATGACTGAAAAACAAGCACTTAAAATTATTAAAAACTAAAAATAAAATGAAAGTGAAAAATAACAGAATTAATATGTATGTAATTTTTAGTGTAAAAAAGCAAAAATAAACACTTAAATAATTGATAATCAATGTGTTGAAATCAAAAAGGAATTTGATACAACTATGCTATGTATATGAAAACGTCAGAAAAACAAAAAATTGTTTGTTTTACAATATTTTATTACATCTATTCCTTATGAAATGCAAGTTATTGTTTCATAAAGCGTGAATTTGGCTTTAATATTGTTAAAATAAGGAATATCCTATTTCCTTAAACATGCATTTTTATTATGACTACGAATGATACGCTTGTTCTCCATCTTATCAAACACTTGGTACGTAAAAGTGAGGAGACAAATTTAGCCGAGCTACTCGAAGAAACGCACTTGCCTACCATAGGCAAGGAAACTACCGATATACAAACAAAGTTAGCCCACAGATTGTTGGGGCAACTTAGCAAAATAGAAGATAGTTTAACAGGTTTGCGCCAACAAGTGCAGGCGTGGGTAAGCCCCAATCTTACTACCAACTTGTTGCAAAGTGTAGCCGCTCCAAAAAACGGCACAGCTACAGCTATAGCCACACCAGCAGTGAAAGCTATTCCTGATAGCCAGTATCCCACATGGCTTCTACAGCCGTTGCAAGGGCTTCAAAGGCTATTATCCAACAGCGCATTTGTGTATAGCCAGCCTTATACAACTTCTTATTGTGTAGAAACGAAAGAGAAGAACATCTACTTTTATGCTTTTGTGCTGCCTGAAGCCGCCCCTACGGGCGAGTTGTTGAGCTTTTTGCACCATCAATTAAATAAATTTCTGTTTGTAGAAACGCAAGTCGATTTAATAGACGTAGTGGCAAATTTGGACAAAGCAATCATGATGCACGCTTCCGAGCTGCCTTATTTGGCGCAGGCAAGTCAAGTCAAATTTGTGATAGGCAAGATAGACAAAGCGCAAGCGATACTACAATGTTTGCATAGCGGGCTTGCAGTGCATTATACGCAGGCAAGTGCCTTGCATGCCATCCCGTTCCAACATATCACATTGGGGCAACGCGAAAATACCGCGCCACAAGTCCATACAATACCTATCAAACGCAATACGCAGTTTCATATCACTACTTCGTTGGACAAAATAACGATAGAGGAGTTTGCAAAAAATAGCCCTGCCTTGCCTGCCAAACAACAAACGGATTGGCTCGCCAACAAAATACGGGAAACGAAAGATGCCCCCGCAATGTTACTAAGTTTTGGCTTCTAAACCTTTTGAACAATGGCAAATGAAAAAATATTTGAGGGATTCAGCCTCAAAATGCCTACCGAAATTAAAGAACTAAATGGTACGCATATAGACAATCAACAATTTGATTTTAATAGTAGTAATAATACGCTATTAAAAGACAAAGAACTAACTGGTACGCACACAGACAAACAAGTATATATCCCCGATAGTGCTAACGGACTGTCGAAAGACACGGCTATACAACAACTGCAAACAGCTATAGATGCACTTGCGGCAAAAATACAACCACAAGATAATACATTGCTGTTAGCAGAATTTAGAAAAATACAAGCCGAAAACCAATTCGTACTCCCAGATGAACTACTGAATACCTTGAAAACGTTACAGCTTTTTCAAGCCAAAGTAGAACAAAAGTTGGATTTGTTGATGCGCCTACAGCAAAAGCCAAAAGATATGCCAGCACAAGACGAAGCACTCGAAAAATTGCAGACACATAGCTTGTACTTGGCAAAAATAGAACAAAAGTTGGAAATACTCAATCGTACCCAAGCCAAACAACAAGCGCAACCACAACCTACGCCAACACAAGACGAAGCACTCGAAAAATTGCAGACGCATAGCTTGTACTTAGCAAAAATAGAACAAAAGTTGGAAATACTCAACCGTACCCAAGCCAAACAACAAGCGCAACCACAACCTGAACCAACGCAAGACGAAACAAACGAAAAACTGCAAACGCAAAGCCTGTATTTGGCAAAAATGGAACAAAAGTTGGAACTGATACAACGCGCCTTACAAAAAATGCAAAAACCTACTCAGCAAGAAGATAACAATGAAAAATGGCAAACTAACAACCTATTCCTAGCTAAAATAGAACAGAAATTGGAACTCTTGAGCCGTATGCAGCAAAAAGCACAAGTGCAGAATATTGTCCAAAATACTGACGAAACCAACGAAAAACTGCAAACCAATAACCTATACCTTGCCAAAATAGAACAAAAGATGGAGCTATTGAGCCGAATGCAACAAAAAAATAATAGCCCTTCTGACCTACCCGAAAAATGGCAAGCCCAAACCTTAGAAAAATTAGACGGCTATCAAATAACCCTTAATTCTATAGCACAGGATATTCAAAATATGCAAAGTAATGTAGCTAATTTGCAAGAAAATCAAACAAAAATAGAAGATAAATCGTTGTTAGAAAATATAACACAACCTTCTTTAGAAAACACCTTGCCTGCGCCTGAGTTTTGGGACAAACTACAAATAGTAATAAAGCACATTATGGAAACCCTCGCACCCACTCCAACCAACACAGAACAAGGGAACTCCACTGATGCTATTTTAAGTGGATTGCACACCAACAATGTCTATCTTTCCAAAATGGAACAACGCCTTGAGGCATTGAACAAAACGATTGAAAAAGTAATGCTAAAGAAAACATAAAATTATGTTACAGAACAATACCAATCCACCTATCACCCAAATACTCAAACAGGCAACAAGGACAGCACACGATGCCATAGAGCAAAATACAGCTATGCACCAATTGATGCAAGCAGATTTGTCGACAGCGCATTATGAATATGTATTGCAAAAAAAATACGGCTATTATAAAGCCATAGAACAGCTGATAATGCCGTATTTGGAAGCCGCCGGGTTTCCTTATGACGAGCGTAAGAAAGCGCACCTTGCCTACCAAGACCTGAATGGGTTGGGTAGGCAAGGTGCTGATATAGATGCCTTGCCTGCTTGTACTGCCTTGCCTACCTGCACCAATAGTGCCGAGGCTCTAGGCATTTTGTATGTATTGGAAGGTTCAACGCTTGGCGGGCAGATGATAGCAAAACATTTGCTAAATGTCCTCCCAACTCACTTGAATACGCATATCCGCTTTTTCTCTGGCTATGACAAAGAAAAAATTGGCATCATGTGGCAAACATTTCAACAATTTTTAATAAATTACAGCCAAGAAAACCCAAACACGCAAGAAGCTATCCTAAAAGGGGCAAACCAAACTTTTCAAACACTGAACCAATGGCTTGCAAAAGACATTTAAACAATACAAATAACACACCCATTCACCTATTCACTCATTCACTCACTCAATAAAACTATGACAGATTTTGCACCCAGAGAGGTATTGGAAACGGAATGTGACCGCTTCAATTTTGAAACGCCCGGCAAAATACAAGGGCATGGCGTTATGCTTCTGTTGCAAGAGCCAACGCTGAATCTTATTCAGTTGAGCCAAAACACAAGTAAAATTATTGGCATTGACCACAAACAACTTATCAATCAACCGATTACAAACTTCCTCGAGCAAGGCTCTATCGTAACCCTTCAGCGGGCTTTAAAATCAACGAACTTCTCGATGATAAACCCTTTGCGCCTTAATTTTAAAGGCAAAGAAGTAGATGCGATTTTGCTTCGCAGCGACGGCTTTCTGTTCATAGAGTTGGAAGAAGTGCGTGATGTAGAAAACAATCAAGACGTATATCAAATGGCAGCTATGGGCGCTATGGAAAAATTCCAAGATGCCGTATTTGTAGAACAACTGATTGATATTGCCACACATGAAATACGCGAACTAACAGGTTTTGACCGCGTAATGTTCTATAAATTTGATGAGGATTACAATGGCAAAGTGGTAGCCGAGTCCACAGTGCGCGGTATCGACTCTTTCTTAAACTTACACTTTCCTGCATCTGATATTCCTAAACGTGTGCGTGAGCTTTATTTGAGTGCAAAGAGCAGATACCTGCCTGATTTGCATGAGCCACAAGTGCCACTGTTCCCTGAAATAAACCCTGTTACGCGCAAACCGAGCAACTTAGCTTCTACTATATTGCGCGCTGTGGCACCTACACATATAGAATACATGCACAACTTGGGCATCAACTCGTCCATGTCCTTCAATGTTATCAAAGATGGTATGTTTTATGGTATGTTTGCCTGCCACCATTACTCGGGGAGGCACGTGGCTTATGTAAACCGCTTGGTGTGCGAACAGATAGTAGAAATGTTTGTCGCTATTTTGGAACAGTTGGACAATGACGACCTGCATATTTCAGAACTTCGCCCTATGCAAGTGAATGCCACAAAACTGATGCAGACTTCGCCCCAAAATGCCAAAACTGATTTGTTGGGTATGGTGAATGCAGACGGAGTAGCAGTGTTTAAAGATGATAAACTGCACCTTTTTGGCTATACACCCAACGAGCAAGAAGTGCAAGCCTTGATAGGTTTGATTAGCAATCCTTCGCATAACATTCTCTATCAAAAAGATGCCGAAGGTATGTTGGCTACCAACCGCTTGTCCAGCCTTTTGAATGGCGCAGAGCGGATTAAAAGTGCGGCAAGCGGCGTGATAGCCGTGCCTATCTCGAAAGTGAAAAACGAGTATATTCTTTGGTTTCGCCCAGAGAAAATCATCAGTGCGACTTGGGCAGGCAACCCTGATCAAGCTGTACATATTGATGAGAAGACCATGCGCGTTTCTCCCCGAAAATCTTTCGCCTCATGGAAAAAGAACGTGGAGGGAACTTCTGAAAGTTGGAAAAATTATGAAGTCCAAATGGCAATCAACCTGCGTGATGCGCTTACCGTGAATAATTAACCTTCTATTCTCCATCCATATTATGAATTCTTTTTTTGAAGATGCCTGTGTGCATATTTCACAAGACAATGGTATTGCTGTGATGCAATGGCTTGGCTTAGCCAAAAGTCCTGAATATAGACAAGGATATGAACAATTCTTGGCTATGCTCCAACAGGCAGAAAAACCTCTAAGGTATTGGCTATTTGACTGTACTGGAGGCAAAGTTGTGAATATACAAGACCAGAACTGGACTATTGCAAATTGGTATGAAGGCCTGGCTGAAAATATAACCCACTTGCCCAAACGCATGGCGGTTATTTTGTCGCAAGATATATTCAACAAAATTGCCAATCGCGTAATAATGACACGCATAGCCTTGCAAGCAGAAGCCGAACTTGCCTACTTTGCTGATGAAGAAGAAGCGACAGATTGGCTCGCCAAACCTGCCGAAAGTTATGAATCAATAGAAGAACTTGCCTAAATTTAACACCAAACCACATGAAAAATCAACTATTTGTTTCGCAATATCCAAATGAAATAAAAATAGGCGTCTATAATAATATAGCCTTTATAGAATGGGAAGGCTCGCTTTCAAGTGAAGAGTATCGTGCAGGGCATCAAGAATTCTTGAGCCTTTTGCGCGAGCAACCCAACGCTTTGTGGCTTTTTGATTATGAAAAAGGGAAATATATCAGCGCGGAAGACCAGCAATGGACAGTGCAGGAATGGTTTCCGAAAGCTATCAGTTTACTGCCTGAAGGTGTACGAAAAATAGCAGTCGTCATATCAAACGATATATTCAATAAAGTAGCTATCCGTATTATGACCGCCCATTTATGGAATCATAACATTGAAATAGCCTTCTTTGATGAAGAAAAAACAGCTATAACATGGCTCAATATGAGAGAATAGGTGAAAATAAAAATTCTTCGAGATAGCGCGTGCCGAGCGTCTGCCCAAAATAATGTAACAAAGGGTTGCGTTTTAACTCAACTGCTAAATGTGTTTGATTGTAATGCTTTTGCCACCGTATTTGCTCTTCTTGTTCGGCTACAGTAGCTTCACGCGCTGTAGTCAGGCAGGAAAGATAAGCATCGAGGTACTTTTGCCACAAAGCAACCAAGGGGGTTAAGTCGGTAAGCTGGCTCGCCAAACACGCATGCGGGCTGAGGTAATCATAACTCCAATCGGCAGTGCGAACATAAACGGGCGCGGCAACGAGGCTCTCCGCATGCAAGGGTGCAAAAGGGGTTACCCAATGTTGAGTATAAACTTCATCTTGAAAAAACGGCATGGCATCTATCACGCCTATGCGCAATTTATTTTGTAGAACAACCCAATCAGAAGCAAACATGGCGGCACAATGACGTACAGCAGGATAAATCGTAAAATTGAATAGTTGCACGCGACTCGGCGTATGTAAGTGCGTAAGGCGCGCAAAACGTATATGCTCACTTTGCCACGCCCAGCTTCGCATTTCAACAGGCTCGCCGTTTATGTCGCTCTGTAGGCAGGCAAGGGCTGAATTTATTGCCAGCGGTTGCGCAAGTTGATGCGACATAGTTGCTTGTAATGAAGTAATAACAGAAGATAGCATAGTATTTTTTTAGCTAATAAACAAAAAAATTACTAACATGTTTGAATAAAATTAGCCGTTTATTAAAAAATATTATATAATGACCAATTACACGCCTGTAGCCTCCGAAGAAACGCTGAATTTGCAAGAAATCGATGCAATTTCTCTGCAAGAGGCGTATTATGCCCTCCAAAAAGAATTAGATGAAACAAAAAAACGGAATGAAAATTTAGAAGCTCAACTTGATACACTCCGAAATGCACAATACGAAATCAATACACAAAAAGAATACCTTGAGGTAATTGTAGGCGAGCTTGAAACACAAAATACAGCCGTAGAAATTCAAAAAAAACAATTGATAGACAGCGTAAAAGCATTAGAATCAAGCAAAAACGAACTATCTGCCAAAAATCTGATAATGATAGATGTAGTTGCCAAGCTCGAAACTAAGCAAGGAGAAGTAGAGATGCAACGACAATATATGTTGGAAATCATCAATGAACTCGAAGAAAGTAAGATTGAAATATCACAACAAAACCTTGTTTTAGAACAAACCACAGAAATAGTTAAGCGTGCTTATGGCAATATAACCGACAGTATCAATTATGCAAAACGCATACAAGATGCCTTGCTACCTAATAAAGACTTATTGAAGGACTGGTTTCAAGATTATTTTATACTATTTAAACCGACTGATGTTGTATCAGGCGACTTCTATTGGTTTACGCAAGTCAAAAATAAAGTGGTTGTGATAGTGGCAGACTGCACAGGGCATGGCATACCGGGCGCGTTCATGAGTATCCTTTCTATAGAATCCTTACATTATATTGTAAACGTACAAGGCATCGATGATGCTGACCAAATTGTAAACCAGTTACACGAAAATACCCGCCTGCTACTACGACAACACGAAACCAAAAATATGGACGGCATGGATATTGCGGTTGTTATCGTAGATTTGAAACACAAAATATTAGAGTTCGCAGGGGCAAACAACCCGCTTGTGCTTATCAAAAATGGCGAAATGCACCATATAAAAGCGGATAGGTTTGCGGTAGGCGGCTATCAAAAAGAAGATAAAAGAGAATTTACCAAACATATTTTTCATGTTACAGAAGGCGATAGCTTTTATATTTATTCCGATGGTTATCAAGATATGTGTGGAGGAGCGGATAGCCGCCGCTTTATTAGCCAAAGATTTAGGCGAGTATTGCGTGAAATTAGTGCCAAAAGTATGCCTGCCCAAAAGACAATATTGAAAAAAATAATGAAGTTCTGGCTTCGCAGAGAAGTAAAACATTTAGATGATATACTCGTGATGGGTATTCAAATATAGTAACTGATCAGCCATTCATTATTTTAACGAATATTTAATGTTATAGTCAATGTACTGAAAAAGAATATTTTTTTTAGCTGTAATCAGCTGAATATAAATACTTTAGAACTAGCATGAGTAGCTGCTTTTTTTTAGCTAATGAACAAAAGTATTGCTTAATATGTTTGAATTAAAATCTAACTGTTCATTATAAAAAAATTATTTAAAGTTCATTTTTTTATGGATGTAAACCCTAAGCAAATACTGAACATGCAAGAAATTGACCTAATTTCTTTGCAAAACGTCTGTCGTGATCTCCAAAAAGAGTTAGAGGATACGAAAAAACGAAATAAAAAATTAGAAACTCAACTCGATAAACTCCAAAATGCACAATACGAAATCAGTACACAAAAAGAATACCTTGAGGTAATCGTAGGCGAACTTGAAACACAAAATACAGCCGTAGAGAATCAAAAACAACAACTTACGGAGAATGTAAAAGCATTAGAATCAGGTAAAATACTCGAACATGCTTATGGCAATATAACCGACAGTGTCAATTATGCAAAACGCATACAAGAAGCCTTGCTACCCAACCGAGACTTATTGAAGGACTGGTTTCAAGATTATTTTATACTATTTAAACCGACTGATGTTGTATCAGGCGACTTCTATTGGTTTACGCAAGTCAAAAATAAAGTGGTTGTGATAGCCGCAGACTGCACAGGGCATGGCATACCGGGCGCGTTCATGAGTATTCTTGCTATAGAATCATTGCATTATATTGTAAACGTACAAGGCATCGACGATGCTGACCAAATTGTAAACCAATTACACGAAAATACCCGCCTGCTACTACGACAACACGAAACCAAAAATATGGACGGCATGGATATTGCGGTTGTTATTATAGATTTGAAACACAAAATATTAGAGTTCGCAGGCGCAAACAACCCGCTTGTGCTTATCAAAAATGGCGAAATGCACCATATAAAAGCGGATAGGTTTGCGGTAGGTGGCTATCAAAAAGAAGATAAAAGAGAATTTACCAAACACATTTTTCATGTCAAAGAAGGCGATAGATTTTATATTTATTCCGATGGTTATCAAGATATGTGCGGAGGAGTAGATAGCCGTCGCTTCATTAGCCAACGATTTAGGCGAGTGTTACATGAAATTAGTTTCAAAAGTATGCTTGCTCAAAAGACAATATTGAAAAAAATAATGAAGTTCTGGCTTCGCAAAGAAGCAAAACATTTAGATGATATACTCGTGATGGGTATTCAAATATAAAACAAATGAAATACTATTTATATGCTATCACGAATAGCGCGTTGCCTTCCTTACAAAGCCTGCAAGGTGTTTGTAATCAACCTTTGTTGATAAAAAAAATAGGCTCGGTCTATTTGGTGTACGCGGTTTATCCTGTTGACCAAATCCTGCCTGTGCCGAGTATTCGCCAAAACTTATTGAAACATCAAGAGATTTTGGAACACCTGTATGCGCAAGCCAATATACTCCCCCTGAAGTTTGGAACAGTTCGTACTTTGGAGGAAGTAGAAATATTATTGGCTGAAAAAGCAACCGAATTTCAAGAAACCCTTGCCTATTTTGCTGATAAAACGGAAGTAGTTATCAAAGGCTTTTGGGTAGAAATGCCACCCGTATATGCCGAAATAGTACAGCGAACCCCTGCTATCCAAGAAATGAAGGAGAAAATGAGTAGCGGTGCTATCGCCAACACACAAAATAACCTCATCGAAGTAGGGCAGATGGTTGCCAATGCACTCGCACAACACAAAGCCTATATCCAAAATAGTTATTTGCAAGCCTTTTCAGGTATTACAATAAAGGCATTGCCACAAGAAACAAACCACGATTTGATGTTTTTGAATATGGCATGTCTGATACCTAAAGGGCAGGCAAGTGCGTTCGAAAATATCTTGAACAGCTTGCCTACCAGCCAAGACGCGAATGTGAAAATCAAATACTTTGGCGCCGCACCGCCGAACCATTTTTTGTAATGCTACTTGCTACTACTTTTCTAACTACCTATATGTTTTTTGCCAATACACTTATCGCAATAGCCAAAGTTATACAACAACAAATTGATGAGGAGCAGTACAATATTCCTAAAATATACGAGGAATTGAGCTTGCTACAAATTCAGCTAGAAGTTGATGAAATAACGGAAGGCGAGTACCAAATTCAAGAAGATATATTGATGGATAGATTGCGCACCGCACAAGAGAAAAAAACGGGTAACGCCTTATGAATAACGAACTATACTATATTTACTGCCTTAGTAGGCAAGAAATGCGCTTGCCTATAGGCACATCTCAAATCGAAATAGGCAATATTTGGGTGATATATGCCCGCGTGCCGCATGCGGAGTTTGGGCAAGAAGCCTTAGCAAAACACATCAAAGACCTTGCTTGGGTTACTACAAAAGCGCAAAAACATAGCGCAATAGTACAAATGTGCCATCTGCAGACAAGTGTCGTACCGATGCGCTTCCCCACTATTTTTGAAACATGGGAAAGTACACGCGCCAGTATAGCCGAAAATAAAGCACAATACACAGCTTTTTTAACCAAAATAGACCAAAAAAACGAGTGGACTGTGCGCTTATACGCGCAAGAAGATACTTTGAAAATACACCTCGCAAAAAATATTCCTGCCCTTTTGCTCATCAATGAACAAATGAAAACGGCCCAGGCAGGCAAGGGATTTATCCTTGCCAAACAATACGAAAAAGTATTAACAGAAGCCATAGATGCTTTTATAGCCCAAAAAGCGCAACTTTTTATTGAAGCTATAACGCCACAGACAACGGAAGGCATCGAAGTTCCGCTAAAATACCCACAAGAAGACTTAGTAGCGCATAAAATTATTGCCAAATATATTTTTTTGGTAGATAAAAACCAAGAAGACGCTTTTAAAAATACTTTAGAACAATTCCACGACCAGCTCGAGCCACAAGGCATTGCTTTCCTGTATTCGGGTGCGTGGGCTATTTACAACTTCTTACCCCATGCTTGATTCTCCTCCTCCTACCTATCACTTGCCTACCCTCTACAAACAGCGCGAAGTCGGTTTGGCTGATGTACTCGACCGCGTATTGAACAAAGGCGTGATGATACAAGGCGATGCCATTATTTCGGTAGCCGATATTCCATTAATTCGCTTAAATATCCGCTTACTCATCTCGTCTGAAAGCACTTACCAAAAAAGCCTCCTGTCATGAGTATTTGCTTGTATGCTATGTGTGCAGATAATGGCGCGTTTGACCTGCCTGTACTAAAAGAATTATTGACTGCGCATGCCCTTTTAACGATGCAAAAAGAAGGGCTTATGCTTGTGTATTTGGAGGCAGGCAAGTTGCCAAATTTGACAACCACAGCAACACAATACGACCAAATCATAACGCATTTGTCCTATTATACCACTGCTCTTCCTGTTCGTTTTCCTACGCTTTTGCAAGACTTGCCTGCCCTCACGCATTGGGTAGAAAGGAATCAAATGGCTATTCAAGAAAAACTCACCAACCTCGCAGGCAAGGTAGAATACACACTGCTTTTGCGCAATACACAGGCGGAAAACGATATTGCGTCCTTGCCTGCCCTGCCCACAACAACAGTAGGCAAGTATCTGAAACAGAAATTAGCCGAATATCAACCCATTATTCACAAAGAAAACATAGTAAATGCTTTTCTAGCGCAATACTTGCCTATCTTTGCCCAAAATAGCACGCAACATAAAAGGCTTGCCCCTGCACAACCCGACATAATTTGGGAAGCCGTCTTTTTGATAGAAATTTCACACTTGCCTGCTTTTTTGCCTATTTTGGAAACCAATTTCGACTTGCCTCCCACTATACATTTGGCGTATTCGGGACCATGGGTCTGTTATCATTTTGCTACCTTATAAACTAACTGTATGACTTCTACCGAAAACGATTTTCTTCAAAACACGCTCAATCTCGCTACACAATACATCAGTGCCTCTCCCGAAAATGCCGAAAATGGTTTGGTCGCATTGGTGCTTAGTCTAGTCGAAATGATTAGAAAATTGATAGAAAAACAAGCCATGCGCAGGATTCTTGAGGAAGATTTGCCCGAAGAGCAAGTAGAGCGGCTGGGGCTAACGCTCATGCGCTTGGAACAGAAAATGGAAGAGCTAAAACGGCATTTTAATTTGACAGACAAGGATTTAGAAATTTTTATAGGCGGCATACAAGAAATTTCGTAGGAATAAAATGCCGTTTGGTGAGGACACCGTACCTGACTTCAGCAGTATGTGCGGACACACGCAACGGCAGGAAAATACAGTGTAAAACTAATTTTGGTGTTCCGACAATTTTAGTGGCGCAAGGTATAAACCACATAGAAAGATATGGCACACAGTGTTTCGGGCTATGTTCTTTATGTTTCTGTGTGGTTCAACACAAAATTTGTCAGAGTACCCTAATTTTTTAACATACATTTTTTTACTCCTTTTGAGTTAAATAGTAAAAAAAAAGAAAAAAAAGTCGCTAAATTTGGATTTTAGCTATTTTTTTTAGAATTTTATAGGCAAAATGCCTTATATGCAAAAACAGTGGAATTACAAAGACTTGCCGAGCTTAATACAAGTACATGCCCTAGCCGAGGCTATCCGTATAGACAACCAACTTGCTACTTTACTTTTGCAACGTGGAATAGCAGATTTTGAATCTGCTAAAACTTTTTTTAGACCAACTCTTGACGCATTGCACAACCCATTTCTTATGAAAGATATGGACAAAGCTGTCGATAGATTGGAGCAAGCCATCGCCTCGCGTGAGAAAATATTGATTTATGGCGACTACGATGTAGATGGTACAACTTCAGTAGCCTTGTTATACGGCTTTTTGCACACTTACCACAAAGAAATAGATTTTTACTTGCCCGACCGCCAAAAAGAAGGTTATGGCATATCGGCTGAAGGCATTCGCTGGGCAAAGGAAAATGGATTTGCGCTTGTGGTTGCTTTAGATTGCGGCATCAAGTCGGTAGAAATTATGGAATATGCGCAATCGCTTTCCGTCGATTTCATCATTTGCGACCACCACTTACCCGGTGATGTATTGCCTAACGCCTATGCTGTCTTAAATCCTAAACGGTTAGATTGTACCTACCCTTTTAAAGAACTTTCAGGCTGTGGCATAGGCTTCAAACTTTTGCAAGCGTTTTGTGAACGCAACCACATTGATGTGGTGCGCCTATATGATTTTATAGACCTCGTGGCGGTGAGCATTGCGGCAGACCTCGTGTCTATGTCAGGGGAAAATAGAATCTTGGCTTTTTATGGTTTACAAAAACTGAATAGCCAACCGCGCATAGGTCTTAAGGCATTGATGGAAGTGGCTGGCTATACCTCTGAAAGTGTTTTGAATGTAAGCAATGTGGTGTTTGCACTCGGACCACGCATCAATGCAGTAGGAAGATTGGGGCATGCAGGAAGCGCAGTGAAATTGCTTATTGCCCAAAATAAAGAGGAAGCCGACCATTATGCTCGACTCATCAACAGTACCAATCTTGAACGCAAAGACCTTGATGCCATCGCGTCACAACAAGCATTCGAGATGATAGAAGCAGAATACGCGGCAGGCAATCCTAAAAAAACTACAGTACTATTCAATGCCGATTGGCACAAAGGCATAGTGGGCATCATAGCCGCGAGATGTACTGACGTTTTCCATCGCCCTACCATTGTTTTGACAGAAAGCGACGGCATGGCGGTGGGTTCGGCAAGGTCGGTACAAGGATTTGACTTATACCACGCGCTTGAACAATGTGCCGACTTACTGGTGCAATACGGCGGACACAAACAAGCGGCTGGACTTACCATGAAGCTGGAAAACTTGCCTGCCTTCCGTGAAAAAATAGAAAGAGTCGTGCAAGAAACGCTTACGCCTGCTATGCTTATCCACAACCAACATATAGACTTGAAAATAGAACTATCAGAGATAACCAGCAAATTCTTTAGGATTTTAAGACAAATGGCCCCTTTTGGACCCGATAACGTGCGTCCTGTCTTTGTTTCTGAAAACTTATTGCCCGAACATATCCAACTCCTGCGTGAAAGGCATTTGAAATTCAGGGTGCGTTCACCAAAAGGCAATACTATTTTTGAAGTAGTCGCCTTTGGCATGGCGCATCATTACCAAGCACTCCGCGAGGCAAAAACATTGCATTTGTGTTATACAGTAGAGGAAAATTTCTTTCAAGGAAAAATAACCCTGCAACTTAGGGCAAAAGACATGTTGTTCATGCAATAGCCTTCTTGCGAAAGTGTTTTCTCTCTAATTTGGAGAGAGGAAAAAGGACTTGTTTGCATAAGTCGAAATAACATTTTATCTTTGCTAAAAAATACTACTATACAAGATGGAAAGCATCAACCCAACCCAAGAACGCAAACGCCAAAAACCTGATTGGCTAAAAATACAAATTCCTGCTGGACAAGAATACAGCGAGGTAAAACAAATAGTGGCTGAGCATAAACTACACACCATTTGCCAAAGCGGTAAATGTCCCAACATGGGTGAATGTTGGGGACGTGGAACGGCTACCTTCATGATACTGGGCGATATCTGCACACGCGCCTGCCGTTTTTGTGCAGTCAAAACAGGTAAACCTGATGCGGTTGATACGCAAGAGCCTGTGCGTGTAGCTGAATCTATCAAACTAATGAAGCTAAAACATTGTGTTATTACTTCGGTGGATAGAGATGACTTGGCAGACGGCGGCTCTTATATTTGGGCTGAAACCATCAAAGCTGTTAAATTATTGAACCCTGAAACAACCATTGAGGTACTCATTCCTGACTTTAAAGGTATCGTGGAAAATATCCAACGTGTGATTGATGAAAAGCCTCATGTTATATCGCACAATGTCGAAACAGTGCGCAGGCTTACCCGCGAAGTGCGCCGCAATTCCAATTATGATAGAAGCCTCACGGTGCTAAAACAAATAGCCGACAGCGGAACACGCGCCAAATCAGGCGTTATGTTGGGCTTGGGAGAAACAGAAGCCGAAGTATTGGAAACTATGGACGACCTTCGAACAGCAGGCGTATTGGTGATGACTATAGGGCAATATTTACAACCTACAAAAGAACATTTGGAGGTACAAACGTTTATCACGCCACAACAATTCAAGTTCTATGAAGAAAGTGGATTGACAAAAGGCTTCCGCTTTGTAGAAAGCGGCGGTTTGGTGCGCAGTTCGTACCATGCCGAAAAACATGTGCTTTAATCCTTGCCTGCGTATCTTAGAAACAACAATTAAAGGACGCACTAAAAAATAATGTACCCATTTACAGACTGAAAGTCCGTACCACAAAAAACAATTTATATGCCCGTAGAACAGCCTTTCGGTCTGTTTGGAGTGTATGCACAAAGGGAACGTTTTTGGGTATATTATTTGGTACTCTGACAAATATTGTGTTGAACCGCATAGAAGCATAGAGAACATAGCCCGAAACACTGTGTGCCATATCTTTCTATGTGGTTTATACCTTGCCCCACTAAAATCGTCGGAGCACCTATTATTTTTTATACAGTCCCTAAATATATTAGACTTCTTGCGAAAGCCCTTTTTCCTCTCTCCAAATTCGAGAGAGAGAGGGGCTAAACTAAGAACTGGTGCCTAACCAAGAACTTAACAGCTCTGGGGTGTGAGGTCTTAAGAAACACTTGCGAAAGCAGTCTATTATACAAAAACAGTACTGACATCAGCAAGTGCTTCAGAGAGCAGGGTTTCGTCTAAACCCAATGTTTCGCCTTGTGTTGCAAAAAAAGCCGTCATAAGTTCTGTAGGCATGTTGCCTGTGAGGTGGTCAGTAGCCATTGGACAACCGCCCAAACCGCGCAATGCGCCATCAAAACGTTTGCAACCTGCTTGATAGGCGGCGGCAAGTTTGGATAAAGCGTTGTCGGAGCGTGCATGCAGGTGTGCGCCAAATTCTACGGCAGGGAAACGCGCTATCAGTGTTGCGAAGAGGAACGTTATATCGGCTACTTCGGCTACGCCTACAGTATCGGAAAGTGAAATAATACCAACGCCCAAATCTACCAAGCGTTGTGTAAAATCCTCTACTACTTTGCGGTTGTAAGCGTCTTGGTAGGGATTGCCAAACGCCATTGATATATAAGTTACAAGCGTTTTGTTGTGCTGAACACAAAGGGTTTGCAACTCACCTACCAATGTCAAAGACTCAGCGATGGATTTTTTGGTGTTTTTCTGTTGGAAAGTTTCAGAAATAGAAAGCGGGTAGCCCAAATATTGTATTTCAGGAAACTGCACCGCCTGTTCCGCGCCTTGCTTGTTGGCTACGATGGCGAGCAGTTTGGTTTTTGTGTGCGTGTGGTCTAATCTTGCCAAAACTTCTGCGGTATCACGCATTTGAGGAATGGCTTTAGGCGACACAAAACTTCCGAAATCTAGGGTGTCAAAGCCTATCCGCAAAAGTTTGTTTAAGTACGCTATTTTAGTTTCAGTAGGGATAAAGTTTTCCCAGCCTTGCATAGCATCACGTGGACATTCAACTATTTTCAGCATGTTGTTTTTTGGCGAGGGGCTTTTTTACAAAGCCATAGCGAATAAATCAGAATAATAATGGTAAGGTTGATTGTCAAACTCTGCGCCCATTTCGAGCCAAACGGGTTTGCCATGCCCGATGCTTACGTTTCGAATATAGGTGCGCAACAGGCGAACTATTTCTGAAACAGGCGATATTTTGCCCAATAGTTTTACTTCACACTCCTCGCGTTCAAGGCGCAACTCGTCCATAACCAATAAGATGAAATAGGAAACGTCTTGCGCCGTGGGGCAGTGGTATTCGTTGCAAAGCTCCAGTTTCAAGTTTCGCCAAACGCCTACAAACATCTTATTATCAACCAATTCTGCATATACGTATGCCTTTTTCAACTTTTCAGAATGAGCCAATACGTGTTTTAGGAAAGGGAATATTTGGGGGAAGAAAGACACTTTCCCTTGCGGGTATATTGCTTTGAACCATTGGACGTACTCAGTCCGAATAGTAGAAACCAACTGCGCTTTGATAGGGTGCAGTGCAAAGTTGGTAGTTTCGGTAGGCAAGGTTGAAGCACTCACCCATTCCAAATAGGCGGCGGTACGGTTGGCTTGATAGACGCTGATGGGCAAAAGCGTGAACGCTTCTGTGTGGCAAATGACATTCACACTATGCCAGAAATTTGCTTTCAGGTACCAATCTTGGTCATATACTTGCGCGAGGGAGGCAAGAAGTTCGTTTGTATTTGAAGCAGTTGGAAATTGATAGTCTTGCAAATACAACAGCCTGTGGTCTTTCACACGCACAACAGCATAATGCAAGCCTGATGCCTCAAAACTAAGGTACAAGGCATACTCATCTAATTTCTCTGGTTCAAACAGCGCACTTTTGAGGGTAAGTTCAGGTTTCATACAAGCGCAATATTAGAGAATATTTTGCAAAACTGCATAAAAAAGCCTAAAAAAACATATTTATTTGTAATAGTTGTACGATCAACTAAGGAACGAAAGTTAAATAAGGTGATAGTTTTAGGACTTACACAATGTTCAAGAAAACAAACAGTGCGCCTATTTGTGCCACACGCACCATTTGGTCGTAGTGTCCCATTACGACCAAACGGCACAGTTCTGGGCTGCGAGGGAGGTTTTTTGGAGAACTCAACGAGCTTGCCTGCCTGCCCCGTTTGAGGTGTGTAGGCAAGTTTTTAAAGAAACCCAATAAATTTTATACTATACAATATAGAGATGCCGTTTAATATAAAACCTTTCACAGCTTGATAGGTTTATCAAAAATAATAAGATAAATTTTGCAATTCGGAAAAAAAAACCTAATTTTGGCACAATTTTGTAGAAAGTTATAGAGAAAACTAAACCTAATATCTATCCTTCTCGTATAAAACACTAAAATCCCATAATAAATTTATTAAACAGGTCATGATGAATAAACAAATTTTGTGGTTAAAGCGTGCTAGCCTTTTTGTGCTATGTGCTACGCTTTTGCAATCATGCTTCTTATTTAAGAAGAAAGGTGGCAATCCAACAAGTACCAACCCCGGTGAGGAAAGTATGGTTACAGGCATTAAATACAACGACGAGGATAATGCAGCCATCAGCTTCCAAGTGAAAGAATATGAAGGGCAACCAGACGCGCCTAACATGATCTTTATCGAAGGAGGCCGCTTTGTAATGGGTTCAAGTGAAGAAGACATCTTGAGCGCACGCGACAACGTAGAACGTACTGCAAGTATCCAGTCCTTCTTCATGGATCAAACCGAGATTGCCAATATTCACTGGTTAGAATATATGGCCTTCTTCGAAAAGCCTGAAAACGCAGACCGTTTGCCACAAGGCTTCCCCGACATCGAGAATTTCCGTAAGCAAGTGCTATTGCCTGATACTACTGTTTGGGCGAGTGAATTGGCTTTCAATGACGCATACGTAGCGAATTATTTGCGCTACCCCGGCTTCCGCTTCTTCCCTGTAGTAGGTATTTCTTGGATACAAGCTAAAGAGTTTTGCAAATGGCGTACCTCTATAGTAAATGAAAATTTTGCTAAAAAAGCGCAAGAAGCAGGCAAAGTAGAAGCTATTCCTAACTTTCAAGCAGGTGAAAAAGCACGTTTGGAAGATGGATACGCAGTACCCGATTATCGCCTCCCTACTGAAGCTGAATGGGAATATGCCGCAAAAGCACTCGTAGGAACACAATATAATGACGAAAACCAATCCAACGGACGTTTGTATCCTTGGGACGGGCACGCAGTACGTAATCCTTATGACACAAAACAATACGAAATGGGCTACATGTTAGCCAACTTCAAACGTGGACGTGGTGATTATGCTGGTATCGCAGGCAAGTTGAACGATGGCGCATTGATAACAGAATATATATTCGCTTATCCACCAAACGATTATGGTTTGTATAACATGGGTGGCAACGTGAGCGAATGGGTAGAGGACGTTTATCGTGCCAATGCTTTTATAGATGTCGATGATTTGAATCCTGTACGTCGCCAACGCTTAGATAGCTTGAAACTTACTGCAGATACAAGCAAGTCTGTTTATATTGACCCTGCTATCCCAACACCTGCTAACAACAACAAAAACCCTTATAACCCTAAAGCAGACCGTCCTAATTCATTAGTTGATGACAACGTACGTGTTTACAAAGGTGGCTCTTGGCGTGATGTAGCATATTGGTGTTCACCCGGTACGCGCCGTTTCTTAGACAAAAATGTGAAAACGAACTACATCGGCTTCCGTTGTGCTATGATTATGGCTGGCGAACGCGATGGAGAAAAACGCCGCAAACAAGGCAAATAAATTACACCTATTGTATTGAAAACTCTTTAAAGTGCTATGCTTTAAAGAGTTTTTTTTGTTTGTTAAAAAATAAACACTAAATTAGCAACTTCAAATAAAGTAACACCCTAAAAACTACTAAACTCTATGAAACAGCGCACCCATTTTTTGCTATGCCTTGCCTGCTTATTGCTATGCAACCTACTTGCGCCACGCGTTGAAGCACAGTTTTGGAAAGGACTGTTTAAGAATAAGTTGGAAGTTGCGTTGCAAAACAACAATATAGTAGTCAACCAAGCTGATACTACTATCGACATACCTTATACACTCAAAGGCTATCGGAACAGACTGTACCTCGTAAAACTTTCCTACTCCAACAACAATGGCACTTCCTACAAAGGACCTTTGCGTTCAGTATCGGGCAGCGTAGGCGATAGCATCAAATCAGGCAAGAATCAAAAAATCGCTTGGAAATTTAAACGCGATAATCCGTACTTTGATGGAAAAAACATCAGCTTCAAATTGGAAGCTATCGAAATGCCTAAAATTGCAACAGGCGGCTCAAGAAATGCCTTGCGCTCTATATTGATGCCTGGTCTTGGTGATACCGAAGTGCGCAATGGTTACAGCTACGGTTGGATCGCGGTTGGCACTTATGCCGCACTCGCTACAGGCGGGTACTTTTATTACAAAGCCCAACAAACTTATAAAAACCACCGCAATCGCATTGCCAATGATGCGGCTGCCCACGAAACCTATTTTAAAGATGCCAAACGTTTTCAAAATATATCTACAGGTTTTTTTATAGCAGGTGCATCTGTTTGGATAGGTGATGTATTGGGTGTATATTTCAGAGGCTTAAAAAATCACAAACGTATAGCACGTGCGAAAGAGAAATTAGAAGCAGAAAAAAGTGCAGAAACATCTTCGTTGCGTATCGTCCCTTATACAGATGGTTATTCAGGGCGACTTGCATTTATTTGGAAATTTTAACTTGCCTGCCTAATTACAATCACATGAAACATGCCGCTTTATTCGCAATAACAAGTCTATGTTTGATAGTGCTTACTGCATGTAACCGCTTAAAAGATACTGACTTTATAGCTCTCGATGCTAAATTCAAAATTACGCAGCCTATCATCAGGCTGGATAGGGAAGCCGTATTTGAACAACAATCGCCTACAGAAGTAATCCAAGAATATTTTTGGGATTTTGGAGACACCAAAACGAGTACTGAGCGCACACCTAAGCATATTTTTACAGATATTGGGACTTATCTCGTAAAATTGAAGGTCAAGAAAGCAGATAACACAACCAAAGAAACGAGTAACAAAATCATTGTCTTGCCTACCACAACCAACCAAACAAATAACACTGCGCAATTCGGAGAAAAAATAGCAGGGCAACCTACCTTTACAGATGAATTGGGCATAAAAGCAATCTTTGCAAAAGCGGGGGTTTATGAACGCTATTATATGTTGGGGCGTAAAAATTCTAACGGACTTTATCTTATTCAAACCGATAAAGATAGGAAAGAATTATGGAGCATAAATATTACCGACATCTTTCCTACAGGCAAGTTAGTACCCACTGATATTCTATATGATTCAGTGCCTAACCTACGAAAAGGAGTCATAATTGTTGGATATTGTGAATACAACGACAATGATAAAGACAGTTTTATTATATCGCTAAATCCATCTAATGGCGCAAAAAACTGGAAATATACCAACCAATCGAGCAGTATTGATGTCTATAATTCTGTAGATGTTGTGGAGAATTATTATGTCGCTTCAGGCAACAGTACCACAAAGAACCAAGCAGGCTCTATCACTAAAATTAAAATTGATAATTTTGATATAAATGGCGTTTTAGATAGCAGTACCGCGTTAAATGCGCCCAATTCAGAGGTAAATGATGCTAAATATGTGCGGCTTGACAATGAAAATATTTTGGCATGCACTGAAACAGGCATAGAACGCCCCGTTCTTTTACGTTATACTACAGGTGCACCTATAAAGTCTTATGCAGGTGCAAGCTCTTTAAACGGCAGAGGCTTGGGCTTAACTAAACTCAGCAGTGGTCAATATGTGTTGGTGGGCGAAGTTTATCAAAACAATAGAAAGGACAGCACCAATGCTTTTATCGCCTTATTTGATAGAGATGGCGTATATTTGGGTATGGATATACTGGCTATGTACAAAGAAAGTTTTTTTGATGTAGTACAAGTAGGCAATGGCGTTATTGTAGTAGGCACACATTACAACCCACTTTCGCAAAAAGACATTCTAGTAGCGCGGTATATCATAGAAAATAATAGACCAAAACGACAGGTTTTGCGTTTGATAGGTGGCGAGCTTAATGAAGAAGCCCAACGAATTATTGATGAGAATGGGACAGTTTCTATTTTGGGTAGCTCACAAACACTGGGAAACGGCTTCCTCGACATGTGGTTCATGAACCTCAATGCCATAACCTTACAATAAGTCATTAAAAAACAAAAACATTTGCTTTATGAAAAAAATAAAAAAGTTTGCTTGTGGGCTATGGATAGCCTTTGCCTTGTTTAGCTTTCAAGCAACCGCGCAAGACGCGCCCAAAAAGAAAGTGGTAAAAGTCATAGTAAAAAGCGAAACCAAAATTTTCGACCTCACGTTTCTTAACAGTGCAAGTTCTGAAGATGTAGAAATAGAATTTGTAGCAGAAGGTGCGAAAAACTTTCTCCTTATTGTAGCCATCGATAAATATAAGTCTTGGAAATCGCTATCCAACCCTGTAAAAGATGCACGCGACTTTAAAAAAGTGCTTGTAGAAAAATACGGCTTTGAGCAAGAGAATATCCTTGAATTGTACAATGAGGAGGCTACCCCCGATAATATCCGCGATCAGTTTGAAAGTCTTAAGAACAAAGGTACAGACTTGGACAACCTTATGATATATTATTCTGGGCATGGCTATTATGACCCATCTTTTGACCTTGGTTATTGGGTGCCTTCCGAAGGTCGCACCAATCAAGGAGCAACAGCAAGTTATATACCCAATGACAACATCAGAAACTACATCAAAGCATTGGAGTTCCGTCATATATTTATGATAGCTGATGCATGCTTTTCAGGCTCATTGTTTATTTCAGACGCAGAAAAACGCGGCGTGGAAGGCGAAAAAATGGAGTCCATCAAATCAAGATGGGGATTAAGTTCGGGCAATCTCGAATTGGTATCTGATGGTGAAAAAGGCAAGAACAGCCCCTTTGCTGCTTACCTAATCAAATATTTGCAAGAAAACCTTGAAGACCGCCTGAAAGTTTCTAAATTACGCGACTATGTAGTAACGCAAATGAAAAACAACACCAGTCAAAGTCCTATCGGAGCGCGACTCAGTGGCGTAGGCGATGAAGGAGGCGAATTTGTTTTTGTATTGCAAGGTATGAAAGAAACGAAAGAGGTACCCAAAGAAGAAAAAAAATAGCTTCTTCGTTCATAATATACCATTTTAATCGAAAGCATTAGCAAAAAACCACCATATTAGTACATAATATAGTGGTTTTTTTGTACTTTTGCATCAAAAAAATATAATAGACTTGTATTACATGAAAGGTGCATTATACAGCCTTGTTTTTTTGCTTATTTGCGGATGCGTGAATACCAGACAATGGACAACAGAGCAATACCTGCTTATACCGCCTGTCATAACAGGCAATAAAGTGCTTCCTGCCGAAAACTTCGCCAACATGCATAGGCAAAAACCGAATGGAAAAACATTTATTTTTTTTTCTAAAGCGGGTGCTTATCAACAAGGCGAACGGAAACATAACCCCAGTAAGATACAAGAGAAAATAGAAAAAATAAATGAATTATGGAACAGCAAAATTCGCAATGCATTGGATATAGGGGACAGCGTACGCGCTAACAAGTATATAAGAAAGCAAAAGAAAAAAGTACGCAAACAGCAAAAAATAAAAGACAAGGGAAACTGGCTCATGCGTGTAGTGGGCGAAAAACCCGTTTTTTTCGATTCGCTCATCTCTGTACGTACCGCACATGAAATGACAAAACTCTTGAAAACAAAAGGCTTTTTTCAAGGGAGTGTAACTTTCGAAACCGAAACGCCACGCCCCAAATACAAAAGAGCCGTCTATGAAATTACTGAACGCTTGCCTACCTTTTTGGGCGAAGTAAAGTATATCAGCTCTTCTCAAAAAATAGACTCACTTATTGAACAATACAAAGGCGACAAATTACTGAAAAAAGGCGATTATTATAACATTGCCAATATAGACGCAGAACGTTTGCGCCTCGAACAACTATTGCGCAATCACGGCTTCATGTTTTTTTCACGCCAATACATCAACTTTGAGGGAGACACTACCCACTTCCAAACTTTTGCTAAATTTGAACATACGAACTATTCCGAAAAAAAACAAGACTCAATTAGAAAACTGCCACGCGAAGCAAAACTTTCCGTTATAATAGAAAATCCCACTGAAGGTGAGCATGAGGCATACACTATAGACGCTATGTACATGTACCAAGTCTTGCCCAAAATTAAGCACATTTTGCCTGATACAATTATATCGAAGCAAACAGGTATCCGCTATATTTATAGAGGCAAGACCTTGCGCCACGAATACCACGTCTTGGATAAACGCATGCGTGTGCGCCCTCAAGAACTATATAATGCCCAAAAAATAATAGACACCCAAAATTCATTGAATTTACTGGACATGTACAAATTTGTGAATGTTAAAACAGATACGATTGGCAAAAAACTACACGTCCACTTTTTTACAAACCCACTAGACCGCTTCCAATTAACAGACGAATGGGGATTGAATATGGCACAAGGTTTACCAGGTCCACTTATCAATATCTCTTGGAAAAATAGAAACACTTTTGGCGGTGCTGAATTTTTTGAAACTTCCCTGCGCTTTTTATTGGATGGGCAGGCAAGTACAACAGGGCAAGGTGCTTATACAAGTCAAGAAATAGGCGGAAGCATGTCGCTCAATTTCCCACGCATACTTTTCCCAACCGTACTCATACCAAAAGGCTTGCGCAAAAACGTATATAATTATAATCCATCTACCAAACTTACAGTCGGCTATGGCTTTACGCTCCGCCCTGAATATACACGCACCAACTTTACTGCCGCCATCGGTTATAAAGGGCAACTTCGTCGCGCTACTTACAATTTCACATTGGCGGAATTAAGCATTATCAATACAGCACGTTTGAGTGATGACTTTCGCAAACTCCTACAAGATAACCAAAACCAAGGCGGTTTACTTATCAATAGTTTTGGAACAGCTTTAGTAAATAGCAGCTATTTTACCTACAGTTTTAGTAGTTCAACAGACGTAAAAACAAAACATTCTTATTATTTCCGAATATTGTTAGAGTCGGGCGGTAACCTGATGCGTTTCCTTGATAAAAACTTTGCAGCACGTTCAGACGGAAAAGTTTTGAATTTACCATATTTTCAATTTTGGCGTATCAATCCTACTTTTCATTATTATATTCCTTTGAGTAAAAAAAGATTGTGGGCGTTCAGGTTCAATACAGGTTTAGCCGTTCCACATGGGCAAAGTAGCGTATTGCCGTTTGAGAAATACTTTTTTGTGGGAGGCGGAAGCAGCTTAAGAGGTTGGAAACCACTTAGTTTAGGACTCGGTGTAAGACCTGTGGACATAGACAGCGCGCGAGGTTTACCAAGTTACAAAAACGCAAAACCCGCCGAGCTTATCATAGAAGGCAATGCCGAATTCCGTTTCCCGCTCTATCAAGGTTGGATTGAAGGGGCTACTTTTTTAGACTTTGGCAACGCATGGGTATTAAAAGAAAATGCCACTACGCAAGGCGGTGAATTTAATATTACACAGTTCCCCCTCCAATTAGGGCTAAGCTCAGGGTTTGGAATTCGTATGAACCTGCCTTTTATACTCATACGCGCTGATATAGGTGTGAAAATCCGTGACCCAAATCGCGCACCTGAGCAAAGATGGGTGCTTTGGGGTTATAGTCCATTGGACTATATTAAGCAAAAAATATTCAGGGTAAATGTAGCAATAGGCTATCCTTTTTAAACAGAAGCCAACAGAAGCTCTTTCAATACTTCTATATCAATATCAGCAATGTTTTTAATATACAAGCAAGACTTGCCTATAGAATGTTTGCCGAGCCTGTCCAAAACTTCTGTTTGATGCTCGAATCCTTTTGAAATATAGAGTGTCAGGTTATTTTTACGAGGTGAAAAGCCAAATTGAAACCAATCGCCTTCGCGTCCTGTAGCATAAGTATAGTGGTATAAGCCAAAGCCTACGACAGTCGTTCCCCACATTTTTGGTTCTGCTTTGGCAATTCCCTGCATGCATTGGGCAATGACTTTGCAACTTTCCTGCACACTTTCGTCAGGTATTTGATTTAAAAAGTCGGCAACACTTTGTTCAGTTTGTTGAGTTTTATTTTGTTTCATTTTGAGCAGTATTTATTTGTTGGTAAAGTAAATGTATTTTCTTATCAATAACAAACATTGGTTCAGCAAGTATATACGCTTCAAAGGCTTCGTTATTCACAAATTGTTGCTTGAATGTTATTATAAACAGCCCTAAATCGCGTCCCTGCAGGTTTGGTAGCAAGGACACAATATGTTTTCCGCTAAATTTTGCTTGTAATTGTGTGGTATGTAATGCACTTGCCTGCTCATTTGCTATGTGTGTGAGGAGGTGCGCTTCAGGAAAAAACGCACTTATTTCATTCAAGTAAGCCTCTTTTTCCTCAAAAAGATATTGCTTTTGAATACCATGTGTTATCAGATAAGTTAAGAAGCGTTCTATCGTAGTGCGGTGTTTGGCACGCTTTTCTACTATTTTGGAGGGGTTTAGGTAAGGTGCGACTGAGAAGTAAGGCGAGGCTATCACCCACTCAAAAAGCTGTTCAAGCGAATCAAAGCCAGCTTCCCAAATAGCATAATTCAATCCTAAAAAAGTACAAATACGCCTGAAATCTGTAGTAATGCCTATATCTTTGCTATAATTGCCTGCTTCGCGCCTATAGACATACAAAAGCCCTTGCTCGCCGTATTTTAGATTGAAACGTTTACAAATCCGCCCTATCAAATTGCCTAAATCATTGAAAGAAAGGTAATTGTGGGTACTTTCAAAGTACTCTTCTGGCGTTGTGAAAAAATCTACTTGTAAGTTTTGATATACTGTGGAAAACACATTGCCTTCTACTTTATAAGTCGTGATACCTAATTCACCGCATATTTCTTGTCGCAAAGTAGCCCATTCCTTGCCTGCCCTTGTAGGACAAACGATAATATCCATATCTCCAAAATCAGCCTTTGAAGCATAATAACGTGGTATTCTATAAGCATCAGGAATTTTCGCATCTAAATAGGTGCGCATTTTTATCTCTAAAGATAAATATTGTGTGCGTGGTAATCGTCCGAGGTTAAATAGTTTTCCGCCCATTGTTTAGGTGAATAAAAGTGAGTACGCTGACAATGTTTCTGCACTGCGCAAAAATAAGTATCTTTTCACAAAAACCACCAGCATACCACAAATTGAGTGTTTTTTTAGGCTATATTTTTTTCTATAATTTTTCCTTCCCCATCATTTTCTGTGATAGGCTAAAAATTAGATAAGGGACGAAAGTTAAATAAGGCGATAGTTTTAGGATTTACGCAATGTTCAAGAAAAAACAACAGTGCGCCTGTGGCACATGCGAGGTTTTTTGTAGAAAGAACTTTGAACGCGCGAGTCGTGTGTGGTACATTGCGTACGTCCTAAAATACCATGTTATTTAATTTCGATTACGAAGTTGCTTGTACATAAAATTCTAAAATTTTGCTCACAAGCAACTTGCCCGCCCATGTACGTATGCAAGTTGGGCAGGTAAAAAGCAAGAAGTTATGTCGTTTCTTTTATATTTCTCATGCTTGAAATTTTATTTTTTGAGGTTTGGCGGAAAACGACACAGGAGGTAGTGTTTCAGGCTATGTTCCCTAGTGTGCATTTCAAAATTGCTCCACATACCCCTCTCCAAATCGGAGAGGGCAAGGGTGAGGTCTTAAGAAGAGGTTTTGAAATGCATCTTGCCCCTATATAGTTCATAGCTTACTCCACCAAAATTGTTGGAGAATCATAAATTTTTGATGTATTTTTTTTGTTTTTTTGGAGAATTGATAAAAAAGCCCTAACTTTATTTTTCAAACCTATTATTCACTTAAAAACGTTTTTTTTTGGTAGAGAAGATTATTCAACTCGATGACGTATCACTGGTAGATTTTTTGGGGGTAGAGAATCATAACATCAAAGAAATCTCAGAAGCTTTCCCTAAAAGCAAAATCGTATCACGTGGTAGCGAATTGCGCATACAAGGCTCTACGCCTGAAATTCTCAAGATAAATGAGATTATCAATGCCTTGTTGTTACACTATTACAAATTCGGCAAAATCACACCCGACAATGTGAGCAATCTCCTTCGTGGAGAGAGTGCAGAAAAGATGATTGCCGAAGAAGAAGCCTTAGACAAAGACGTGCTGGTCTATGGTACAAAAGGCGTGGGCATTAAACCCAAAACCGCTAACCAAATTGAGCTTGTGAAAGCATCTCAATCTTGCGACCTCGTGTTTGCACTTGGTCCTGCAGGTACAGGCAAAACCTATATATCCGTTGCACTCGCAGTGCGTGCTTTGAAAAACAAAGAGATAAAGAAAATTATCATCACGCGCCCAGCAGTGGAGGCAGGGGAAAGTTTAGGGTTTTTGCCAGGTGATTTAAAGGATAAGGTGGATCCTTACCTGCGTCCCATTTATGATGCACTCGATGATATGATTCAGTCCGAAAAGTTGAAATACTATCTCGAAAACCGCATCATTGAAATCGCTCCCCTTGCCTACATGCGTGGGCGGACTTTGAATCATGCTTATATATTGCTTGACGAAGCTCAAAATACTACACCTATGCAGATGAAAATGTTTCTCACGCGTATGGGTCCCAATTCCAAAATGATTATCACAGGTGATGTTTCTCAAATAGATTTGCCTCCTAAACAAAAATCAGGGCTAATTGAAGTAAAGAAAATTCTAAAAGATATAAAAGGCATTGCTTTTGTTTATTTTGATACGAAAGACATTGTAAGGCACAGGTTGGTACAAAGTATTATCAATGCTTATGACCAAGTCGAGGCTGCCAAAGCACAGGAAGCGCAAAAAGAAGATAAAGAAGATGCACGCGACTTGTAAGTCCACAAAAAAACGCCTTTACAGTCTGTAAAGGCGTTTTCTTTATTTTTTATCTTTTTTGGGTTCTGCTTTTTTGACTTTCTGTTTGTCTTTCAAATTTTTAGAAACCAATAAGAATGGTCCCGTAATTACTTGTTCTCCTTCCTTTAATCCTGAAAGAATTTCGATGTTTTCATTATCGCTTATACCTGTTTTTACTTCACGTTCTGCGACAGTTTGCGTTTTTTCATCAAAAACGAATACTATTTCGCGTACATCATTTGTTTTTTTGACTTTTTTATCGGCAGGTGCGTTTGGTTCTGGTTTACTTTTGTCTTTATCTTTGTCGTCTTCTCGTTTGCGCGTAGTTACAGCGGCTATGGGTACAGCAATTACTTTTGGGTTGCTCTTTGTTAATATGCTTACAGACGCGCTCATGCCTGGTCGGAAAGGGGCGAGGTGGCTGTTTTTGTCCACTAAATCTTTGTAAGATTCGTTTAGGATTCGGATTTTGACTTTAAACTCTGTGATGGCATCTGTTGATGCGGTGGCATTGGCGGTATTGGCTATTTCTGTTATAAGGCCTTCAAATTTTCGGTTTTGGTTCAAATACGAGTCCACTTCTATTTCTACTTTCTGTCCTACTTTTACCTTAACGATGTCATTTTCATTTACATCTACTTGTACTTCCATAGCATATAAGTTGGCGATGATAAGCATTTCTGTACCTGCCATTTGGGCTGTGCCTACTACTTTTTCGCCTTTTTCGATGCTTAATTTGGATATAGTGCCACTTGCGGGTGCATAGATTTCAGTGCGAGACAAGTTGTCGAGGGTTTGATTCAGGTTTGCTTGCGAGCTTTGCATATTGTAGCGTGCCGATTCGATGCTTTGTTCGCTTACTGCTATTTGTTGTTTGGAAACTTCAAAGTTAGTTTTGGCAGTAAGGAAATCTGTTTCGGAGATTACTTTTTGGTCATAAAGGCGTTTGCTACGCTGAAACTCTGCTTCGACTCTTCCGAGTTCCGTTTTGCGTTGTAGCAAGGAGGCTTGTGCTTGTGTATAGTTTGCCTTGCCTACATTCACGCCTGCTTTTGCGCCTTCGACTGCGCTGCGAAAGTTATCAGGGCGCACCCTAACGAGCAGTCTGCCTGCTACGACTGAGTCGCCTTCTTTTACCAATAGGTCTGTGATTTCGCCTGATATTTCAGAGCTTACCTTTATTTGGGTTTCGGGTTGGATTTTGCCTGAAGCCGTTACTTTTTCGCTGATGTCGGCTGTTTTTACAAGTGCAAGATTAACTTCGGATAGTTTTTCTTGCCCTATCCAGCCTGCACTCCGTGCTATGACTACAAATATTATCAAAACACCTAATATTATAAGTAGATTGCGTAAGAGTCCACCTGAGCTTTTTTTCTTTGCCATAAAGTTATGAAGATTTTAGATGTATTGGTAGTAGTTTATTTTTATTTGTTACAAAAAAAAACCCTTTGATTTTCTCAAAGGGGAAGGAAAGTTACATTTTCTTTTTTTCTTCAGGTTTTTTGGCTGTACTATCTGGCTTTGTGGCAGTGGTATCAGCTTTAAGTGTTGTGGCGGGTGCGCCTGTGTTCGCTTTGCCATAAAACTTTTCACGGATAGCGTCCGCTCTTGCCTGCCCGTCAGCAGGGTCGGGGTAAGTGTTTTTGGTTTGGCGGGCGGGTTGGTCTTTGCCATCACCATAGATGCGTTCGTCTTTGTCGTGGTAGTCTTTAGACTTGTCGGTGGTTACATTGTATCTATCAACGCCGCAAGCGGTTGCGCACCACATACATACAAAGGTGAGGGCGAGCAACATAATCTTAGATTGTTTGGGATAGTGCATATCAATATAGAGGTTTTATAAAGGTAGTTGCAAAAATAATCTTTTTTTCAGATATTACAAGAAACTATCAAAATTTCTTGCAATCGTTTTTATTTGTTACTTTTGCAAAAAAAATAATAGGGTATGAAAAAAATGGTATATAAGCTTTTTTGGTTTATCGGATTTGTGTTTTTGGCGGGTGTAGGCTTTGCCAAAGACATAGAGATTCCTGAAGAATATACTGTTTTGCATAACCTTACCCAGGATTGGTTGGTCTATGATGGCGGTTATGGTGGCTATGTCCCTTACCTGAAAGACCGCCATAAACGTTTGAAAACGGTGAGTTTCTGGTTGGCAGGCAAGCAGAATGCCCCTTATCGGCTTCTGTTATATGCAGAAAGCAATAGTTACTTGTATATTCAAAAGAGGCTTGCCTACAAGTTTGATAGAGTTGGGTGGTATGATTTTTCTATAGACAGCCTTCAAAAAATGTATCCTGAAGCGTTGCTTTTTTGCACTTTGTATGATGCGCAATATCGCCTGCCCTTGCCTGCTTTAGCTATTATTATAAGCAAAGAGGGTAGGGATAAAAAGTCGGCATCAATCAAAAAAGCGACTTTACAAGCCACACAAGCCTTAGACCGCACACCGCGTGCAGATGACCACAAAGACTGGGCTATTTTATCTATACTTTTTGTGGCTGTTTGTTATACAGCTTTGTTTAACTACAATCCCAAAACGTTTGCCTCATTTTTTAGCGGCTTGAGTAGTCTTTCTACACTTTCACGCAAAGACCCTGCTTTGATACAAAAGCCCATGAATGGCATTAACCTTGCCTATATAGGCGTACATGGACTATTACTGAGCTATTTTTATATGAGCTGGACTGTATATGAAGGCAACACGGTTGGGCTTTTTCAGATTATAGCCAATCAATTCGGTTATTGCATGTTTGGGTGGGCATTGTTGATGGGCAAATTTTTCGGGCTTGTTTTTTTGGGTAGGTTGTTTAGCATAGACCGCCAAGTTGTGAACGTACATTTTTTCGAGTATCTGCGCTTTTCGTATTTATTTTATCTGGTACTTGGTGCTGTGGGAGGCGTAGTTTTTTGTTGTTACAACGAATATAACATGCTTTTTTTTACACTTATGCCCTATTTTGTGTTGCTTTTTCACGTTTTACAAGGGTTGATGATGAGTTTTTTTGTAATAAAGCAATCACAATTTCTTAATTTATATATTTTTTACTATCTTTGCACCACTGAATTGACCCCTTGGCTAATAGGCGTAAAAATGTTGCTGTTTTAAGTCCTTTTTGACATTCTAATCATTCTTAAAAATATTTGTGCATTTATGCAAGAAAACACTACCATTCCTCTTGATAATACTCGTTTACGTAAAATTTCAAGCATCCTTGTAACCCAATCCGCTCAAGAAACTGCTAACAATGCTTACCTTGAATTGGCACGCAAATACAATATAAAGATTGATTTCCGTCCTTTTATTGAAACCCAACCGCTCTCGTTGCAAGAGTTTCGAAAGCAAAAAATAAATATATTAGATCATACAGCCATTATTTTTACCAGTAAAAAAGCAATAGACCATTTTTTTGCACTCTGTAAACTGGGAAGAATAGAAATGCCAGCCGACACCAAGTACTTTTGTGTTGCCGAGCAAACAGCTAACTATTTGCAGAAATTTATTACTATTCGCAAACGCAAGATATTTTCAGGAGAGAAGACAGCCACAGATTTGTTCCCATTGTTGAAAAAGCATAAAAACGAGAAGTTCCTTTTCCCTTGTTCGAATGTAAGAAAAGATGAAATACCTGAATTCTTCACTAAAAACGGCTACCAATTTGCTGAAATGACTTTATACAACACAGTTACAAGCGATTTATCTGACCTCGCAGACGTGAATTATGATGCATTGGTTTTTTATAGCCCGTCAGGAATACACTCATTGTTTGCGAATTTCCCGGACTTTAAACAAAATAATACACGCATCGCGGCTTTTGGACCTACTACTTCGGCAGCAGTACAAAAAGCAGCACTGATACTAGACATAGAAGCACCCCAACCCAACGCGCCGTCTATGACAGGCGCACTCGAAATGTATATCAAACGAGCCAATGGACTTGAACATGCAGAAATTAAACCAGAAAATTAAAACTTAACCTCTTTTAAACTTGCCTATGAACCGTCTTTTGATTGCTTTTTGTGCCTCGCTATGCCTCTCAATGGCATTGCCCCGCTATGCCGTTGCGCAACAAGATGCACAGTTTACGCAATACATGTTCAATCAGCTATACCTCAATCCTGCGTATGCGGGTGTCAGCAAACTTACTGAGGCTACCCTCGTGCATCGTAGCCAATGGGTGGCATATCAACCCACTTTTGACGATGGAGGCGCGCCTGCTACTCAAGTATTTAGCTTTAGTACACAATTAACAAAGCTAAAGAGTGGAATTGGCATACATTTGGTAAATGATGCATTAGGACCCATGAGAAATTTAGAAGCCCAGCTTTCCTACAGTTACCACATCGCCATGAAAAACAACTCCACCCTAAGCATAGGCTTGCGTGGCGGGATGTATGCGCGTAGCTATGACTACAGCAAGTTGCGTTTTCGTGATGCGAATGACCCTTATAATACGGGGGCAGGCAAGGAGAACGATTTTGTACCTGACGCGGCAGTGGGTGTTTATTACAACAACCCTAAGTTTTTCGTATCTGTTTCGGCTAATCACTTGGCAGGTGCAGGTTTTCAATACAGAGGGGCAGCAAGTGCTGTTAGCCTGTTGAACGTAGAGGCTTTGGCGAACAGCATGTATGTCTTTGGAGGATACCACATACCTTTGAGTCAAGACTGGAAACTAACGCCGACAGTATTGGCTAAAACGACTGCTTTTAAAACCTATTCCTTTGATGCAGGTGCGTGGCTTACCTACCAAGAAAAATTTTGGGGAGGAGTTTCATACCGCAATCAAGAATCTGTGAACATGTTTGTAGGTGCGTATATACCACAAAGCAAAGGTTCTAAGAAAATGTTTCGGATAGGGTACAGTTTTGATTATATTGTTTCGGGTAAAAGTGCAAAACAGCCTACCTCACACGAGATACTCATCGCCTATACCATACCCGTTCCTGCCATCAAACTAGCTCCGATTATTCGCACTCCGCGCTTTAGGCATTAAAAAAAATAAAAAAATACTGCAATAAAAAAAATAATTTCAAGTTTGTTCCGTTTTAAGACTTGAGTTTAGTATATAAATACAGAAACTCTGCAAAAGGTAAACACAAAATGCACACTTTTTTCGAAATTAGCACTATGTTTGTTTAGTAAAGTGTAACTTATTTAGTTAAAGTCCGTAAAATCCTATTAAACTGCAAAATAATAAATCTGTTTGGTGTTATGAATAAAATCCTTTGGAAGCACAAAGTTGTGTGTTGTGCGCTTTTGTTTGGGATGCTTATCTTTCAATCATGTTCTCTTTTTAGAAAAAAGGGCAGTGGCGATGAGAATCTTAATGACCGCATAGGCGGTTCTCGTGGCGAAATCGTGCCATTTAGTGATGTACGTGCATACGACTCACAATACATCCCAAGCGGGATGGTGGTAGTGCCGAATGGTACTTTTCACATGGGGCAAGCTGATCAAGACGTGGCATCTTCACGTATCAACTTCAATAAACAAATTACTATCAGTGCGTTCTTTATGGACCAAACTGAAATTACAAACAATCAATACCGTATGTTTACTGACGTGTTGTTGGCTTATTCGGAAGGAAAGCAAGCGCAAGGCGAAGAGCTACCTGAAGAATACATAGGACAAGTGCTTGACGTAATGTTCAGCAAAAACGGCACCCCCGTTCGCCCTGACTCTATTCGTGTAATGAATGAAATGTATCCTGATACTTTGAGATGGAGACATGACTACGCCTATCACATGGGCGACCCTTTGATGGAGTATTATTATATGCACCCCGCATTTGATGATTATCCTGTAGTGGGTGTGGATTGGCAAGCAGCTAATTTCTTCTGTGCATGGCGTACGCTTCACTTGAACTATTACAAACACACTGAAGAAGAGGAGAAATATCCTGCTCCACGTTTCCGCCTTCCTACCGAAGCCGAATGGGAATATGCTTCACGCGGTGGTCGCGATATGGCAAAGTACCCTTGGGGTAGCCCTTACCTACGCAATACACTCGGTTGTATGTTGGCTAACTTCAAACCTGGTCGTGGCAACTATTATGATGATGGATTCGCTTATACAGGTCCAGTAGCCCAATACTTCCCCAATGATTATGGCTTGTATGATATGGCAGGCAATGTAGCTGAATGGGTACAAGATGCGTATTATGAATCGTCAGTGCCTGTAGTATGGGATATGAACCCCGTTTACAATCCACCGATTACACAAAATGGTACCAATGACCGCAACCCTAATAACCGCCGTGTAATTCGTGGTGGTTCATGGAAAGACATCGCTTACTTTTGTGAAACTGGTACACGCACTTTCCAACACTGGGATTCTGCACAAAGTTCAATAGGCTTCCGTTGTGCAATGACTTGCCTTGGTCGCTCTACAGGTTTAGAATTCAAATCAGGAAGATAAGAAATGAGTGAAAAGTATAGAGATTGAAGGTTTTGCCTTCGTAGCAGCCTTCAATTCTCCACTTTCGCACAAAGACAACACGTATTAACAAAGAAGCTCAAAAAAACTTAAAACTATTTTTCTACCTTAAACCAAAACTTTTACTAAGATGAGTGCATCTAAAATGGGAACATTGGATTATGTCTATGTGTTCGTTGTCCCAAGAGTAACCGCAGTAGGCGCGGGTGTCGTAATCCTCGGCGCATTGTTTAAAATCATGCACTTTCCATTCGCATCAGAAATGCTCATGATTGGTATGATTACTGAAGCTGTTATCTTCTTCATGGGGGTGGCTGAACCTATCCACCCTGACGTTCCGCGTCCTGATTGGGCGAAAATTTACCCTCAGTTGGGCGACCCGAACTATGTAAACAAAGACAAAATTGTTTCTATCGGTAGTAGCACATCAAGCTTGCCACAACAAGACAGCGCAGTAGCTGCAAAAATGGCGGCACTTGAAGCGCAACTTGCTAACAGCATCACGCCTGATACAGTTCAAAACTTTGGCAAAGGCATGCAAAACCTTGCTGAAAACGTAGGCAAGATGAGCAACTTAACTGATGCCTCAGTAGCAACAGCTGATTATGCGAAAAACGTAAAAGCTGCCTCTGGCGCAATTACTGAAATGAACAAATCTTATGCGGCTACAGTAGGCGCAATGGCTGAAATGGCAAACGCTTCTAAGGATACCAAAGCTTACCACGCACAAGTGCAAACTTTGACTAAAAACCTTACTGAACTCAACGCAGTATATGAAGTTGAACTTCGCAGCGCAGGCAAACACGTTAAAGCTATGAACGACTTTTATAGCAACATCGCTGTCGCCATGCAAAACGTTGCTAATGCAAGCAAAGATACTGAAAAATTCAAAACAGAAATGGCTGTCCTTACCACTAACTTGACATCGCTCAACAGTGTATATGGCAACATGCTTTCTGCTATGAAAGGCGCGAAGTAATTCACTCCAATAGTTTTAATATTAACCAAAACCTAAATACGAAACCCGTATAAACTATGGCAGGTGGAAAACAAACCCCAAGACAACGACTGATAAATTTGATGTACCTCGTACTAACGGCAATGCTTGCCCTCCAAGTAAGCTCGTCGATCATGGACAAATTTATCTTTCTGAATGAAAGTTTGGAGCATTCTATGATAAGTGCAAGAGAGGCAAGCGACGCTGCCTTGGCAGCTCTCAAGAAGAAAGTAGTTACCGAAGGCAACTCGCCCGAAGGGCTTACAAGCATCAAACGCGCCGAAGAACTTAAGCAAAACACAGCGAAAGTTTTTGGCGAAATTGAAAAAATCAAAAAAGAACTTTTTAAAGAAGTTGGCGGCGGACCCGATGAACATACTGGCGCAGTGAAAAACCCTAAAGAAGAAAGTGGGGTGGAAGTTATCATGATTGGCGCAAGTAAAAATGGCAAAGCATACGACCTTAAAAAGAAACTAGATGATTATGTAAGCTACTTGAACAAACAATTTTTTGAAGACAAGGCACTTGGTTTTGATAAAAAATTTGATGGACTTGCAAGAGGAAATGAAGACATACAAATGTATAAACATGACCAAATGCAACGCTCAAAAGACTTTGCAAACGCGAACTTTGGACAAACACCTGTAGTAGCCGCACTTGCTATTCTTACACAAAGACAGTCTGAAATCATACGTTATGAGCAAGAAGTTTTGAAAAAATTGGGTGCTGGCGATTTAAGTCGTGAAGTAAAATTTGACAAAATCATTGCTATGGCTTCAGCTGATGCGAATGTAGTAGCCGCAGGACAAGAATACAGCGCGCAGTTGTTTGTTACAGCAACCTCTTCTAAAGCAGGTACACGTATGACTTACAACGGTAGTGGTATCAAAGTAAGCGCTGACGGCGTAGGCGAAGTGAAATTCACAGCCAATAGTGTAGGCAAGAGCAGTTGGACAGGTACAGTTACTATCAAAAACAGAAATAAAGACACCACTTTTACTATCAAAAAAGAGTATGAAGTTGTACAACCTGTTATGATTATTGTATCAGAAAGTAATTTCCCTTTGTACAAAAACTGTGCAAACCCTTTGAAAACCTCTGTTCCCGCACTCGGACCCGCATACAAACCTGCATTTAGCGTAAACAATGGCACGGCTGTACCCGGCAACAATTTGGGAGATGTTACTTTGTTTCCTACTACTGAAGGCAAGTGTACATTGTCTGTATCAAGCAGTGGTAAAGCTGTAGGTAGTGCCGATTTTCGTGTGAACCCTGTACCGCCACCCTCTGTATTTTTAGGAAACCCATCAGGCGGAGCAGTAAACACAAAAGATCCTATCCCTCCAGTAGCTGGTTTGCGTGTTGTAGCAAAAGCTGATGAAACATTCATGAATACACTTCCAAAAGAAGCAAACTATAGAGTGGCAGGTGTTAGTTGTACCTTATTTCGCGGTGGAAAAAGTGCTGGATCCACAAGAAGTGGTGACGGTAGTGTCAACCTTGCTGCTTTGAGTACACGCCCTGGTGATGCTATAATGGTAACAGTAGAGAGCGTTCAACGCGTAAACTCACGTGGACAAATTGAAGAAGTGAAGGTTACACAACCACAAATAGCTTTCTTCTTGAAATAATCTTGATTTTTGTAAAACAAAAGACTTGCTAAAATACTAAATGCCACTTAGAAACATTTTTTAAGTGGCATTTTTTCTAAAAAAACAACTATTTTTATATTTCTATAATTCTTTTTTGTGTAGCATTCATTGGATATGCACAAACACGTAACATGTACAAATTGAGGCTTTCTTGTTAAAATAAAAACACCTGTTCTTTTATGTATTGGATTAGGTATCTTTGCATGTACAAAAAAGCAGGCAAGTACATCTGAGATAGAAAAATTTATCTTTCTGAATGAAAGTTTGGAGCATTCCATGATAAACGCAAGAGAGGCAAGCTACGCTGCCTTGATAGCCCTCAAGAAGAAAATAGTTATGGAAGGCAACTCGCCCGAAGGACTGACAAGCATCAAACATGGCGAAGAACTTAAGCTAAATACAGCAAAAGTTTTTGCCGAAATTGAGAAAATTAAAAAAGAACTATTTAATGGAGTTGGTGGTGGAGTTGATGATAATACTAAGTTTTGAAAAAATTGGGTGCTAGCGATTTAAGTCGCCCAATAACAGAGCATAAAATCATTGTTATGGCTTCAGCTGAACCGAATGTAGTAACCGCAGGACAAGAATACAGCGCGCAAATGTTACTACTATTGGATCATTTAATACGGACTCACGTATGACTTACAACGGTAGCAGTATCAAAGTAAGCCTCGACGGTATAGGCGAAGTGAAGTTTACAGCTAACACTGTAGGCAAGAGTAGTTGGACAGGTATAGTTACTATCAAAAACAGAGGCAGAGATACTACTTTTGTTATTCGAAAAGAATACGAAGTGATAGAACCTTTGATACAGAAGTAAATAATTAAAACAAAATTCAATCTATTCCGTAAACACTATTAACAAATTAAAATAATAAAAAAAACTTTAAAAATTTATGAAAAAAATCATTGGTGTTATTGCGTGTGTTTGCTTAAGTTTTTCAGCAATTGCCCAAATCGGACCGCAAGGATACAATCCCAATTCAGTACGTCCAATTTTGGAGTCTGATGTTATGTATCGTACAACGGTATGGAGAAAGATCAACCTGCTCGAAAAGCAAAATAAGCCTTTCTTCGCCCTTGAGAATGAAATTACTGCAGTTATCAAGGAAGGTGTCGAATCCAAAAAACTACAGCCTTATGTGCCAAAAGCCAGTCCACGTGACGCAGGTTTTAGCGAGCCTATGATGGACTCTACTTTCTTGAACAAACTTACCTACGAAGACCCGAACGTAGGTGCAAAAGTGAACCTTCGTGCTTCCGAATTGTATATTTTGGAAATAAAAGAAGATTTGATTTTTGACCGCCGTCGCTCTCGTATGTATTGGGATATCCAAGCCGTTACAGTCTTTATTCCACAAGGTGCTACACCTTCTGCCCAGTTGGGTGATGAAGCCATAGCTACTTTCAAATTCAAAGACTTGTATGAGTATTTCAAAATGACTTATGACGAATCACAAGAAAAAGGAACTTTTGAAGACTTAAGGGCGCACTGGTACAATCCTGAAAACCCTAAACAACATAAGAGCCTTGCTGATGCTTTTGAATTGCGTTTGTTTAGTTCACGCATTATCAAAGTATCCAATCCTGACGATAAAGACATCATCACCATCGTAAATGATGAGTTTGGAGATAGCCCACAAGCCGCTAAAAAAGTATTGTATGAATCTCAAAAAATAGAATATAACCTCATGGAGTTTGAACACAATATGTGGGAATTCTAAGAAAATAAAACTATTTGCAAAACCTGCCTATTTAATATGAGGCAGGTTTTTTATTTTAACAAAAAACACTTAACTTGCAACAATAAAAAGGTACTATCTATTAAAATACTATGTATCAATGGTTTAATGAGGAACTCGATGAGCAAGTCTTTGACTTAGGCGCACGTGTTTCTATCAAAATAGGCGAAACCCTTTTTGAAGGACAAAGCGAGTTTCAAAAACTGCAAATTGTTAAAACGCCCAATTTTGGGAACATGATGATTCTTGACGGAGCCGTTATGCTCACTGAAGCAAACGAATTCGCGTATCATGAAATGATAGCCCACATTCCGCTTTTTGCACACCCGAACCCCAAACGTGTACTCATAATAGGAGGCGGCGATGGCGGGGCGGCACGCGAAGTATTGCGCCATGCCTGCGTAGAAGAGTGTGTCATGGTTGAGATTGACGGGTTGGTAGTAGAGAAATCAAGAGAGTTCTTTCCTACCGTAGCCTGTGAGTTGGATAATCCCCGCCTTACGCTTTTGATAGATGATGGCATCAAATACATTGAGAATGCTGAAAATGCGTTTGATGTGATTTTGATAGATTCTACCGACCCTGCCGGGCCAGCAGAAGGACTATTTTCGGCAGACTTTTATCGCAAAGTTGAAAAAGCCTTGAAAGTAGATGGCATCATGGCGGCACAAGCGGAAAGCCCTTACTACTTCCAAAAAGTACAAAAAGAGTTGTTTGGAGTATTAAACAACATCTTCCCTTATACAACCATGTACCTTTCTGCCATTCCGTTTTATCCAAGCGGCACATGGTCATTCGCTTTCGCTTCCAAAAATTATTCGGAAATAAGCCATGCACGTGTAATTGACCTCGAAGCGATGAGTCCACTTTTGCAATATGTGAACCCGGCTTTGTTCAGAGGTTGCTTTGCAATTCCAACATTTATAAAAAAAATCATAGCACAATAGCAAAAAATTTCAGATTTACGCTAAATTTGCGCACTCAAAAACAATGCCCTCATTCTTTATGGCAAATATCGGAAAAATTACTCAAATAATCGGGCCTGTAGTGGACGTAAGCTTTATAGCCGAAGGCACTATACTCCCAAATATCTATAATGCGTTGGAAGTTATAAAAGCCAACGGACAAAAAGTTATACTCGAGTGCCAACAACACCTTGGAGAAGACCGTGTACGGACTATCGCTATGGATGGCACCGAGGGCTTGCAACGCGGCATGGACGTGCTGGACTTGGGACGCACTATCTCTATGCCTACAGGCGAAATGATAAAAGGTCGTCTGTTCAATGTGGTAGGCGAGCCTATAGATGGCATACCCTTTGATGCCAAAAACGCAAAACTTACGTCCATTCACAAATCTGCGCCTACTTTTGAGAACCTTTCTACTACAGAAGAAGTACTTCTTACAGGTATTAAAGTAATTGACTTGCTTGAGCCTTATTTGAAAGGCGGAAAGATAGGTCTTTTTGGTGGTGCAGGGGTAGGCAAGACAGTGCTTATTCAAGAACTTATCAACAACATTGCCAAGGCTTACGATGGGCTTTCTGTATTCGCAGGAGTAGGCGAGCGTACCCGCGAAGGCAATGACTTGCTTCGTGAAATGATTGAGGCAAACATCATCAGGTATGGTGAAGCGTTCAAACATTCTATGGAAGAAGGTGGCTGGGACTTGAGCAAAGTGGATTTGAATGAAATGGCAAACTCACAAGCTACTTTTATCTTTGGGCAAATGAACGAGCCGCCAGGTGCGAGAGCGCGTGTAGCACTTTCAGGCTTGAGCATCGCTGAATATTTCCGCGATGGTGATGGCGAAGGCAAGGGCAAAGACATTCTGTTCTTTATCGATAATATATTCCGTTTTACACAAGCGGGTTCAGAAGTATCTGCACTTCTTGGGCGTATGCCTTCTGCGGTGGGTTATCAGCCTACACTTGCTACCGAAATGGGCGTAATGCAAGAACGGATTACTTCTACCAAACGCGGTTCTATCACTTCAGTACAAGCCGTATATGTGCCTGCTGATGATTTAACTGACCCTGCGCCTGCTACAACTTTCTCTCACCTTGATGCTACTACAGTGCTTTCGCGCAAGCTGGCTGCATTGGGTATTTATCCGGCAGTGGATCCTTTGGATTCAACTTCGCGTATCCTTGCGCCTGGCATCGTAGGTATCGAGCATTATACTATAGCGCAACGTGTAAAAGAAACTTTGCAGCGTTACAATGAATTGCAAGACATTATTGCTATTCTTGGGCTTGATGAGCTTTCAGAAGATGACCGCAAAACTGTAAACAGGGCGCGCCGCATCCAACGCTTCTTGTCGCAACCTTTCCACGTAGCCGAGCAATTCACAGGCTTGAAAGGCGTATTGGTTGATGTTAAAGACACTATCAGAGGCTTCAAAATGTTGCTCGAAGATGATGAGCTGTTGAAACTTCCCGAGCCTGCTTTTAACCTTGTAGGCACTATAGAAGATGCTATCGAAAAGGCTGACCGTCTGAAAAAAGAAGCGGCAAATAGATAAGCATCGCCTAACCTATCTTCTTTAATTCCCTATACAAAAATGCAAATAAAAGTCATTACACCTGAAAAACACGTTTACGAAGGCGAAATTTCGCAAGCGAAATTTCCCGGCACAACAGGCGGGTTCGAAATATTGAAAGGACACGCGCCACTCATCAGCACGTTGGGCAAAGGTGAGATATTCTTGAATACTGTCAAAGAAGGCAAAATGACCTTCAAAGTTGAAGGGGGCGTAGTAGAGGTAATGCAAGACAACATCAAAGTTTTGGTGGAAACTATCTTTGCATAAGCCCTTGCCTACCAACCAAAACACCGCCACACAACGTAGAAATTGTGTGGCGGTGTCCTTTTCATAATCCTGGCCTGCCAAAACAAAAGCTGTTTTTAGGCTAATATCTCCAACGTAACGGCTATATTGCCACGCGTAGCGACTGAATAGGGACACAGCTGATGCGCCTCTTCTACTAATTTTTGAGCCTCTTCTCCGCCTAAATTAGGAAGTTTTACTTTCAAAATAACTGCCAAGCCGTAGCCGCCTGCTTCTGATTTTCCGAAAGTTACTTCAGCTGTTACAGTCGAGTCGCTTACATTGCGCCCTTGTGCGACTGCCATAATAGCACCATTGAAACAAGAGGCGTAGCCTGCCGCAAATAGCTGTTCAGGATTTGTATATTTGCTACCTGGCGCAGGCGAGCGCACATCGAGGTCGAGTACGCCGTCTGAAGTAGTTACATGTCCTTTGCGTCCACCTGCGTTTGTAGCATCGGTAGTGTAAAGTGGATTTGTGATAATAAACATATTATTGAACGATTAAGAAAATGGTTTGAGGTGTAAAGATAGCTTTTTGTTTCAAAAAAAAATGTTTTTAGCTGATATTATTATTGCAAAATGCAGGTTCTTAAAAAGCTAAGTAGATAAGATGTAAATATTTGCTAATCAATGTTTTATTTGATTTTAGTTTGCGAACTACTATTTGATGAAGATACTAAAAGAGATATTTGTTAGCACACTCGAAATATCAATAAAAATAATTAAATCTATGCAAAAAAGATATATATTTATGCGATTGTGTATATTTGCGCTATGATTATAAAATATACGCAATGAAAGCGTGAAAAAGCAAGTAGTTTTGTATTCATCAAGCTATATACGGCAACTTATCTATCATTTGGCTCGTATGTACCTCTAAATATATTCTTTTTGAATAGCCAATCAGAGCGTGTTTAAAAGCAAATAGTAAACTATCTTCCACAATAAAATGAGTAAATTTAGTATAGAAATCCCTTCTATGATGGATAATATCCGTATCGTAGAGAGTTTTATTGACAACGCAAAGGAGAAATTTAATATCGATGATGACATTTATGGCAATATCATGATTGCTGTCATGGAAGCTGTAAATAACGGCATCAGGCATGGCAATGCAGAAGACCGCAAAAAAATGGTGTCGCTCACCATGCAACTCGCTGACGAACGTATTTATGTCTGGGTGGAAGACGAAGGCAAGGGCTTTGACTATCGCAACCTAGCTGACCCCACTGCACCCGAAAACATTGAACTCGAAGGCGGACGCGGCATCTTTCTTATGCAAAACCTTGCAGACGAAGTGAACTTTCAAGAAGGCGGACACAAAGTAGAATTAGTATTTTTTATGTAACCAAACCACCATATAATGTATCGAGTACACTTTTTTAGAGAAGACACTAACTTCTTGCCCAGCGACATCCCTACCCTCCAAAAATGGATTGTCCAAGTGGTAGAAACTGAAGGATGTGCAGTAGAAGAGCTAAATTATATATTTTGCTCTGACACGCATCTCCATAAAATAAATATGGAGTTTTTGCAACATGACACCTTGACTGATGTTATTACTTTTGACCAAAGTGATGATGAAGGTGTAATCGAAGGCGATATATTCATCAGTATCGACCGCCTCCGCGAAAATGCCGTAAAATTTAATGTGCCACTTGAGGAAGAAATGCTGCGCGTAATGGCACACGGCGTTTTGCACCTCTTGGGGTATAAAGACAAAACAGAGGAGGAAATCGCCATCATGCGTGCCAAAGAACAAGCCTTTTTAGACATTTACAAAGAACATTTTTGGATGTTTCATTATTTTGGTGATAAATAACACACCCTTTTTTATTTCAATCAAAAAAACTACAATATTTTTTGTTTATGAAAATTTACTTTGTAAGTGTTGCGATTTGTATCGCTATGATCTTTTCAGGTTGTGGTAGCAAACAGGAAAAAAAAGAAGCTACAAACAACAATAACGACAAAACTGAAAAAACTGACGAAAAAACAGGCAAAACTGAAGAGTCAAAAAACAATGGCTCAGAAGACAAAACTGAAGAGGCACAGCAAGAGAAAGCAGTCGTTATTGCTAAATCAGGCTTGAGTCTGCGTACAGAACCCAATGGGAAAAGCAAATTGGTAAAACTCTTGCCTACCAACACCATTGTAGAAGTACTCGAAAAGGGAGAAATAGCCACCCTAAACGGCAGAAAAGCGGCATGGTACAAAGTGCAGTTTGGCAAAGATAAAGGCTATGCCTTTGGAGGCTTTTTGCAAATGGGCAACAAGGTAAAATCAACAAACCAAGCCAATGCAGAAACAGCAGGCGCAGGTGCTGAAAATACCAACTTTGCCGATGTATTGCAAAAAGGACTCGTCACAGCCGAATCTGGACTTACGCTCCGCAAAGAAGCCTCAGCAAAAGCCGCAAGTGTTACCGTTATTCCAAAAAACCAAGAAGTAGGCGTTTTGGAGTTTACAGAAATAAGTGAGGAAATAAAGGGAATGCATGGCGTTTGGTGCAAAGTGCGCTATGGCAAAAAAGAAGGCTACTTATTCAGTGCCTACATCATTTTTTCCACAGCTACCATTACCGCCAAATCAGGCTTGACATTGCGCAAGGGGGTAGGCAAGGACTCCGAAAAAATAACTGTCATACAATCAGGCAAAGTAGTTTACCTCTTGCCCCCCGTTTTCAATGAGGCAGGCGAGGTAGTAACCGACAGCACATACACTGATGAAGAAGGCAACATTTGGTATTTTGTAAGATACGGCAGATTCGAAGGCTGGGCTTTAGGACTATACTTAGGAATAGAAGGCCGTTGTTAAATTTTTATGATACTTGACTTACAAAACTTTGTGCCTGTATTGGCAAAGCAAAATGGTCAATTGTATATCTTTGACAGGGCAAGAAGTAAGTATTTAGTACTCACGCCTGAAGAATGGGTGCGACAAGCCTTCATTGACTATTTGGAAAGTAAAGGCTACCCCATCAATTTAATGCAAATAGAGCAAAATATTGCCTACCCACATCGCAAAAAACGCCCTGACATAGTGGTGTATGATAGGGTAGGCAATCCCTTTTTATTGATAGAGTGCAAGGCGCAATCTATAGTGCTGGACTTGCCTACGCGCATACAAGCAGAAACATATAACAGCATTATAAAAGCTCCTTATATAGCCCTAACCAACGGACAAGAACTCCACATATATGAAATGGCAAGCCAAACGCCCTTGCCTGCCTTGCCTGCCTATCCATTGTGTTAGTCTTTTTTTGACAGTTCAGCGCACGTCCATTTTTATCTTATTCATGTTTGGTGTCCTCACCAAACACGCTTCCTATAGGGCGCAATATAGTTTTGTCCCCTTTTAGGAGCGTTGTAGAGGCATTTAAGCGGGTAAACAAGTCGGGTTTCTTATAAACTTGCAAATTTTCAATGCAGGCAAGGATTTTTACACATGTTGCCAATCTCAATAAACTGCCACAACGCCTTATTTACGCATAAACCGCCTCTAAATGCCTTTTACGAGGTGGGGACAAAACTATATTGCACCCCTTCCTATACTAAAAAACCTTGAGTGCGTAGCTCAAGGTTTTGAAATTTTATATGACATCTAAAATTTCGTAGTCGCTCCATTTAAACATCAGCAGTATTTTATTGCGTTTTTGCACAATTTCAAGAGCTTGACGAACTCCGGGCTTGCGTGGCAGTTCGACTTCCAGCTCATAGCGGTTTTTGGTTTGGGTTACAAAATTTGTAATCGAACCTACAGCAGACAATTTTTGACGACAGATAATCGTGTAAATAGGCATGTAGATAAGAGATTAATTTTATAGAGAAGTAACAGTACGGACAACATCAACATTTACCGACTTTCCACGTATTATTTTAAGTTTCTCTTTGATGAGCGGTCGAAGGTCGTCTTTTGAAGCATTGATACTTTTGTGTGAAACAGTTACATTGCTTGTTTGTTGCGTCTGTCCTGAAACAGTATAAGCAACTTCACAAGAAAAAAATACAGCTACTTTTTTTGAATATACAAAATTGCACTATTACAATGGTAAATGTAAAATAAAGTATAAATTCCAAAAATATTTTTTGCTGTAAAGTTTTTTGCTGTAAACTTTCCGTTGCAAAGGGACATGTATCACAGACGGCTGGTCTGTGGACTGTGAGTTGAACGAAAATGTATGCCGTGAGGCGCACAGACGGGTTCCGTCTGTGATACAATTTGCATTATTTTTGCTTTTTCCAGTCTATATATTGTGCAACGGCGACTGAAAAGGACTCCACATATATGAAATGGCAAGCCAAACGCCCTTGCCTGCCTATCTATTGTGTTAGCCTTTTTTTGACAGTTCAGCGCATGTCCATTCGATGGTTTCTTCGAGTGTTCGAAAACTAAAATCGAGTGCAGTGGCTATTTTATCGTGTACGTATATAAAATTATTGCGACCTAAGCGCACTGTTTCACGTGAAATAAGCGGTTTCTTACCTGTAAAAAATGATTGTAGGTAGGCAAGTCGCCAGGCTATTTCCCCTAAAAATGGCGTAATAGGGCGATAAGCAGGTTTTTTCTTGAACTTACGGGCTATTTGAGTGAATAAATCTAAGTACATTACCTCGCCTGCACTTACTACAAAACGCTCTGCCGTTAGGTCGGTAGGCAAGAGGCGCGCAACAATATCAGCTACATCACGCACATCAACATAGCTTAATTGCCCCTGCGGATAATACGGTTTTTCTTTCCAAATATATTGAAAAATCTGCGTGCTACTTTGTGTCCAATCGCCTGCACCCAATACGACTGCAGGGTGTACGGCTACGGCAGGCAAGCCTTCTGCAATACCGCGCCAGACTTCAAGTTCAGCAAGGTATTTCGTTTTGGCATAATAAGTATTCAGTTCATTTTCTTGCCACTGCGCATTTTCATCTACAATCAATTTATCTTTATTGCGCCCAAGTGCCGCTATAGAGCTGATAAACAAGAACTTACGTATAGGGTAGGCGAGGGCTACATTGACCATATTGGCTGTGCCTTCTACGTTGGTGGTATAAAGTTCTTTTTTATCGCTGCTATGATAAGAAACCTTGCCTGCCCCATGCACCACATACGCACACCCTTCCATATAGGTTTCTAAGCAAGGCACATCAAGTAAATCGCCTTCTACCCATTCCGCTTTGCTTTTCAAATGCAATGGCACAGCTTCAAGATGACGACACAAAGCGCGTACTTTATACCCCGAATCTGTAAGTTTTTGTAAAATATATTGACCTAATAATCCTGTGCCACCTGTAAGAAAAACCATTGCAAACTGTGAATTGTGAATACCTAAAATGTAAGATTGAATATAAAAAATAGGGTGATATGACAAATTTTGTGGTATTTTTATCTGCTCAATAGGGTTTTAGACCCTATTGAGCATGAGCAAAGAAGCCGTTTGTATGTGTTTGATGTCTTAACTAATACACGCCTCCACAAAATTTGTCAGAGTACCAAAAAATATTGCACCCCTGTAAGGGTTCGAAAACCCTTATGGGGGTACAATATTTTTGAAAAGTTACATGCGTTCTATGATGATAGCTGAAGCACCACCTCCGCCATTGCAAATAGCCGCCATGCCTATTTTTTTATTGGTATGTGCGAGTGCATTGGCGAGTGTGGTAACAATGCGTGAGCCTGAACTACCGAGCGGGTGTCCGAGTGCTACTGCGCCACCCAACACATTCATTTTATCCCAACCAAATTCGAATTCTTTGGCAAATGCCATCGATACACAAGCGAATGCTTCATTCACTTCGAACAATTCAATGTCGCTTGCTTGTAGATTGGCACGCTTGAGAGCCGTTTTAGCGGCTATGACAGGCGTTGTAGTAAACCAAGCAGGGTCTTGCTCGGCATCTGCAAAAGCAATAATGCGTGCTATAGGCTTGATGCCCAATGCGTCCGCTTTTGCTTTGCTCATCAATACTACAGCTGATGCGCCGTCGTTGATAGTTGAAGCATTGGCGGCTGTTACAGTGCCATTAGGCGAGAAAGCGGCTTTTAAAGTAGGCACTTTTGCAAAGTTTACATTTTTGTATTCTTCGTCTTCGCTTATTATGATAGCTTCGCCCTTCTTTTGAGGAACGCTTACAGGTACAATTTCATTTTTGAAAACGCCGTTTTCGGTTGATTCTGCACTGCGTTTGTAAGATTGAATAGCGAATTCGTCTTGTTGTTCGCGTGTGAAGCCGTATTTTTCGGCAGTACGGTCAGCATAAACGCCCATTGCTTGCTTGTCATAAACGTCAGTCAAGCCATCAAAAGCCAAGCCGTCTATCATGGTTACATCGCCATATTTGTAGCCAACACGCGACTTCATGAGGTAGTGCGGAATGTTTGACATGCTTTCCATGCCCCCTGCCACCACTATATCGCGATGCCCAAGCATAATTCCTTGCGCCCCCAGCATGATGGCTTTCATACCAGAAGCGCATACTTTGTTGATAGTAGTACAAGCCACTTCTTTGGGCAAGCCTGCGAATATAGCGGCTTGGCGCGCAGGCGCCTGCCCTACGCCTGCTGATACCACGTTGCCCATCAAGACTTCTTCCACGTCTTCAGGTTTTATACCTGCACGCGATAAAGCACCTTTGATAGCTTCAGCGCCCAATTGTGTGGCGGTGAGGGCAGAGAGATTGCCCAAAAAACTTCCGATGGGAGTTCTTACTGCTGATACGATATATACTTCTTGCATTTTATCAAGGATTAAAAGGTGAGAATAATTCTATGCAAAGGTAGTTATTTTTTCAGCAAAAACACAAAGGGAATGTGGAGGCGTTTGCGCCATGCACGTTCGCTGTGGTCTTCGCCTATGAACTCTTTTGTAAGCCAATTTTTATCGGTATAGCCTTTTTCTTTCATGATGGCATCAACTTGTTTTTGGAATGGCGGATAAAGCGCGTCCAAAGTAGCTGTTCCATAATCAAAATAGAGTAAATGCTTTTTAGGGTTAGGCAAGTGCGTTTTTAAGTAACGCATAAAAGCGGCAGGAATGGGGTTATTTTCTGTCCGAAAAACGCCTACCCAATGCGTAGAAAGGCATGCTGCTCCTCCAAATATTTGTGGGTATTCACAAATGGCATACACAGAAATAAGTCCACCCATGCTTGAGCCTGCAATAAAAGTATTTTTCCGGTCTTTCAATGTCGAAAAGTTTTTATCAATAAATGGCTTTAATTCCTTTACCAAAAACTGTAAATACTTATCCGACTGTACAAACAAAGGCGTGTCTTTGTTTCGATAGGCTTTTGAAAGCGTATCTTTTTGATAATCGGTAAGCGATTCATAAGGTTTTTGTGGGAAATACTCGCTATGGCGCAACTTGCCTGCATTCGAAATACCTACCACTATACAATTTCGAATTTTCTTATCCTTTTGTAGGCGGGTAAGTGTTTCATCGACTCCCCATTCTTGTTTGTTCCAAGTGGTGGTAGAGTCGTAGAGCATTTGTCCATCATGCATATACAAAACGGCGTATTTTGTTTGTGCATTGTAGCTATCGGGTAGCCAAACATCTACATGGCGTGGTACGACATATTGGGAGGCGAAGTTTTCATAATGTTGCACCTTGCCTGCCTGCACTTTGACGTCTTGCGCTTGTATAGAAATCGCGTAAAAGACGAAAGAAGCAATAGAAAATATGGTTTTCATAGATTTAAAATTAGTTTGCGCCACATGACGATTTACAGACATACTCACCTTTGTCGGTTAGAATAATAGAGGGCAACTGTTTACAATCTTCAAAAAATTGATAGCCTTTTTTCATGGAAGCCCACAATTTGAGGGTTTGCGGTTCGTCTTGGTACTGTACTTTGAGGCTACGGATATTTTCCTCTGTCATACGGGCAGGAAAGATGCTCACAGGAATTGTTTTTTGCCCTGCCGATTTGGCATCTATGGCTATGATATACAATTCTTTAATCTTTTCGTCTGTGATAGGAATACAGCCTATGGTTTGGCAATCGCCATGTATGAATATGTCGCTTCCCAGTCCTGTTGTGTCGCCCCATTTTTTATCTATTTTGTTGGGGTAATTTAATCCTAAAGATAAATAAAACTTGCTTTGTGGATTGAATCGGTCTATTTTGTAAAAGCCTTCAGGGATTTGGTTATCGCCTGCTTTGCGTTTTGGCCCGAGCTTGCCTGAAGATTTACAAAATTTGTAGCTTCGCAATAAAATATAGGCGTTATTATTTTTATCTTTTGCCCACACTTCCACGACTTCCTCTTTTTTGAAAGCCCGCACATAAATATTGAGGGTGTTTACATCTAAGTTGGCTTTTTTGTAAGCGACAAGGATAGAGTCGCCTTTGGTTTTGTAGGCGTTTTTCACTCTTTCGTTTTTCAGTTGCTCTTGCCTGAAAGCTATGGGCGCATATACTTTGGAGATAGAATCCGCCGCACTCATTTTAACATCTTTGGTATTTTTGGTGCTATCATTGAGTGTTATGGGTTCTTTGTCCTTGTTTTTTTTGCGCGAGGCCCCTTTATCGCGAAATAGTTCGAAGGCGAGCAGGCAAGCTACAAACAACAATCCTATAAATAGAATTTGTTGGTTTTGCTTGGGGTTTGATTTTGATGACTTTGATGATTTGGGTTCGTTGCGCATAAAAATAAGCCCCCGACCCCCAAAGGAGGAGTTTTTTTGAATGGGGGCTTGTTTTTTTTATATACCAAATAACATTCTTTCTGGTTCTTCTAAATATTTTTTGATGGCTACTAGGAAACCTACAGCTTCGCGTCCGTCTATGATGCGGTGGTCGTAGGAAAGTGCCACGTACATCATAGGCAAGATGACGACTTGTCCGTTTACTGCCATTGGTCTTTCTACAATATTGTGCATACCCAAAATAGCAGATTGTGGTGCATTGATGATAGGTGTGGACATCATAGAGCCAAAAACGCCGCCGTTCGTGATGGTAAATGTGCCTCCTTGCATATCCTCGATAGAGAGGCTATTTTCTTTGGCTTTGGTAGCAAGTGCCATAATTCCCTTTTCGATTTCGGCAAATCCCATACGCTCTGCATTGCGCAAAACAGGCACTACCAGACCTTTTGGAGCAGAAACGGCTACAGAAATATCCACAAAATCGTTGTACACGATATCGCCTGCATCGATCATAGCATTTACTTCAGGGAATTTTTGAAGCGCGAGCGCGGAGGCACGAGCAAAGAAAGACATGAAGCCTAAGCCTATGCCGTGAGTGGTTTGAAATTCCTCTTTGTATTTTTTGCGCAAGTCCATGATAGGCTTCATGTTCACTTCATTGAAAGTAGTGAGCATAGCCGTTTCATTTTTTACAGCTACCAAACGGCGTGATATAGTTTTGCGCATTTGACTCATGCGGACTCTGCGTTGTACGCGCTCGCCTACGGCAACAGCAGGTGCGTTGCTTTCTGTTTTGGGTTGCGCTTGTGCAACTACAGCAGGTTGTGGGGTTGCTTTTTGAGCATTTTGAGCGTCTTCTTTAGTGATGCGTCCATCTTTGCCTGTGCCATTTACGTCTTTATTTTCTATGCCTTTTTCGGCTAAAATTTTGGTAGCGGCAGGCGAGGAGTGTCCTTTGGCATAGTCAGCACTTGCCTGCGTTTGGGTATCGACTACGGGTTTAGTTTCGCCCTTGCCTGCGGAGGGTGCTGTGCTTGCTTCAATTTTGCAAAGTAGCTCGCCTACTTGTAAAGTGCTACCTTCTTGCGCTACGATGTGTAAGATACCAGCTATTTCAGCAGGCAATTCTTGCGAGGCTTTGTCGGTTTCCAATTCACAAATAGCTTCATCTTGGTTTACAAAGTCGCCATCTTTTTTGAGCCAGGAGCCTATGACGGCTTCTTTTACAGACTCTGCGCCCATATTTGTAAGGAGGATATTGCGCACTTCTCCCTTGGTTTTCGTTTCAGTGGCTTCCATTTTGGTTATAACGGGTTCTTGTTTGGGTGTTTGGGTGTTTGGGGCAACTGTTGTTTGTCCGCTGATAGTTGCTATAATACTTCCTACAGCTACCGTGTCGCCTTCTTTGGCTATTATTTGGAGCGTTCCGTCTTGTTCGGCGGTCAGTTCTTGGCTGGCTTTGTCGGTTTCTATTTCACAAAGGACTTCATCGCGTTTTATGGAGTCGCCATTTTGCTTGAACCATTTGCCTATTACGACTTCGGTAATAGACTCACTAACATTAGGAATTTTGATTTCGAAACTCATATTTTTGTAGATGACAGATAAAATTCAATAAATTAACAATTTAACACGCAATTTAGTGCCAAGTTTGTAATGAGGCAAAATATTTTAAAGTTATGTTATTATCTATGACGTTTTTGTTGGGGCATCATCATCATCATCATCTGTTTGTTTGAAGAAATCAGACATGAGGCTAACTAATTTTTCTTTTGCACCTTGTTTTTCTCTTGCTTTTTGTTCTTCAGAATATTGTTTAAAAGCCTTTGAGTTGGTTGTTTCGCGTTCTGCCAATACTTCTCCGAGTTGTTCTATGATACTGGGGTTATTGGCTATGAGAGGTTGTAATGCTTCTTTGCTTATTTTACAAATGAGTACATCATTTGTAGCGCGTATAGTAGCTGTGCGTGCTGCACCTGTAAGCAAGCCGATTTCTCCAAAAATATTGTTTTTGGTGAGTGAACTCACTTTGATTTGCGAGCCATCTGCTTGTTGAACGACTATATCTACACTGCCTTGTGCTATCACATACACTGAGTTTTCCACTTCATTTTGTATCACAATGCGTTCAGGATAGCCATACCATTTAAATACTGCTTTTTCAGCTACAATCAAATCTTCTTCGTCGTTTAGGGTAGAAAGGGAAGACACATTATTCAATAATTTAACAGCATGTACTTTGTTATCTTCTGGCAATGCGTAATCTTTAGGATAAGGCAAAAATCCTTCGCGGCGCGACATATACCAAATAGAACTCAATAAGTCGTTCTTTACTTGGTTCATGTTGTATTGAGCGGCTCGAACCGTAACCAAGTACTCACTGAATACGGCATCCATTTTTACTAAAAATACTGTAGCTTCTCCGACAGATAAGGGCGAATCTTCCGCACACCTTTTTAGCAAAGCGCGTAAACGTTCGGGCGAAACAACAGCAGTTCGCATAGTAACATCTATACTTACGTATGCCCCTTCTTGCGGACGCGAGTAATTTATATAATTAGCACTTAGGAAGTTAGCAGTAGGAATAGTGAGCAGGCTGTTATCGACGGTTATCAAACGTATAGCGCGCCATCCTATAGAATCCACTGTGCCTTCTACATCACCTATACGCAAAAATTCTCCTTGCTTGATAGGTTTGTTGACATTCAGTGAAATAGCGGTAATCGCTTTCTTAATAGGATCTGCGGCTACAAACGCACCTATCGCGCCTGAAGCACCTAAAGTAGCAAGCGTGCCTGAAAATAAATTGGGGTAATACAAAGCCACTGAAGCCAACAATGCTATGGCAAAAAATAAACCACCTACAATATTTTGCAAAAAAGCTGGCACATAAGGCTCGCCTGATTCTGGATCTAGCAAAAGGCCATTCCAAATAAAATAGCCTAAAAGTGTGTGGGCTAAGTAAGCCGCCACAAATATATAGCAAGCAGTTAGGCTTCGGCTCAAATCTGCTCCAATAGAAAACGATATAGTATCTGCCGCATTGTCAGAAATTATTTTTATGTCATTTAAGTCGCCGTGCGCAATTTCCAATAAAACGAACATGTTAAGCCATATTGGTTTTACAAGATTGGAAATGATAGAAAGGGCAATTAAAATCGCGATAGTGAATAACACACTTTTTGACTTTTTTTGTAAAGGAAGCCGTGTTGTACCTTGCCAAAAGAGTGCTAAAATAAGTCCTAATATAGCATACAAGCCTGCAAAAGCCACAGCATAATATAGTGTGTGCATAATGTTAAGTAGTTTTTTTAGAGAAACATAAAATTTGCGTCCAAGTTAAACCAAAAAAAACGATTTTCCAAATTGCATTGATTTTTATATCTTTGCAAATTCATATTTCAATTTTAGCCTATGCCCCTCATTCGTATAGTCCGCATGACTTTCCAGCCTGATAAGGTGGAAGCCTTTCGACAAAATTTTGATGCAAACAAAGTACATATTCGTGCATCTGAAGGTTGCCAACACCTTGAGCTATGGCAAGACCTCGAAAAACCAACCGTTTTTTGTACATACAGCATTTGGGAAAGCGAAAATGCGTTGAACAATTATAGAAGCTCCGCACTCTTTGAACGTGTTTGGGCGGCTACAAAAGCTTGGTTTTCAGATAAGCCGCAAGCCTTTTCAGTACAAAAACAAGAAAGTATATAACTTTTACAAGTTTATTTGAAAAAAAACACCATCTTTCTTGGAAGTTATATTTTTATACTGCAACTTTGCAACGCAATCCTACCAGATAGCACATCATCAAATGCCCAGGTGGCGGAACTGGTAGACGCGTTGGTCTCAAACACCAATGATGGTAACATCGTATCGGTTCGATTCCGATCCTGGGTACAACACTTTACACAAACTCAAGCTCCGCGCTTAGTAGGGCTTTTTTTTATGAAGCGACCAAAATTAAATATTCACTTTTTGAATGTTTGTTAAAAATATAATATAAAATGTAAAAAGAAATTTTACACAATAAATGAAAAGTAGGCGGGTTTTTTTAATTGGAAAAAAACTATCATACTCCTAAATTATGTGTAACAAAAGTTAAAAGCTGAAAAGCTTTTAAGCGTACAAATGTGATTGTATCATTTTATTCCATTTGTGCGTGGCTTTAGGGTAAGGCTTGTTCTTACTTTCAAGCCGTATGGTTTCACTCAAAATGATGCAAATGTTATACATTTTTCTATTCAAGGTGTTATTCACTATGGAGGTGCAGTATGATTACGACAAACTCCTTCATCTAATTGCCGAAAAAGAAAGCAAATTTCAATGTCAAGTAATGGACCCGTTCAATATCACTTACGGGAAATACCAAGTAACACCACACTTGATACAGCAATTCGGCTATACAATGCCGATGAGTTGTGAATCACAAGACCAAATGATGCGTAAATTGTTGGGCTATTATGAACAAATTCTCCAAATTGAAAAATACGAGTTCAAGTACCACCGAGGAGTTTTGTTGCACCGTACCAACTTGCTGATTGCTATGCACTTCGCACCTTACGGCACTATCCGTTACCTCGAAACAGGCGTGGATTTTAGCAATGGCTTAGTTTCTGTAAGCTATTTCTTAAAACACTACGAGGGGGATAATTTTTACAACATGAGATAACATATCTCCATATAATTACAAAAAGTGTACCAAATTTTTTTGTAAGCCCTAAATAAACAAAACCGCGTAAGCGGTTTTTTCCGTTTGGTCGGTAGGCAAGGATTAAACCTTCATTACACTTCTTGCGAAAGTTCTCGGTTTGGGCAGGCAAGTTGCCAAACATGTAAGGAACAAGCATTAAATAACATGCTATTCTGCCGCCCCACGAATTTATTC
>Ga0163154_10000507_pt1 | contig 60328 bp, 53 predicted proteins | sample OliLakLV19MP9P1_FD_148649 | JGI IMG/M metagenome (GOLD analysis project Ga0163154, IMG submission 148649) | Freshwater microbial mat bacterial communities from Lake Vanda, McMurdo Dry Valleys, Antarctica - Oligotrophic Lake LV.19.MP9.P1 | ecosystem: Environmental > Aquatic > Freshwater > Lake >...
GAAAGCGGCACTGTAAATTATGTTACAAACACTGATCATGGTGAATCATGGTTTGATCCAACTGAAAATGGGGTTTATGACTTAATTGCCAGCAATATTAGTTTGGATTTTAATGCTGCTTTGCTAGATGGGGTACATGTGATTTTAGATGGAGCCGGTTTAATACCCGGGGTTGGGGAAATAGCAGACGGGTTAAATGGACTAATTTATCTGGGGCAGGGTGATAAAGTAAATGCGGGGTTTAGTTTTGCGGCAATGGTGCCTCTTGCCGGTATGGGTGCAACTGGTGTGAAGTATTTAAGGAAGCTTACCCATAGCCATCATTTAATTCCTAATGCAATTTTTATAAAAAATGAAGCGGCTCTTAAAGCAATAAAATGGTCTCAAAACCATTCGAAAAATTTAATGGATTTACCAGTACCATTTCACGGAACTCATCCCCGATATAATAAGTATGTCGGAGACGAAGTTGAGAAGCTGCTGTTCAATGGAGGAGGTTTACAGGATATGATTAGACTTCAAAAAAGACTACAAACGGAGGTACAGCAAATTCTGCAACAAGGCTATAGTTCTTTAAATAGTTTTTACCCAAAAATATAAGGCAATGAATAAATATTTCAATATCGTAAGCAGTCCAGAGCCGTCAATTATAGGAGTTCAAAACGGCGTATGCCAGGGTAATATTATTTGGAAAAAATTTTCAAAAAAGGAAAGTCAAAGAGAAATACTTGATTATTTTTCTTTGAAAAAATTTATAGAAAACAATTCAGAAATAACGTCAATAGATTTTGAAATCGAATTTGTAGATGCGTATAAGGTTGCCAAGATGACTGATTTTTTTGTGTTTTCGCCAGCCCTTTACGGAATAAGTTTTTTTGTTTCCCAGAAGGTTGTTGATATTTTAATAAGTTTCAAACTACCACTCTGTGCTTTTATACCAGTTATTATTTATCATAGAGATATCAAACACCGCTATTATGCTTTTTATTTGCCATCACATTACAGGGAGAGAGTTGTTGATTTTAAGAAATCAATTTTCTTTAAAAAATTAGATTTTCATAAAAGACAAGAAATTCATTTTCGTGATATTGATGAATATTTGGCAGATAGGCTAGTGTATGCCGAAAAAATTTATTTTAACGAGACTTTTGATAAATCTTTAGATTTGTTTGCACTTGTCTGGGGTAGTGGGTATTATATATCGGAGTCATTAAAAATAGCAATTGAATCAGAAGGTTTAACTGGCATTGTTATTCTTGAACCAAAAGAACCCGAACTAATTTTTTAGCTTTTGTTGTCATGCGCTTAAACAATATCCATCCCGGTACGCCACCGTTGTATATGTGAGCAACGAAAGCCCACAAGATGTGTTCTTTGATGATATTACCGTAATGCATACCACAGGCCCTTGCAGCAGGAACAAAGCTTTTAACCCTATGGCCTGCAAATGAGTGCCATTAGCAGTAAAGCACTGTTGAAAACAACCGACCCATATAAGTACAATGCCGGTAGCGAGTTGGAAGAAGAGTTGGGTTATTATAATACTTTTTACGGAAAGTACGATGCACAGATTGGGAGGTTTACCGGGGTAGATATATTAGCTGAATCAACAGCAGGGTTATCGCCTTTTTAGTTTGGGAATAATAACCCAATAATGTTTAATGACCCAACAGGTGCAAAGTTTGAAAGAACACTGACATCTTCGGGGCAAAGTTTTGTTGCACTTTTTGCGCATTGGTATGAAACAGGAATTGAGAATGCAATGGAAGGGAAATACAAGGCCTATAATCCAGAAAATATTCCTGATGATGGCGGAGGCGGTGGACAAGTTGGAAATGGCTTTTTTGGGTTCGGGATGGGTATATGGAGATTTACATAATACTTACTTTAATAATGGCGGTAATGATGCCGAAGTAACGGGTGTGATGCCAACTGTTACTATTGAAGCTACTCGCCAAAATAACGGTACTTTAAGTTTCGGAGATGCACAATGGAACTGGAATGGCGGCAGGATGGGCAGTGACGGTTGGAGTGCATTGCCAAGTTTCGGTAGCCACATTCAAAATGCAAATTTTATAGACGGAAATGATGCCCAACCGAATCAACAAAGAGACGGCTTTAATATAAATAGTGCAATTATGGCATTGAACAAAAATTCATTATTTAAATCTACTGGATATTGTGCTAGATATGTTCGTTATGCGATAGAAGCTGGCGGAATTAATACAGCTGGTCGTCCAGGATCGGCAAAGGACTATGATACTTTTTTGGCAGGAAAAGGTTTTAATGTTATTAGCTCCTTAAACTACCAACCGGTAGCTGGTGACATAGCGGTAATGGAATCGTTTATGGGAGCAATAAAATATCATCCTCACGGACATATCCAGATGTACAATGGAACAAAATGGATATCAGATTTTCGGCAAAATGGATTTTGGCCAGGAGCCGATTATAGAAATTTTCAACCCGATTTTAAAATTTTAAGATGGTAAAAAATATGAAATCAATTAAGTTTATCTCATTCTTAATATCAGTTACGATGTTTTTTAATGGCTTTTGTCAGGGGCAAGACAGTACTACGGATAGGCAAGTTGTCAAAATGTTGAAAGCGTTTTATGTAAGCTACATTACTGAAAACTCAAAAATGCCAGTAAATATAAAAAGTGTAGTTGCTATTAGAAAGAAATATTGTACAGCAAACTTTATTAACAAGATAGAAAAGCAAGAATTAGATTATGACCTGATTTTAAATGCACAAGATTGCGATTTAGAATGGTTGAAAACTTTATCGGTAACAAAGGATACTAAAAGATCTTATACGTATGTTGTTTCTTATATCGATAATTACAGTAAGAAAAGAAATACCATTAATTTAGTTGTTGTCAAAGAAAAGGAGGTTTTTAAAGTAAGTTCAATTTTTTAGCGATCAGCCAACAGGCCAATTAATTTGCTCTCCTTCAACTTTGTTACTATTGCTTTGAATTAAATGAAACAGCAATAGTAGAAACGAAAAGCATTGCCGGTTTTTCTCGTTACATTAGGAACAGGCATTTTACCCATTTGGCCTGCAAATGGCAGCCATCAGCAGCAAAGCAATACTAAAAACCACCAACCCCTACAAATACAATGCAGGCAGTGAGCTGGAAGAAGAACTAAATTATTACAATTCTTTTTATAGAAAGTACGATGCTCAGATTGGGAGGTTTACAGGCGTAGATATCCGCAGCGAAGAAAGTGCCGCAATGAGTGTGTATAATTTTGGCGCTAATAACCCTGTGATGTTTAATGATCCATTGGGGGATAAGTTTGCCAGAGGTAATCAAATGGATGAAATCCCTATTGATGCCAATTGGAGTTATGGAACAAATCAAGGAGAAGGTAATGGGTTTGGAGGATTGGGTGATTCAGGAGGCGGCGGTGGATACTCTTTTGATAACGGCAAGGCCTTGGCAATTTTTAGTGGGTTGCTAAATGCGCTGAATGTATTTGACCTTGGTAGCCTAAGTCAAAAAGAAGCAGCAAAATTTAATGATTTCATCTTTGATATTATTTCTGTGCCAGCAGGATTAAATCTGCTGAACAATCTTAATACATGCGGAGAAACTATTGTTGTTAGCAATGAAATGCCAAATAACTCGGAAGCTGCCGCCTCTTATAGCCCCTTAACAAATATTTTAAAAACCGGTGATCTTTTATCAGATACTGACTTTGCGATAGAAACCGGTATCAACGCTATCGCACATGAGCTTTTTCACGCCTATCAAGACTTTAACGGAATTACTTCATCGCCAGCAAAAGAAGTTGATGCGTATCTTTATACCTCCTTGATTCAACGGCAATATGGGATGAGTGATAAGTTTTATAATGAAATTGTTATTACTAATTCACCTAATGTATCTCAAGCTTCTTTTTATAACGCTTGGTCGAATTTTTTTAAAAACGGTTATTCTTATTCTGATTACAAAAACGTGTATAAATACTTTATAGAGGGTTCGAAATATGGAAATGAATATAGTAAAAATGGAAGAATTACAAATTTAAATCCGAAAGATGGTGGTTACCTTTTTTACACGTTAATAAAATAATGGCCATTAAAATAAAACAGAGAGAATTTTATAATAAATATCAACAAATGTACAAAATCTTATTTTTTTTCATGCTCCTCACTACATGTATGAAAGCAACTGTGTTATCACAAGACAGTTCAGATACTTTTCATCATAACTATTATGCTCCGTGTTTTAAAATATTCCATTCTAAAGTGATTCAAGCCCCTTCAGACTTTAGGCTAAAAAATAATGGATATTATGCTTCTCTTGAAGTAGGCTATTATTTCGACTCATTAGGTAACATGTTGGATATTATCCCACTGACAATATATTATATGGATAAAAAAACAAATCAAGCAATAAAACAATTTAATTATACAAAAGTTACATACTTTAGACCAAATAGTATCTCAAAAAAAGTAGCAAACAGATTTGCAAAATGGGCTATAAAGAATCTCCCTCTACATACTAAGATTTACAGATACCCACCCAATGTGAGATGTACTGAACAGGTGACAAATAGGAATTCCTATTTATTTGAATATAGATTAGAATAGAGGCGTCCATAAATTCTCAAAGGGAAAACATTGCACATGGCGCAGATGGCAATAGCATACGTGTCACGTCTATTAATTATTATCAACTCTGCTACCGTGGTAGGTACATCCAGTCTCCAAGGTCGGAGTCCCCACCGGCCTGCTCGAATGTTAAAGTTGTAACTAAAAAAGTGGAGAATATCCTGAGTAAAAATGAAGTGAACTTGCCCAATCATAAACACCTGATGTGGCAAGTTGACTATACATTTTCGGGATGTATTCTAACGCAAGCAGTGTTCGGTGGGCACACCCACCACGGAGGCAAAAAGGTTGCTATTGTATAACTTCTTTTCGCTTAAATAAAATTCCATTAATTGCAATGCCTGTAACAATTGCATGTTCATCCAATTGAAAGTTATAGTAGTCTGCAGGGTATTGTTTTTTTGTATAAACAGTTTTAAAAGTATTGAAATGAAAGTGAGATAAGGTTGCATGCAGTGTATTATTAATGGTAGCTTTTAACGCATTATTAGCAAGTTCAATTTTAATACTTCCGTACAATTCATCTTCAAATACGCCTGTATATTTTTCCAGGTTTAACAGGGGGGCAGCAGAAATTATTTGAGTAGGAACATTCGCCGAATCCCGGTTGCTGTTTTGCATTTTCAGACTGTCGTACATCGTTTTAAAACTGGCGCTCCAATCTGTGTTGCCACCCAACTCAAACAAGTCAATGGCTTTGTACATTAAAGCATGTCTTAGCTCGGCATGGTCTAAATTTTCAAATACATAAATGCCGAATTTCCTGTCGGGCATTTGTGCATGAATGGCAACTGCACCTGCAAGACTGCCGGTATGAAAATTAAGTTTATGCCCCTTATAATCCTGCTGAAACCAGCCCATGGCATAGGTGGTAAAGCCTGGTTTTGTAATTGATTGTGTGGGATAAAACTCACTCGCTGGCACCATTGTTTTTGGTTGCAATAAATACTGCCAGGTGGCAGGTTTTACCAGCCGGTTGTTTTTATACTTGCTGCTGTCGATCATACATTTCATCCACAAAGCAATATCATCTGCACAACTATTTACGGAACCTGCCGGGCCAATAGCATCCGCTGTATCCATTGCTATGAGGGTTGGTTTATTGTTGATTAAAAAATGCGGCATTGCCTGGTTGTCATCTTTTACATCGCTCAACAATGCTTTTGTATGCTGCATACCAAGCGGATCAAATATGTTTTCTTTTATAAAAATATGCCACGGCTTACCGGAAACTTTTTCTATTACCTTACCAGCCACCAGGTAAAAAACATTTTGGTAAATGAAAGATGACCGGAAAGAATAGGAGGGTTTTACCAATTGCATTTTAGCTAGCATTTCATCTGCTGTTAGTGTATTATCTGCCCATAAATAGTCGGTATTGCCAATGCCGGAATTGTGCAGGAATAAATCCTGGATGGTTAATTCTCTGGTAACATAAGGATCATATAATTTAAACTGCGGCAGGTATTTTATTACAGGGTCGCTCCAGCTAATTTTGCCAGCATCTACTAAAATGCCCATGCAGGCCGCCGTCATGGCCTTGGTAGTGGAAGCACATACAAAAATGGTTTTGGAATCAACCTTTTTGTTGGTGCCAATTTCTCTTACCCCATAACCTTTGGAGAAAATTATTTCATTGTTTTTTACAATGGCAACAGCCATGCCGGGTATTTGCCAGTCCTGCATTTTTTTTTGTACGTAGTTGTCAAATGCGGTAATATCTGCCTGTAAAGATGTCTTGTTGTTTTGAGCAAAAAGGCTGGTAATTGAAACTGATAAAACGAGAAAGGTAAAAAGTTTTTTCATACTGTTTTTTTATAAAATAAAATGAAAAGGCGTATAAGTAAAACTAAATTAAGGTTTTTATTTTTCTTATTGAATAACAGACTTAGACTGCACAAGCCTAACTTACTTCGGTTGTCTCTATTTACTTTTTTACCTCCTGATTTTTTTGCATATGCGTCAAGCTAACGATATTACCCCTCATTTTTACCACATCAAATTAATTTTAAAAATTAGTGCAACTGTATTTACGCCAGCGGCGTAACCTGTTTGTAGTTTCGCCAATAAATGAATACAACCCCTGCGCCAGCGGCGCAGCCTGTTAATGTGAATAATGTAGAAAAACGCAAGGTTGCCCCGCTGGGTCAAAGGCGGCTTGTGTTACAATTTTCTACAAACAGGTTACGCCGCCAGTGTAAAAATTCCAATGCTAAAAACCCTTGAAACAGTTTCCACATTTATCTTATAGCTATATAATTTAAAAGTTAGCTTGACGCCAATACAATTTTTTCGGGATAGGTTGATGCAAAAAATATTTTTTTTGGTAAACATAGTGTAATGATATTTTTATAGTTGCCAAGAAAAGCTTTTTAACTTTAGTAGAAAAATTATAAAACACAGCTCCAACCTTATTACCTTATTACAGGTAGGCTGTTCAGAATAAGGTAATAAGGTTTGGGTGAAATTATCAACATTTCTACTAAAGTTAAGCAGCCCAAAAACTGATTTCACTAAGCTTATCGAAGAATAAAAAAAGTCACCTCTTTCAGCAATAAACTTCAGGAGATGACTTTTTTTGAGCGAATATGCAAGTATTATTTTTAGAAGAAAATGACGTATAGATTTGTGAATGGTCAATGATGAAATATTACCCATTCACCATTGACCATTGACCATTGCCCATTGCCCATTCACCATTGCCCATTCACCATTGACCATTGCCCATTCACCATTGCCCATTCACCATTGACCATTGCCCATTCACCATTGCCCATTCACCATTAACAACAGCACTATTTTATCCCGTATTTAAATTTATACTTTTCAAATAACTGCTTTTGTTTATTGTCTAAACTTACCTGTCGGCCCTGGATAAACGCATAGGAAATTGCATTGCTTTTCATATCTAAAATATCTCCATCGCTTACAACGATGTTGGCATCTTTACCAATTTCTACCGAGCCGGTGGTTGCATCAATGCCCAGTATTTTAGCAGCGTTTAAAGTAATGGCGCTCAGTGCTTCTTCTTTGGTTAATCCATATGCACAGGCAGTGCCTGCATTAAAAGGCAGGTTACGATGCCGTGTTTGTCCGTCCTCATCATTGATGCTGAACAATACCCCGGCTTTTTGCAACAGGGCAGGGGTTTTGTACGGCTGGTCCACATCATCATCTACCATAGTTGGCAGACTGTGCATCTGGTTCAACGCCACAGCAATATTATGTTGTTTTAAAAGAGCTGCAATTTGCCAGCTATCAACAGCACCTACCAGTACCACATCAAAGCCAAACTCTTTTACAAAGTCGATAGCAAGCAACATTTCTTTTACAATATTGCAATGGATAAACAGCTTTTGTTTTTTTGTAAACAAACCACGTACAGCTTCCATTTTTAAATTGACATTTTCATGCACCGATTCTGCCTGGTATGCCTTTGCTTCCCTGAAAAACATTTTCACATTTTCAATTTGCTCCAGTCCTTTTTTTATAGGATCAACGATTGGTTGTTGTGTTGCACCACCGCCCCTTGTACGTGGAGGACGAGGCAATAAAGAAGGCATGTTGAAGTGAATGGCCGCATCTGTTTTATAAGCTGCATCTTCCCAGTTCCAGGCGTCTAATTGCACTACAGACGAAGAGCCGGAAATTAATCCACCATCAGGATTTATGCCGGCCAGTAATATGCCATTTGGGCGTAAGGTATTGATCACTTTACTATCGGTATTGTAAGCAACAATTGATCTTATGCTAGGGTTCATTTCACCGATTTCTGTGCCATCGTCTGTGGCTCTTACGGATGGTACTTCTACCAGGCCAAGTTGCGTTGAAGTTAAGATCAATCCCGGATAAACGTGTTTGCCTTTGCAGTCAATGATTTTACCAACTGCGGTGGCAGTGCCTACTTCAGTGATTTTTCCATTTGTAATTACTACGTTGCCGTTGTTAATTACCTGGCCGTTACCTACATGAATGGTGGCATTGGTTAACACAATGGTTTCTTTTTGCGCCGGTGCCGGATAAATGGTTTCCTGAGCAGTAAGGTTGATTAACCAACCCATGCAAATGGTATATATAAATAGCTTTTTCATCACTTAATTTTTTAAAAGTTTAATTATTGCCGTCCATTTCCTCACTGTCAATTGTTAACAAACCATGACTGTGGTAATGATCCATGCAGGTATGCATAATCTCATATCTTGGCATTGGTTTTTGAAATTTTCCCGGTTTATCACCCGCTGCGCTGGATGCTTTTTTGGCATTGGCTAATTTTTGAATCAGCCTCGATTTTTCTGCCTGGTTGCGTTTATGCAGCTCGGCATCTTTTTCTCTGTCAAAATAAATAATACCATCAACGATGGTTGTTTCTGCCCTTGCATAAATGCTTAACGGGTTATTGCTCCATAAAACAACATCAGCATCTTTACCCACTTTTATACTGCCGGTCTGGCCATCAATGTGCAGCATTTTTGCCGGGTTAATGGTTACCATTTTTAATGCATCTTCTTCGCTCATGCCACCATATTTAATGCTCTTGGCAGCTTCCTGGTTAAGGCGGCGGGCCATTTCAGCATCATCACTATTTATTGCAACGTTTAAACCAACCTGCTGCATAATGTAGGCATTAAAAGGAATAGCATCCAGCACTTCCATTTTGTAATTCCACCAATCACTGAAAGTAGAAGCATTGGCGCCATGGGCTTTCATTTTATCAGCCACTTTGTATCCCTCTAAAATATGGGTGAAGGTGTTTACCGGAAAACCAAATTTTTCAGTCACTTTCATGGTTGCGTTTATTTCGCTTTGTACATATGAGTGACAGGTGATAAATAGTTTCTTATTCATTATTTCCACCAATGCATCCAGTTCAAGGTCTCTTCTTACAACGGTTGGTGTTGCTCCTTTCTTTTTATTGTTTTCTTCAGCGGACTTCCTTATTTTTTGGTAATCGGTAGCTCTTTGAAAAGCGTCTGTTAACACCTGTTCCACCCCCATACGTGTATCAGGAAAACGGGTATTGCCCTGTGTTAGCCTGGCAACTTTTACATTTTCTCCCAATGCAAATTTTATGAAAGGATCAGCACCTGCAAATTTTAAATCTTCTGCATTGGCACCCCAGCGTAATTTTATTAATTGGGTTTGTCCGCCAATAGTATTGGCAGAACCATGCAGAATATGGGATGTGGTAACACCACCACTCAGCTGCCTGTAAATATTAATGTCATCCGGATTGATGTTATCTCCAATGCGCACCTCAGAAGTTACACTTTGCCCGCCTTCGTTTACAGAAGCAGTTGCAATATGGGAATGTTCATCAATGATGCCTGCTGTTAAATGTTTGCCCGTGCCGTCGATTGTTTTGGCAGCCGCATCTGTAAGATTTTTACCTACTGCAACAATTTTTCCGTTTTTAATCAACACATCGGTTGCTTCTAATTTACCTGCCGCATCGCTCGTCCATACGGTGGTATTTTTTATTAAGATGTTTTCAGCTTTAGGCATTTCTTCCAGACCCATTCCTAAAAAAGGATACAACACTTTTCCTGTTGTAACAGGTGTTTTGGTTTTAGCACTATCTGTTTTTGCTTTCAGCAAATGATCAAATGTGGCCGACCAGGTAAATGTATTTCCAGCAGCATCCCGCCCGGTACCATTCCAGGTATCGCCATTGGCAACACCGCTTAAAATGGTTTCTTTGGCAGTGGAATCTTTGCCTTCTGTATAACTCATTTTTACAAGTTTGCCATCGAAGCTGTATTTGCCGGTAAGGGTATCTTTATTAATGAAACTGGCTACAGCAGCTTCTTTTAAGTCGATAGAAAATGTTTTTCCATTACTGGCTGTAAATGTATAGGCCCCTTTAGCATCGTACCAGCCATCTTCTTTAATTGAATTTTTAAAGCCTTGTGTCCAGTTTTGCAGCAGCATTGTTTTTTCTTCAAACACTGGTCCGGAGGTGATGATGAAGTTCGCAATCTTTCCATTGTCAAGACTGCCAATTTTATCGTACATGCCCAATAAAGTAGCAGGCGTCTTGGTCAATGCATCCAATGCTTTTTCAGGAGATAATCCATATTCAATCGCCTTGCGCAGGTTAGGCATAAAATCGGCAGGGCTGGTTAAATCTGCTGTAGAAAGACAAAATGGAATGGCTGCTTTTTCAAATGCAGCGGCATTACCCGGCGCCATCTCCCAATGTTTTAAATCATCTAACCCAACCATGCGTAAATCGTTTGGATCATCCACATCCATCGGGGCAGGGTAGTTTAATGTTAATATATACGATGCGTTGGTTGCGGCAATTTCTTTCATACGCTGGTATTCGTTGCCGCCACCTTTAATGATGTATTGAACACCGAATTCATCTCCAATTTTATCTGCACGTATGTCGTTCCATTTATCACTTGCATCAAATATTTGTGGTAAGCTTTGGTTATCTGTCCAGCTTTTTAACGACAGGTTAACGCCTTCTTTTGCCGGATTGGTTTTATACCATTGCGCATCTATATACGTTTGCCTTAGCAAGGCAATAACTCCCATAAGTGAACTTGGATAGTTTTGTGTGGAAGTACCTTTATTAAAGGAATAGAAGGCGGCTGCTTTCTCCTTTAGCAATACCATATTATCCGGTTTTGTAGCCAGCGAAACAAAAGGACCGCTTCCACGGGCAATGCCATCTTTTTGATGGGTTAGCACTGCGCCAAAACCAATTTCTCTAAGGGATTTAGCTTTTGTATTATCTCCTGAAAAAATTCTTGAACCATCAATTTCACTTTTGATGGATTGGTTCCAGCCATAGGGGCCTTTTGTATTGGACGTTATTTGTTGCACAAATGAAAAGCCTGCACCGCCTTGTCTTTGCGGTGTTGCAATGCCATAATCACTAAATAAATCAATGAATGATGGATAAATGTATTTGCCTTTGCAATCAACTACCACCGCATCTTTTGGTATGCTGATGTTGCTGCCCGCATTTTCAATTTTTCCCTGCCTTATCACCAATGTTGCATTTTGTAAAAAGGTTTTTGCATCTTTTGCAATAGTGGCATTGATAAATGCATAGCAGCCATCTTTAGGATTGGCAATGTCGTTTACCGGAAAAGTGGCTTGTGCCCGAACTTGTACAATGGTAGTTGCAAATGCCAACAGCAATGTCAGCAATTTTAGATTTTTCATGCGATTCAGTTTTGGTAAAAGAGATTTTAATCGCCGAAAGTAACAAATGATTTATAACTATGTTTACCGCTGATGGAATTTTTTGGAGCAGGTAATGTAAAAAATCAATAGAAAATTGAAAAATGCAAATGATCATAGAATAGAAAAATAAGTCAACTTCCTTAATTAAGTATTGGTTTGAATATTTAGTAAGAAGGATTGCTTAATAGCTGCATACATGAACTTCTTTTTCATAATGAATTGATGACTTATTGTAAACTGTTTAAACTGGATAATCACTAAAATTCTATAAATGCATATCCTTCAAAAAAAGCTTATTGTTTTAGGGTAACTTTGCCAACTTACACTTATACCGACATCCAATATGATAAAAATAAAAGCAATTGCTTTCGTTTGTGTGTTTCTATTTTGTACAAAATCCTTTTCCCAGGTTAATGTTGATAGTATCCTTGTTGTCAATCCTGCAGATTCAGTTTTACGGATCAAAAACTTAAATCCGTATTTTACTTTGCATGTGGATTCAACATTAAAATACCAATACGAAATAAACAAGGAGCAGGAGAAATATTACTGGTTTTTAAAGAATACACCTGTTGGTCTTAGAATAAATAAAGACAACGGTACCCTTACTTTTAAAGCTGAAAAGTCTTATTTTTTAAGCGGAAGACTCAAGTATGATTATGAGTATAAAATTGCCTTAAGGGTACAAAATTTAAACGATCCCGACGATAGGGTAGATACCAGTTTTACGTTGCTTTTCTATAATACGGAGATCATTCCTTCCAGGCTAAAACCAACTGTAACCAAAACGCTTTATGTTGATGAAGGCGATACTGTGAGTTTTAAGTTACAGTGTGATAACGGAAGCTTCCCGATAGAAGAAATTACTTACCTCAGTAATTATCCTGTTAAATCGTTAACGCCCGTTAATAAATGCAATGATGATTTTACCTGGTGTGCGCCTTTTGATTTTGTAAAAGATGCTGATAAAAATAAAGAGAAACAACTGGAGATATATTTTATCGGAACCAATAAATTTCACAATACAGATACCGCTGCCATTTTAATAGTGGTAAGAGAAAACATTAATTATCCCCTGCAATTACTGGAGTTTGAAAAACTACGATCGGATGTTCAGAAATATGTGGTGCAATTGAAAAGCAGTTTCAGACTGGTTGATAAAAAAATAAAGAAAAATAAATCTGCCCGAACAACCTTCGATCTTGTATCAGCATCAACTGTATTAAGCGGAGCCGTTCTGTCTTCATTGCCAGGCGATAACCAGGCTGCATCCAAGATAATGCCCAGTGTGGGTGTGGCATTGGTGCCTGTAAAAGAAGCGGCTGCACCACTTAATAATTACGATCAAAACACAGCAACCTTAATCCGTAGCAGCATAAAAAGGTTGGAATATTTGTTGGCAGATAATATGCTGATCAGCGAAAGGGATCCGGAAATTTTAAACAAATCGAGGAAGTTAAAAGAGGAATTAAAGCAAACTCAAATTCAGTTAATAGACATACCCCTTGCAGAAGAAAATGCCAGCCCTAAAGAATTAGATGAATATTTCAACGATCCTAAAATCAATAAAAAATACAAGGTAAAAAGATAAGTAAGTTATTTCAAGTAAATTTTCTTACTAAAAGAATTTGCGCTGCCTGAAGTGATGATAGCATTGTTATTTATTATTTCTTGCAAAACATAAATTATGCTGATTTTATTGATTATTAATAAGGTAGGTATAAAATTTTTTAAAAATCTGTATATAATTAACCACATTATGCCATTTCAGCCTGTTTAATAAAAATCATCCTATTCCTTAGTTACTATCTCTCAATGCACCATTATCCGTTATAACGAGCTATGTTTTCAGGCTCTGCATAAGTCAAATAAAAATAGTTGATAAAACTGTGGTTGCAGGTTTGTAAAAAAAGTAATTTTATATTGACAAAAAACAGCAGAATTTCTACAGCTGAATTATTAATAAAAACGATTGCATAAAATAATTCAACAAATACACTGATTTAGTGTTTACGGTATTTGTATTTTTTCTTTGTTTATTTATGTCAAAACTTTCCGCCCATAATAAATTCCCTGATGTATCAGATTATGGACGATACATTGCAGTTACTTTTGCAAAACGCTTGAAGCATACCAACATTACCCCCATACATATTACCTTGGTTTTTGGTATTTGTGGACTTATTGCGGTTTACTGTATCCTCAACCAGCATTATCTTACGGCAGGTTGCTTTCTTATTCTTTAAATCAATTATTGATGCCCTGGATGGCGAATTATCAAGGGTAAAAAACACCCCTTCTTACACCGGAAGATATCTTGATTCTGTATTTGATATCCTACTGAATTTTTTATTTTTACTGGCTGTAAGTCATGTAGCTCAGGCAAATACATGGTTAACTTTATTAGCCTTTATATGCATTCAGTTACAGGGAACTTTATACAATTATTACTACGTTATCATCAGGAATAATTCTGCAGGTGCTGATGCTACCAGCAATATTTTTGAAACAATTACCCCAAAAGCATTACCGGGTGAAAGTCAAAAAAGTGTCAATATTTTATTTACACTGTACCTTATTTTATACAGTATGTGTGATAGAGCAATTTATGCCCTGGACAGGAAAGCATCTGCAATGAAATCTTTTCCTAACTGGTTTATGAGTATCGTTTCCATTTATGGACTGGGATTTCAATTATTAATTATGACAGTTTTACTGGCTTTTAAAAAGATTGAAATTATTATTCCTTTTTTTATTGCCTATTCTGTTTTTATGGTTGTAATAATAGCAATCAGGAGACTATTTCTTACCAGGCAGTAAAGCACGATATCGAAATTACCAGCAGTGCAGGAATTTGTAAACGATAAAGCCGGATACAATAAAAAAACACCTGCTGGCAGTAAATGCAGGCAAAATGAAAAAGTTACAGCATAAATGTAAATTGGGCTAAATTCGAAATTAAGTATTGAAAATACTTAACCCACATTGCTGCTTTGGATCGATAAATTCAGCTAAATCCTGCATTTCAATTTTTTTGGGTGGCGGCTTGTGAACTACAAATTTAGTTTGCTTAAAGGGTTTTAATTTTGGCGTTTCGGGGCATTGTGGGGTTTTCTTTGGTCTTCGGTTGGTTCGGTGCATCGCTTTATTTGTATAATCTTAGCGTAACTGTTTTGTGCTGTTGTTAATGCTGATTTTCTGTGTATGCTTTTCTTTTTATTTCCTTGCACTCACCTTTAATACCTGATTGTTTTAGCTGGTACCGGATGGTGTTTACAAGCTAATAGGCCAATAATCTTAAATGCAAGTGCGCCATAGTTGATTGATCGTTTTTATGATAGAAAGGACGCAGGTCTAAATCTGTTTTCAATATCCTGAATTTGATCATTTTCTAATATTTTTTGTTTTTTGCAATTACTTTATAGTGAAAGCTTATCACAATAAGGATTATGCCTTATACTGATTTAAGTCTGCGGCTCAGTTCGGCTGAATGCTTTTTTTATTTCACTACTCCAATAAATTAAATGCTTTTAAATTGGTTGTAAGCGGATTTTAAAACTGGCGGTATGTTCGATGCGCTGCAATAAGTCCATAGCCAATGCAACTCAAAAAAAGCAATGTTTTTTATTGTAGTTTTTTTGCCGCTATAAAATAAGTGTGCGTAAGTAGATTGGGGGCATACCACTATCTGGCATTAGCTTTTAGCTATCTATACCGTCGTTTGCTTTATAAATATTTGCAACAGCCTTGTACAGTATAAATTTGTAGAACTGCAGCCCACAGATTATAGCTGTTACCAGCTACCGACTTCCCCTAAGGGTTTGTGCCCGGAGAAGTTTTTGGGTAGGCGGGCATAGCCTCACTTAAATTCATTCAGGCAACCCTCTCCGTAATGCGGCTACTTATTTCTTATCAATATCTGGAGAAGGGCCGTATAACAACTATTAATAACGAAAGACATTTTTATTGCACACTGATATAATCTAACGCCAGTTTAAAATCCTCCTCTTTTTTATTACCTATTAAAAAGCCAATTTCTTCCAGGTATTCGCCGGGGAAGTTGGCCATGTTAAGTGTTCGGCCTCTAAAGGAAGGAATCATACTGTTGAACGGAATCTCAATGGTTTGCCAGTTGTTATTGGTAGTGAAACTGGCTGTATAGGAATAATACTGGTTGCTGTTGGTTTTTACCCGAAACTGGTAAGCTTTGCCATCGCCCTTTAGTGCTATCACAAATTTGTTATAGTCTGTAAGCCTGGTACTGCCTGCTACGTACCTTATGGAAGAGAAACCGCCGTTGTTATCCAGCGATACGTGCCCTTTAAATAGGCCATGCCCTTCGCTATTCACACCCATATTTCCGGCAGATACGCCACCCATTACCCTGTCATCCACCACATACCAGTTTTGCATGCCGGCGTTTTTTGTAAAATCAAATAACATCATCGATTGTATCATTAAAAAGCATATTATTGAAAAAAATGTTGTCATCATCGTTAAAAGAATTAAGGCAGTATGCAGCACAGCTATTTACCAACACAACTTTAACAACTGCAAACGGCAATTGTTTGTACCATTTAAGCAGGCGGCTGTTTTTTAATGGTTGGGCTTACTGCTGTTCCAAGGCGAGTTACCGTCCAACAGGGCCAGGAGTTGATAGCGATCGGTTCCTGTGCTTGCTGTAGTGAGACAATGAAAAAGGAAAAGCCAACTGCAAAAAGTAAATAGTGAAAAGCAAAAAAGCATGCTGTAAATTGTGTTTTTAAAATTTACCGATATTTATGAATAGCATAGAACTGGAGAAAAAAGTTAAGCAAATAGTACACGGCCTGGCATATGAAAAAGGATTTGCTTGTTCAGTTGATGTTCTTTTGAAATTGGCTTATTTAACAAAGGAAGATTATGAGTCCTGGCGATTTGGAAGGATTGATTATTTAGAAAAAGTATGTAAAGTAAATCTTGGCAAGCTTTCTTTAATCAATCAAACAATCAGAAAAAATGCGCACGAACTGGCTTTGGAAAGATCCTGGACCGGCTATCATAAATTTGGGAAAGGAGTAAGTAAAAAATTGATTTTTAGTAAATCACGGGATAGTAAGATCGAAGATGCTTATGCAACGCATTATGTAAATAAGCAGCGAATAACTGAGCTTAAAAAAATTAAGGCCGGAGGGAACCCCGATTCGTTAAAAAGCGGTGAGCTGTAGCCTATAGCGGTGCTCGCTTAATAACCGCTTCACTGGCTGGGCATTCGTTGGTGAAAGCACATTGGAGGGCATTTCAGCAACTCATGAATGACAGCGTGTGGTATTTAAATAAATGATTTAAAAAACGCAAACGAATTTAGCTGCGCCTGCCAGCTAACGCTGCAACAATTTACCAGGTAGCATTATGATGCCTTTTAGTAAAGAAAAAACCCCATCCACAGCAATCCCAAGTAATTGGAAGGGTAGGGATAGTATCCAAAAAACGGGATACAGTACCAGCGCCAGCATAGCCACTGGCCAGCAAAGTATAAAGAGGATAATCCAGACTAAGAATTTAAACATACTTTAAAGTTAATGCCTGGATAGTAACTGCTTCGGTGTAATTCCATGAACGGCTGTAGATTATTGAGTACGGCGGTGTTGGATAAAGCGGATGTGTGGAAGGAGACTTGCAACAGAATGTCTTTGCACATAAATCAAATAAAAATTCCTGAACTATTGCTGTTGTAATTTTAATTGAATGCTGTTTAAAAGCATCTTTTACAAAGCAATCAGGTGTACAAATCTTACCAATCCAATTAATCAACGATTACCGGAAAGGACCCTTACAATAAAATGTCGCGGCAAACGTTGAATGTTGTACTGATTCCCTCAAATCTGTACATCTAATTTAAAACTAAAAATTATCCTATGAAAAATAGTCTTATCAAATTGCTGCCGGTGCTGATTGTATTTTTATTACTCCTGTCTGCTTGCAGTGGTTCCCGTGATTCCATGCATCACCGGGGCGTTAATAACAGGGCTTACAGAGGCTATTGATTAAATTTATTTTGTGTTAGTAACAAAGAGGTACAGAACGGAATTCTGCGCCTGTATTGTTGCGTTATTTATTTTCCAGTAGGCGCCGGATCCGATAGCTATCGGCTCTGTCCGGTTTCTACCCGTTACTAATGCCGGCTATTATTGCAGCAGCTAAAAAATTTGTTGTTTAGTAACAACGACAAACAGAATGGAGTTCTGCGCCAGTAGTGTTGTGTTATTTATTTTACAAACGCTTTCTTCCCAATAATATCAACGATAATTTTCTCCGCATGTTCTCTGGAATTTTCAATAAACAGGCGATGCGTATTCATGCCACCACAAATTACACCTGCCAGGTAAATGCCCTGCACATTTGTTTCCTGGGTTATTTCGTTATAGGTTGGTTTGCAAACAGCATCTGCACTTAACTCAATACCCATGCTTTTGAGAAAAGAAAGGTTTGGCTGATAGCCTGTCATGGCAAGTACCCAATCATTTTCAATGGTAAGTAAACCATCAGGGGTTTGTATATCCACTTCTGTTGGCCGAATGGCAACAACGCTTGTATTAAAATAAGCTTTAATGGCGCCTTCCTTTATGCGGTTTTCTACATCGGGTTTTACCCAATATTTAACCCGGTCGCCAATGGCTTCACTCCTAATTACCATGGTTACGTCTGCGCCTTTGCGATAGGTTTCCAATGCAGCATCCACTGCAGAGTTGGCAGCACCCACCACCAACACTTTTTGAAAAGCATAAAAATGCGGATCGTTGTAATAATGCTTAACTTTTTGCAACTCCTCACCAGGCACATTCAGCAAATAGGGGATATCATAAAAGCCGGTGCAAATAATTATATTACTGGTAAGATAGGTTTGCTTTTGTGTGGTAACTATAAGATGATCTGCTGTTTTTTTTACAGTCTGTACTTCCTCAAAAAGATGAACGGATAAGCTGCCGGAAACCGCTACCCTGCGGTAATATTCCAATGCTTCGTTGCGGGTGGGCTTAGGGTTGTTGCTTACAAAAGGAATACCGCCTGCTTCCAGTTTTTCGCTCGTGCTAAAAAAGGTCATGTTTACGGGGTAATGATACAGGGAATTAACCAGCGTTCCTTTTTCAATGATAAGGTATTTGAGCCCGGCTTTTTTTGCTTCTATGCCACAGGCAAGGCCGATAGGCCCGCCACCAATAATAACTACATCTAACAGATTGCTTTGCATGCAGCAAAGGTATTTGATAAAATTTATCTGGCCGGTTTCATCGTGGTCTGATTTTACTTAACAATATACAGGTTGCAGTAATAAAAACTTTGTTGTAAATTTATATTGTCGACAACGGCAAGAATACCCTTCTATCAGGGGATCACTTTCCTGGTAGAAGGGTTATACAGAAGGTGACTTCAATAAACCTGATTCTTTATGTTCATTACACTACAGTTTCCACTGTTCGATTATCGCTTTATTAAGCCCAACCCCAACCGCACGGAGCGGCCCAACTGGCCAGAACCCGGTAAAAATGACCGGATCCGTTATTTCGGTGAAATACTGGATCGCACCAAACCCTACCTTGGGCCATGGGATGACGAAAAGAAATACTGCAATATCCGAAGTGTGCTAAACCTCTGCGGAATGGACAATGAAAACTTTTTCAAAATGCTTTTTAGTGATCAATCACAATCACGTATTTTATTCCGCAGATTCCAGTCGGATGGCAAGTGCATGGCTAAATTTGAGATAGGAATTAATGATCACCTGGAACAAACGCTGCTTATAAAAAAAGCAGATGCAGCAACTACCGCTGCAGCTGTTTACGAACAGGTTCAAAAATACCTGTTGTGCCCGATACGTGTAAAAGTGGGTAACAAGCTTCAGCCATTTGTTCCATTGGCAGCTGCCGGCGATGACTTAAACAGCGCCTATTATTGGGCTACTTCCAAAGGAAAAAAATCGTTCAATGAAAAAGACATAAAACATGAATCGGAAAGTTGTGAGCCGGTACTGATTATACAACTGGATATATCTAAGCTGGATACCAGCAAAATGCAGATGGAAAAAGTTGATATGCCAGGTACAAATGTTAAGTTGTTTTACCAATACATACCCTACAGGATAGGGCGAAAATCTTATAATTTAAAAACCTGGATCATTGGTACTGGAAGCACCGATAGCGATACCCCCTTGCTACCCTTTGATTTTGACAATTATAACCAAACCATTCGCTACCTCCGTATCAATCTTTTAAGGATACACCTGGAGATTAATCTGCAAAAAAAACTGGTAGCTACTTTAAGCGGCAGCAATGAAGCTTATATTATTAAAGATGCAGCCACCCGAGACCGTGTTTATTTTTACCTGCACAAAATATGGTTAAACCTTTCCGGCATTAATCGTAACAAACAGCCACAACAACAATTGGTGAAAACAGCTTTCAGCCTGGACCAGTCCTATTTTGGCTCCGTTGGTATCGATGAGCAAATAAATATGCTGGCAGAATATAAAAACTGGTTAATGAACCTAACTGTTACTACTTCCAATAACCAGGTAATAAAATACATAACAGACAATACAGCCGGACTTCAACAAAAAAGTGCAGCGGAAGCTGAAACAGAAACCGTATTCATTTCCTACAACCATGCTGATGACGACATAGCTGCCCTGATAAAAAACAAACTGGAGGAAAAAAATATAAAAGTTATACTCGATTCTGCCTCAATGCTTGCGGGAACACCAATAGACAGTTTTATTATCAGCAGTATAAAAAACTGCAATGCCGTCCTTTCAATTGTATCGGTTAATAGTCTTACATCGGGCTGGGTAAGTATAGAAACCGTAAATGCCCTGAGCTTGAAAAAATTCTTCAGCGAAAAAAAATTTATTCCCTGTTACCTGGATAAAGATTTTTTTGATAATCATTTTGTATTAAAAGCTGTAGATATTATTGATACTAAATTGGATGAAATTGAAGCGCTTTCCAAAATCTATGCAAAGAAAAAAATTAATACCAGCGACCTTGATGATGATAAAAACAGGTTGCATTACCTGCGGAGTAATCTCTCCAATATTGTGCAGCACCTTAAAAATAATCTTTGCATAGATATCACACCCGGTAAAACAACTGCAGGTATCAACGCTTTACTTGTTGCGATAAAAAACTAAGGGGTGCAGAAATAGTCAAACACATATTTATCATTTATGAATTAAAAGCATTGAAAGCAATGGCCAAATTAAATTGGCACCTCTCTAATCTTTTAGCATTTATATGGCTGAATTTATTTATACAAATAAACCGGCAACTGCGGTGCCATAAACCTTTTGTGGAACAGATAGAAAAAAATACAGTTAAGTAAAATGGATTCGTTTAAATACAACGACCGCAACTGTTACATCAAAGCATTGGGTAAATTTGGTCAGCTATTTTTATTTTATATAAAGATTCAGGTCTTTAAAATTATTTATAGTTTGCTGGTTTTCTAATCGGTGATTTTTATCAGTATGATTGTATAAAACTGTATCTGTGTTTAATTCCTTTGCTGCCTTAATTTCTGAATCCATATCGTCCCCTACAACCAATACTTCATCAGTCTTATAATGGTGGTCATTTAGTATTTGTATAAATATGTCTTTCTTTATTAAAGTTGATTTGCCCGGATCAATAATAAATATTCCTTCAAAATCTTTTTCAATATTAAGTTGTTTTATTTTACTCTGCTGCAATTGGATAAAGCCAGTTGTAACAAGATACTTTTTGCAGGGAATCTCTCTCAGGCATTCATACCCATCAAACGGCTCTATTTTTTCTTCATAAGTCAAATCAGATAAAAGACTTAAACAAGCTGCTTTTAAGTTTTCACTAAAATCAAAATCGTTGGCAACCATTTGAAAAGGCCTGCGCATTATTGCTGATTTTATTTCATTGAGCTCTCCCCTATAACTTCCACTTCCGGCAATTAAGGAAAACAAAGAATGAAAGAGTTTATTCCCGATAGAAATAACGGGATAAATTATATTGTCTAAGTCTAAAATTATTGCTTTTATTCTCATGGTGAATGTTGCAAATATTAATTGATAGTACCTGAAACAAACAGGCAGGGTCTTGTACGAGTATGTAATGTAGAAATTATAACCCGAATCAACTGCCGCTGGTTTAATTAACAAAGAACAAGTTAACAACAAACAGCTAAATATAAAATGTTGCTGATAGCGCCGCTGTTTATCAAACTAAAGTTAAACCTGCTGCCCATCTACCTGCTATTGAACTGCGTTACTACTGCCAGTGTTGGTGGTGTTGTACAAAACACAACAAATGCATATTGTGGCCATATATTACCGGGAGCAGCATGATACAGGCAGTCAATGATATTCGTCATTTGTTTGGTATCTGCTGGGTTACAGAACTGTAGGCGTAATTACGATGAAAGGCATGGTGCTGATGACCAAAGGGATAATAAGTTCAGTCTTGCTTTAAATTACAGTATAATCATTCGCAGAATGCAGCATGCTTTAAAATATTGCCAGCAATCAAAAAGAACTTTTTGAATGAATTAGTGTTAGATAACGCTGAATAATATAGCCGGTTCCTGTGTTTTAATTTCGTAATTTTATGTTCACAAAAATTTAAAAAAATGCCTGTTTATACATTGCAAATAAATGGTAAAGAATATAAGGCAGCTGTTGCCGCTGATACGCCTTTACTATGGGTGCTGAGAGATAATCTTGGCCTGTTGGGTACTAAGTTTGGATGCGGCATTGCACAATGCGGCGCTTGTTCCGTTTTAATGAATGGCAATGTTATGAAAGCTTGTGTGCTACCTGTTTCCGCCATTAAAACTGCCGCCATTACTACCATCGAAGGCCTTTCAGAAAATGGCGATCATCCCTTGCAATTGGCATGGGATGAAGTAGATGTGCCTCAATGTGGCTATTGCCAGGCAGGACAGATAATGACTGCAGCCGCTCTACTAAAAAGAAAGCCGCATCCAACCGATGTAGAAATTGAGAATGCTTTAAATGGAAACATTTGCCGCTGTGGTGCCTATCATCGAATTAAGGAAGCAGTTAAATTAGCCAGCACTAAAATCTAATCTCATGAAACAATCTGATACATCCAGAAGAGATTTTTTAAAATTGACCACTATCACAGGCGGTGGCCTGATGCTGGGTTTCAGTTGGTTTGGTGCTTCAGCTGAAACGCCTGTCATCATCACTAAAATCCCTTTTGCCGGTAGCATGGGATTTAATAGTTACCTGTCTATTGCCAGCGATGGTGTGGTGACTATTTTATCACCTAATCCGGAATTGGGGCAAAATATCATGACCTCTTTCCCCATGATTGTGGCTGAAGAACTCGATGCTGACTGGACGAAAGTAAAAGTATTGCAGGCCAAGCTTGATACAAAGAATTTTGATCGGCAGTTAACCGGCGGCAGTGGTGCAGTGCCCCATTCATGGAAAAGACTAAGAACGGCAGGAGCTACGGCTAGGGCTATGTTGATACAAGCCGCGGCACAGCAATGGAATGTTCCGGTTGAGGAATGCACTGCAAATGTTGGCATGGTGATACACAGTAAATCGGGTAAGCAAATAGATTTTGGCGCTTTGGCCGAGCCGGCTTCCCTATTGCCTGTACCCAAAGATGTTAAACTAAAAGACCGCAGTAATTTTAAAATAATCGGTCAGCCGGTTAAGAATGTAGCCAATAAAAGTATCATAACAGGAAAGCCGCTGTATGGCCTTGATTTTTACAGGGAGGGTATGTTGTTTGCCATGATACAAAGGCCAGAATCTTTTGGTACAAAAATTAAATCGGTGGATAGCGTAGCGGCCAAAGCAATGCCCGGTATTGTTGATGTGGTGGTTTTTAAAAACAATGTTGCAGTGGTAGGTAAATCAACCTGGCAAGTAATGAAGGCAAGAAAATTACTGAAGATTGAATATGAAAATGAAGGAACAATTGAAAGTACAGCAGATCATAACAATATTTTTAAAACATTATTGGATACCGGAAAGTTTGATACTAAACGGAAGAATGGTGATGTTGAAGCAGCATTTGGTTCGGCTGCAAAAATTGTAAAGGCAGAATACCAGTGCCCGTTTTTATCACATGCTCCGCTGGAGCCCATGAATTTTTTTGCAGATGTAAGGGCAGACGGTATTGAACTGGTTGGCCCTACACAAACACCCGCCAGTGCACGCAATGCAGTGTCTAAATTATTGGGTGTGCCGGAAGATAAAATTACGTTGGAAATTACCAGGCTGGGCGGTGGCTTTGGCAGACGCCTGAAGTTTGATTATGTGGTGGAAGCTGCTGAATTATCCAGTCTTATTAAAGCACCGGTAAAAGTAATATGGACAAGAGAAGATGATATTACAGGCGGCAGCTACAGGCCAGCTGTGCGTTACCGCTTTGAAGCGGCGCTGGACAGCAACGGTAATTTGATTGGCTATAAATGTCGTGGAGTGGGCATCAATGCTGGCAATACAACCAGGGAAGATAATTTTCCATCTGGTGCTGTCGATAATTTATTGATTGAAAGTATGGATCACAAATCGCCGATAACAACCGGTGCATGGCGTGCGCCCATCACCAATTTTTTGGGCTTTGCCGAACAGTCTTTTTTGGATGAAGTAGCAGAGGCTGCAGGTAAAGATCCCGTACAATTCAGGCTCGATTTACTGGCAAAAGCCAGAACAGCACCGGCAGGAGCTATTAAGTATAGCATTGACCGAATGGAAGCTGTTATAAAGATGGCAGCCGAAAAAGCAGGTTGGGGTAAAAAGCCTGGCGTGTTTCAGGGATTCAGTGTCTATTATTCGCATTTGTCTTACGTGGCGCAGGTTTGCGAGGTAATTATGGACGCAGGCAAGCCAATTGTAAAAAAGATTTATGCAGCATCAGACTGTGGTCAGGTTATTAACCTAAGCGGTGCCCGTCAGCAGGTAATGGGGGGCATAACAGATGGGCTAGGACATGCCATGTACAGTAAGCTAACTTTTAAAAACGGTGCAACAGACCAAAAGAATTTTAATAATTACCGGCTGATACGTATGAAAGAAATTCCGGAAATTGAAGCCTATTTTGTTGATAATGGAATTGACCCAACGGGCCTTGGAGAGCCTGCACTTCCGCCAACAGGAGGGGCAGTTGCGAATGCAATTTTTAAAGCTACCGGTAAGCGCTTAAGAAACCAGCCTTTTATTGATGAAGAAGTATTTACAGCAAAGCCTTAGGCAAATAGAATTTTTATAGAATTACCAATAAATAAATCTGGGGTAAAATATGAGTAAACCTTTGCTCAATATGTGTAGCGGTAATTTTAATTGTAGATAAGTTTTACCAGAATTTTATAAAGTATAAGTGTAAATAACAGGCATCTTGTTTGCCTGATAATAAAAAAACACTTTATGGAAAAAAGATTAATTGGTATTCTGCTCACGTTATTGGGTGTGGCAGGACTTATTGTTGCAGGCTACTATTTTATGAATACAGGCCAGGGAGTCCGCAATATCAAAACCATTATTATGTATGGCGTTCTGGGCTTAATTTTTTTTATAGCAGGTATTGGTCTTATTCAAAATACCAGCGATAAGCCAACCTAGCATAAAAAGTTTTTGCCTTTATATATTTTACAATTTTTTTCTTTTGTTAAATGAAATGAGTCTTATAAATCATAAGACTCATTTTGTTTTTTACGATGAGGCCAAAACATTAGCTTATGAAAAAATTAATTAAAATGGCTGTGAATAATTGTGCCTTATTTAGTATATGCAATTCGCTATTATTTTTTGTTATGATGTATACGTAATTTTATATCAATATGAATTTCTTTTTACTGATTTTGATTGTGGTTATTGCAGTTTTTTTATTATACCGGGTATTGCATAAACAACAGCCGCCGCAAATAAAAGCTGAGCCAATTCCGACAGGTTATTTAAAAATACTACAGGAAGAAGTTCCTTTTTACCAGCAGCTGAATGCACAGCAGCAAAGTTCTTTTCAGGAGCGGTTGCAACAGTTTTTAGCAGGAGTAAAAATTACTGGCGTAAAAACTGAAGTAGAAGATGTAGACAGGGTTTTAATTGCAGCGAGTGCCATCATACCAATTTTTAATTTTGAAGGATGGCGGTATGTAAACCTGCGTGAAATATTATTATATCCCGATTCTTTTAATCATGAATTTGAACAACAGGGAAATGGCAGAGATATACTTGGAATGGTAGGCAGTGGCTCAATGAATAATGTTATGATCCTTAGCCAATATGAGCTTAGGCAGGCTTTTAGCAACAAAACCGGCAAAAGCAACACAGCCATTCACGAGTTTGTACACCTGGTTGATAAAACAGATGGAAGTATAGATGGTATTCCCAATTTTATACTACACAAACAATACCTGCGTCCATGGCTGCAAAGGATGCAGCAGGAGATAGCCTTAATAAAAAATGACGAGAGTGATATCAATGCTTATGGCGCCACCAACGAAGCTGAGTTCTTTGCTGTAGTGGCTGAATACTTTTTTGAACGCCCCGATTTGCTGGAGCAAAAACATCCTGAGTTGTATGCATTGCTATTGCAAATTTTTAATCCTACACAACGGTTGGTATAAAACTAAAAAGCTCATCGATCTATAAAATCCTCCATCATTCAAAATAAAAAAAGCCACCAGGTTATTTGGTGGCCCCGGCTTATTTACAAGCCTGTGTTATTTTTAATGTAGAGGTCTGGTTATTCGATAATAACCGAAGACGTCCATGAATTACCTGTAGATTGCATGAATACCTCCTTTTTTTTGGTGAACAATAAAAGTAGGAATTTGAATTTACTTCTGCAAAAAAAATATTTCGTTTCTTTTTTTCTTTCTCTTTATTACAGGTAAATAAAATCGATTTTTTTTGCTAGCTATAAACCGCCTTTGCCCAGGGGAGCAACCTTGCGTTTTTCTTCATTTCTCATATTAACAGGCTGCGCCACTGGTGCAGGGTTTGCATTGATGGATTTGTAAAGCTACAAACAGGTTACGCCGCTGGCGTAAATACAGTTGCACTAATTTTTAATATTAATTTGATGTGGAAAAAATGAGGGATAATATCCTTAGCTCGAAACACATGCGATCGCCACCGGATGCAGAATGGTGAAATATTGACCATTCTGCATTCACCATTGACAATTCATCATTGACCATTCACACTTAACACCCGTAACTGGTTTTAAAGCAAACCTATTTTCAGCATATATCTTTGCAGTACAAAAGCTATCATCAACGTTCAGCAGAATCAACATAAAATCAACAAGTCATGTGCAATTATCTTGGTTATAAAGTAACCCATGTTCAGTTTATACAGCTTAACCATATTGAAAAGGAATTAGGCCCCCATGCAGCTTTGGAGGTATTGCGCAGTGGGTTTGAGTATGGTAACTGGGAGGTAGTAAAAGCAAATGAAGCAGGCACTGATATAGAGATTGAGTCCATGCATTGGGAGTTTTTACCACCCTGGATAAAAACCATGGATGAGGCAAAACTAGCTCGTAAGCAAGGTATTCCATGGCTGAATGCCACAGCTGAAAAATTGTTGAGTAGCAAAATGTTTAGGGATGCAGCATTAAAAAGAAGGTGCCTGGTTATTGCTTCCTGTTTTTATGAGTGGCGGCATTTTAAACCAGCTCATGCAAAAAAGGATATGGCCTATCCATACCTGGTTAATCTGCCAGGGCAGGCGTATTTTTATATGGCGGGTATCTGGCAGCCATGGACCGATAAAGAAACCGGAGAAACTATGAATACCTTTGCTATTGTAACCACTGTGGCCAACAGCCTGATGCAACAGGTACACAACAATAAAAAAAGGATGCCCACCATATTGCCGGAGGCACTTGCTTATGAATGGCTGCTGGGCAATCCCGGAGAGCAACGCATTCAGGAATTAGCAGCTTACCAACTGCCCTCACCACACATGAATGCGTACACGATACAAAAAGATTTTCGTCAGCAGGCAGATCCTTTTGCTGCTTTTGAATATGAAGAGTTGCCTGCACTGGAAAAGTAGACTACCGCATGGAGAAGAATATTTTTGAACAGAAACATAAGAGAGTTTTTCTTGTTAACCTGACAAATACTGTTTCTTAGCTGCTTTGTTTTCTTACATATTTGGTAAGAATAACAATTACCTGCCCTTCAATTTTACCTTCTATCTGCTCCGTATTGCCATCTACCAACCGGATGTTTTTTACAACCGTACCCATTTTAGCATTAAGGGTAGAACCTTTTACATCCAATGATTTGGAGAGTACTACAGAATCTCCTGTTTGCAACACTTGTCCGTTGCTGTCTTTATGTAAATCCACTGCCGAATCATTTTCGTGGTCGCCGGTAGCTTTTGCCCATGCAAGCCTGTCATCATCCATATACATCATATCAAGGTTATCAGCAGCCCAGCTCTCATCTTTCAGGCGGTTTAGCATGCGCCACGAAACCACTTGTACACCCGGCACTTCACTCCACATGCTTTCTGTTAAACAACTCCAGTGTTTGCTATCCAGTTGCTGTTTCTTTTCAATCTGCCCCAGGCATTTACTGCATATCATGATACAATTATCTTCGTTGCTGTTGGATACCGGTGGTACTTCATATACTGCCAGCGTATCTTCCGATTTACACAACTCACATTTTCTTTCGCTTCTCTGCAGTAATATTTCTTCCAGTTTCATAATTGTATTTTTTATAAGGTGGCGAAGGTAATTTATTAAACAGATAGTTTACAACAACAGTGCTTGATGGATAAGTGTAAAGCATAGAGAGCCCTCAACCGAATTAGTTCTTAGCCTTTCACTAAAAGGGAAAGTGTGTTAATTGAAATTATAATCGAAAAGTAAACATCTTTCAGGATTAAAAGAAATGCAGTAATCATTTGCCGTTAGTAAAAGACGATCAACGTTTAGGAAAGGTATAACCGATACCAATATTTCCACCTGCAAATAGTTTGGCATCTATGTTCCAAAAATCATTGGATGGGGGATCTAAAAGAATAATGGGAGTAAAAATTGCTTTAAAGAAAAGACCGCCTTCGGGTGCCTGGTACCTATATCCTATACCCGGCTGAACATACAGAAACTTATCTGTTTTATCAATACTGTTTATAGATTTTGCGGAATGGTCAACATATGGAATTAGTGTAAGACTGAATTCGGCATGAGAACTTTTGGCACCGGTAAAGCACTGAATACCGACGGGAAAAGAATAGGCATCTTTAAGAATAGAAACACCTGCCCTGTAACTGTAGCTGAGTTTATTTCCTCTATGAAAAATATGATCGAAATTAATTGAATAATAAACATCTTTGGATGCAAAGTCTGCATACAATGTATTGCGGGAAACAGCGGCTGCATTATTTTCCTGGCAAATTCCTGTACTACTGAATCCAATAAAAAAAAGGAAAATAATTATAGCTGTAGCGATGCTTTTTTGTAAGTTGATTGGTTGCATAAATTTTAAGGCATTGTTTTTATAAATGCTGTTGACAGGAGTATACCGAATGGATTTATAAGTTACTCCAAGGCCAAAATGCATTGGAACAAACCGGTATTTACAAAAGCCAGCCCATAAAGACTTTGCATAAATTTCAATACATACAAATTGGCCTAAAATAAAATCCAGTTTGTTACAACGTTCCCAAGCAAAACATTGTTATTTTATCAATCACTCATTACAGGATTGTTTTGCTGTAAAATGTACAATTGCTTTTGCCTGCCATTGATATAGCGGAAACCTTTTTCATTAAAAAAGCCATCCTCTTCCAGCATAATCCTGATTTTCTTTTTCCATTGAGGAATTTCTGTTGCAGCATTCAATTCAATAGAGTAACAGGTGTTGTAATGCATGGGAAAATCACCACTCCCCGGTACGCCTTTTTGCTGATCCCATAAACCAATGGCAGGCCCTGCGGCATGGCCGTGATAGCCTAGCGGATGGGTGTATATGCTGGCTTCAATATTTTCTTTTGCAGCTTGTGCCAACGCATCTGCTAAAATATTGTTACCGCTTCTATTTTCTTTAAACTGGCTGGTTAAAATATCCTGCAAGCGGTTGGCTTTAGTGAATGCATTTACTAAAAAATCAGGTGCAGTTGTTTCGCCGGGCTTTAAAACATATACATGTTCCTGTATGTCTGTATTCAATCTTAAATAAGTAATACCAAAATCAACATGTACCAAATCGCCGGGTTCAATTACCTGTCCTGAATCCCTATTGGTAAAGGCTTTCAGGTGGTCAAAAACCTCATTGTCCATACGCTGTATTTCAACAGATGGATGAAACCAGGTGGTTAATCCCATATCATTTACTTTTTGTCTGAACCACCACACCAGGTCGTCTGTGGTAGTAATGCCAGGTGTAATTACTTTGTCGCTAAAGCCTTCCCGGATGATGTTGTGGGTGATGTTTATCAATTGCGGATAAAGCTGCATTTCTCTTTCTGTTCTTGTTTCCAACCAGTTAATAGCAAGTGGTTCAGCTGAAATGATTCTGTTTAAATAGCTGGCAGGTAACTTCCCGGTAAACTGTTTGTATTCTGTATAGTCCATGCCATCTGCGTGAGCAAAATTTTCCGATGTATTCAGGGCAATTTTTTCTGGATTGTATTTTTTTATCACAGCATTCAGCGCATCCCATTGGTCGGGAAAAGCCTTCATATCCCAGGCCGCTTCTATCTGGTCGCCCACATTGTAACGAGCTATGGCAAGTTTTTTAAATAGTTTTTGTTTGGGATTATTATAAAAAACCAGCATGGTTCTTCTTCTTGCATTAAGCCAGGTAGCTGGCAGCATGGTTTTTAAAACCGGGTCTTCATTGTATTCCCTGCTAATTAAAATCCACATATCAATGTTGTTTTTCTCCATCAGCGATGGCAATAAATTGTTGAGCCTGTCTGCCAGCAATTCATCCATCACTTTTGCCTGTTCACGCATTGAAAGCACCTGTGATTCACTTTTTAAAACCAATAGAACAAATAGAAATACAATTATTTTTTTCATGCAGTTTTTTGTTAAGCTAATGAGCAGATAAAGTTGCAATTAAATACCAGCGTTAAAAATAATGCTATTGGGCCAAAAAATAAGCAATTTAAAACAAGGATAAACTATACATTTATAGCATAAAAAATTAGCTCATGATATATAAGCGAATGCCCATAGAAATTGAAGCACCCGAAGGCTATGGTTACGAAAATATTGATTGTAATCTTTCCGAGAGTTCTTTTACGGATCAGCGCTTAAGCGATGTAGGTATTTCACTGGAAGACCTTGTACTTTATTATGGAGATCATAAAGGCAAACCTGCTTTAAGAACGTTGATAGCCGATGAAATTAATTTATCTGCCAATGAAGTGCTGGTAACACCCGGCGCTGTAGCGGCACTTTTTATTATTGCCACTTCAATGCTGGAAAAAGGTGATCATGCGGTGATTGCAAAATCAAACTATGCTACCAATATTGAAACGCCCCGTGCAATTGGTGCCAGCATTAGTTATCTGCAAATGAATTTTGACAATGGCTACCAGATTGACCTGGATGCTTTGGAAAAGATGATTACACCAGGAACCAAATTGGTTAGTTTAACCTATCCGCACAATCCAACAGGCGTATTAATTGATAAAGACACGCTGCATAAAATAATTGCCATCATTGAAAAAAATGAAACCTGGTTGCTGATGGATGAAACCTACAGGGATATGAGTTTTGTAAAGCCACTTCCGGTTGCTGCTACTCTGTCTGACAGGGTAATCAGTGTTTCATCTATGTCAAAATCTTATGGGTTACCGGGGATACGCATTGGATGGATTATTTGCCGCAACCAGCAATTAATGGAAACTTTTCTGGCAGCAAAAGAACAGATATTTATTACCAACTCTGTTGTTGATGAAGAAATTGCCTGCCGGTATTTAATGAATAAAGAAAAACTGTTTGCCCCTGTAAAGCAAATGATTTTAAACAACTTTAACGTGTTGAAAAACTTTATGCAACAGCAGCAGTTGCTGGAGTGGGTAGAGCCGCAAGGGGGCTGCGTATGTTTTCCCCGTATTAAAAAAGAGATTGCCATTGACACCCGAAACTTCCATGAAGTATTGCTCAATAAATACAGCACCTACGTTGGCCGTGGACATTGGTTTGAAGAAGATGGCCGCTACATGCGCATTGGTTATAGCTGGGATAAAACGGAGAAATTGGCAAAAGGACTTTCCAATATTTTGAAAGCAATTGAAGAATCTTCCATTTAATTTTTGAATAAGAATGTTAGCTTTTAAATGAATAAATACGCTTTCTTTAACAATACGTCATACACTTTTTAATTATTAACATTACCACCATTATGAAATTTATAAACCTTATTATACTCTTTGGCTGCCTGCACGCAGTGGCTACAGCCCAATCAACAACTGGCATTGATAAACTGCAGCAACAGGTTTCGTTGGAGTTGGCAAAAGCCAATGGCCTGTTTGCAGTTGCCTTTAAAGATCTGGCCACAGGCCAAACAGTTTTAATAAATGATAAGCAATCATTTCATGCAGCAAGTACCATGAAGACACCTGTGCTGGTAGAAATCATGAACCAGGCAAAGGAGGGTAAATTCTCTCTTAAAGATTCCATATTGGTGAAAAACAGTTTCAGCAGTATCGTGGATGGATCTCCATTTTCATTGGAGGCATCAGATGACAGCGAACCAGAATTGTACAAACAAATCGGGCAAAAGAAAACCATTGAAGCACTGGCTTACGATATGATTATTGCCAGCAGCAATCTGGCCACCAACCTTATGATTGAATTGGTAAAAGCAGAAAATGTAATGGCCACCCTGAAAACACTGGGAGCCAATGATATCAGGGTGTTGCGTGGGGTAGAGGATAAAAAGGCATTTGAAAAAGGATTGAACAACAGCACCACCGCCTACGACCTGCTATTGCTTTTTGAAAGAATTGCAACCAATAAAATGGTGAGCAAAAAAGCTTGTAAGCAAATGGTGGAAATTTTATTGGATCAACGGTTTAATGAAATCATTCCTGCAAAATTACCCGCCACTGTAAAAGTGGCTCACAAAACAGGTTCCATCACCGGCATACAGCACGACACAGGAATTGTTTACCTTCCCGATGGTAGAAAATATGTGTTGGTTTTGTTATCGAAATTTGAAGGCGATGAAAAAAATGCTGTTGAAACAATGGCAACAGTTTCTAAAATTGTGTATGATTATATGATGCAGTAATAAAAGGTAAAAAGAATATTTTTTGTTTGAATAAGTGTCTAAAAACTCAGCTTTGTCTGTATGACCTCACCCCCAACCCCTCTCCGAGGGAGAGGGGAGCTTGACACTGATAACTCAAAGCGCTTTTCTTATTCGATTAGCGGACTCATTTTTTTTGATCGCTTTTTTAAAATCAGCTTTGCATTTTCTAGTTCTATTCCCCAAAACATCAGTGCACTTATAGTACACTCCAAAGGCAGAGGGGAGCTTGACACTAATACCTCAACGCTCTTTTCTTATTCGATTAGTAATCTCATTTTTCTTGTACGCTTATTTAGAATTAGATTTTCATTTTCCAGTTCTATTCCGCAAAACATCAGTGCAATTATAGTACACTCCAAAGCCCGCCCGGCCAAGCCCCGCCAGAATGTATCTCTCGGGCTGGCGTTCGGACGGGGGGAGGGGCTATAACCCCTAACTCGTAAGCGTTTTGGAGACATGGAGGAATTTTAGATGTACACTGGCGAAAAACAACAATTTTTTATCCCTGCTTTTTAATCAACTCCAGCATCTTGCCAAATTCATGCAGGCCCAGTTCTTCAATCAAGCTGATATCTTCTGCCGCCAGTTTAAATAAACCCTGTGTATTGCTCAACGCATGTCCGGCTGTTCTTATTCCCGGAATAATAGTGGACACTTGCGGGTAGCTTAAAATATAACTAAGGGCAAGTTGTGTTTTGGTTGCCTGGTATTTATTGCACAATTCCCAAACGGGTTGTAATGCATTTTGGGCTGCAGTAACTACCTCACTGGTAAGCCTGTTTTTTCTGTGATCATTGTCCGGGAAAGAAACACCGTTATCAAACTTGCCGGTGAGTAAGCCAAACTGCAATGGCATTCTTGCAATGATGCCATAACCTTTTGTAGCAGCCGTCTTAAGCAGCGGTAACGCAATTTGATTTAATATATTTAGTACCAGCTGAAAGCCGCTGCCTATATTTTGCTGCATAAAAAAATCAGCTTCGGGTGCAGGCTCAAAAGTATTTAGTGAAATGCCCCAGTACCTTATTTTTCCCTGTTGCTGTAGTTGTTGCATCGCTTCAATACAATCGCCCTGTTGCAAATGAATCAACCTTGCTGTGTGCAACTGGTAGTAGTCGATATGGTCTCGTTGCAATCTTACCAGGCTTTGTTCGCAGGCGTCAATAATGTATTTTTTAGAATAATCTGTCGTAAATTGATTGTCACGGGATACATTGCCCACCTTACTTGCAATAACGATGTCTTTTTGTTTACCCAATATTTTACCAAGCATTTTTTCTGAATGTCCCAGCCCATAAATATCTGCCGTGTCAAAAAAATTGATACCGGAATTTAACGATTGCTTTACAGCAGCTGTAGATGTTTTATCATCTGCATCACCCCAGCCAATAGCTGTATTACCAATCATTGCGCCACCGCCAATGGCCCAGGCACCGAAACCAATTTCACTTACCATTAAATCTGTATTGCCAAATTGCCTGTATTGCATTTTTGTTGAAATTGATTTTAAATGTATTAGAATAACAAGGGCTTGGTTTATCTCCTTCTTACCCTTTTTATAAAAAATGTATGATGAATTTGAATTTTTTCATCATCCAACAACTCTATTTCTTTTTTTGTCCACGGGTAATGGGCTTGCCATATTTTTTCATCATCCTGTCTCTGCGGCGAACGATAAAATTTACCTTGCTGTTCTTGGCAGATTTTGGATGAAAGGCAGGCCCTACGTCTTCTTTCTTGGGAATTTTCAGCTGAATTTCTTTCATGTACACTTTCGGTTTCTCCTCTTCTGTAAGCTCTTCAGAAATTTCCAAATGCTCCGGTAATGGCCGGATGGGAATGTGGTAATTCATTAGTGCTTCAATAGCATCCTGGCATTTTTTTTCTTTCGGCGTAATAAAGGTGATGGCAATACCGGGCTTATCTGCACGCCCTGTTCTGCCAATGCGGTGCATGTAATTTTCAGGTTCATCGGGTGTATCAAAATTAATAACGTGTGTTACTTCGGCAATGTCGATGCCACGGGCAACAATATCGGTAGCAATAATAAAGCGGTACACACCATCCTTAAATTGCTTTACGGTATTAAACCGGTGGTTCTGTTCCTTGTTACTGTGGATAACGCCTGCGGTGCCTTCGTTGGCAGGTTCCAGCTGTTCAAATAACTGATCTGCCAATGCCTTGCTCTCTGCAAATACCAGTACCTTAGTCATAGACGGATCTTCTGCCAGCAATAGTTTCAGCAGGTTTACCTTGGTATAAAAATTAGGCGCCTCGTATGCATACTGTTGAATATTTTCCAGCGGCGTGCCTGTTGGTGCAGCTTCAATTTTTACCGGGTTGTTAAAATATAACTGCAACAGATTTTCTACATCCTCGGTAAGTGTCGCCGAAAACAACAGGTTTTGTCTTTTAGCGGGCAGCAGTTCCAGTATATTTTTTAGTTGTGTACGAAAGCCGAGATTCAGCATTTCATCCACTTCATCTATCACTAATTTTTTGATGGATTTTAATTTTAATGAGCCACTCATGGCAAGGTCAAACAACCGCCCCGGTGTGGCGACCAGTACATCTGTTTTTTTTTCTGTAGATAATTTTTGTGTGTTGATATTTACACCTCCGTAAACACCAACCGCCACCACGCTCATATATTTGGTTAATTGATTAACCGTTTCTACCACCTGCACTACCAACTCTCGTGTGGGTACTACTATTAAAATTTGCGGATTAATATCTTTGGTAAATTTCCATTGGCGCAGGCAGGGCAACAAATAGGCAATTGTTTTGCCCGTGCCTGTTTGGGCAACACCACAAACATCTGCGCCAGACATTGCCGTTGCGTGCGCTTTTTGCTGAATGGTGGTGGGTGTATGGTAGCCCATATCATCTAAGGCATTTAGCAAAGCGGTGTTCAAATTCAGGTCGTTAAAAGTCATTTTTTTTGTGCTTGAGGCGCAAAGGTAGAAATGAATGGGGGGATTAGCTAATTATGGGATAGAGGGTAGTTTAATAGTGATTGAACAATTGTTTAAATAAACCAATCCTTACATGATTAGAAAATGCAAACTGCAAAACGGGCAATCTTAAAAATGGCAAGATTAGTGAAGGGTAGACAACCGACAGAGCCGATAGCTATCTGCTCCGGCGCCTGAATGAAAATATCCAATCATTTGTAACATTTTATTGCAATAAAAAAAGTACCGGATCAAGGTCCATCATCTTTTCATTTAAAGGGCTTACGGAACTGCCTTGTACAAGGGTGCCCAGTTTTCTGAAATCAAAATGTTCCTTGAATTTTGTGAATGAATTTCCTATCATAACCAGTAGTTCTGCCCTGTCAATTGCATCTTCCACATCAATAACATAAGAGTCTTCTCCCTGAAATTCCAGTATGGTAATATCCTTTATTGTAAAACGGCAACTTAACCTGCAGGCAATTCCTTTTTTTGTAGACGCTCTCTTTTTCATAACCTCTAATGTGGTAATGTTCTCAATTGTCTCCTCATTTTCTACAGGAATTGCATGAGGCGTATAATGCCATTTTGTAATAACCATTGCTGTTTGTTCTATCATGCTGTTGGTCGTTTTTTTGGGTATTATTTTTTTATAACTGAATATATCCTTGTTTTCAAAACTAACAAAATTTAAACCTTGCTGTGCACTGTTAATATGTTTTGGAATGAATGCATTCCACCAATTTAGAAATCCTATATTTGTCCACCACACAAATGGATGGTTAGCTCAGTTGGTTAGAGCGCTACGTTGACATCGTAGAGGTCATTGGTTCGAATCTGATACCGTCCACTAAATTTATCATACCTCCATCGCCTCCAATTCCTATCTTTTTATCTTCAATAAAACGATAGTAATAGTTTCTCAGTAGTTATTAATTATTTAAATGACTCCACTAGAAAGTAAAAGGATATTGCTGCACAAATTTCCAAGGTCCTTTGCAATATTGCCATACGGTAAAGCCGGTTCCCTGCAGGGTGAATGCTTTAAAATCCGGCAATAACAATGCAGTAGTTTGCGATGCTTTGTAGGCTGTTACTTTGTTCTGTATAGTAATATGCGGCCATAATTTCTTCCTGTCTTTTGTAATTAACCAGGGTTTTAAAGATTGCTGCAGCTTTTTATGCAGGCCAAGTAGCTCAACAGACTCTACATTATAAATTACGCCATTAACGATATTTTTTATTCCGGTTACTTCCATGTGTAAGATTGCTCTTGCTGCTGCTTTTTTCAGTACTTCGTCTATTAATATTATATCCGCAGGTAAACGATGAAAAAGGGTGAGGTGGGCTTCCAGGTAATTGCAATGTTTGGGATAATGGGTGTTGCGGAGGGCAGTAAAATAGTCATGCGAAACCTTGTCCATCGAAATCGTTACAATAAGTGGGGGAGCGGCTTGCATAGTATTTGTTTAGCGATTAAGTCGTGTTAAAGTCATGCTCATCTATGTTTAGAATGTTTAGTAGTTTAAATCGTTAGTTGATGGCCTTGATAACAAACTATTTTTAATAAACTACTTCGTTATTCTTACAATTGTTGGTTGCAATGTACAGCTATCTGTGGGAAAGATTACGCTGCCGCCTGTATGCATTAAATAATGTTGACTTACTGATAATTACCCGGTACTTTTAGAGAAGTATTGCTCACCAATATAATTTCCAATGAAAGCGATTAAGAAAAAGAAAACCAACATGGCCATTGGTAAAGTAGTGATGGGGCTTACCATTTTTGTGTTGTTATTTGTAGGCTTGTCCAGGTTGCTCAATATTTACCAGTTTGCTTTTGTTGGCGCCATCTTTGAAATACTTTGGCTGCCGGTTATTTTGCTGCTGTTTATACTGCCCATCCTTTCAATAATTTATTGGGTACAGGATAAGTTTAATCCCAAATCAATTTACCTGTATTCGATGATATTGGGTATTGCTGGGGTGGTTTTAATGGTATATGGTAAATGAGTTGTGGAGGGAGGGATGTTATAAAATGATTTTAATAAACCATTCAGGTATTGGTATTGCCCTAACTAAGCTTTCTACATAATAAAGAGAATGGCTTTTAAAAAATCCAACGTTGTAAATTGAATTGTCGATTATTTTTTTCAACTTTATAAAAGTTTTGAAAAGAGGGGAGTGAATAAACTGCTAAAAAACGATTGCTATGTCATACACTGTTCCCTTAGATCCGGCAACTATTAAACAATGGATCATCAACAAACCTGATCCGGCAACTATTGAAGCAGAACTGCTTGCAAAAGGCATGGATGCTGACAGCATTTCATCTTATATCAGCGAATACAAGCGTTTGCGAAATTCCAAAAGGCAGTTCACCGGTTTTTTCTGTATGGGCCTTGGGGCATTCCTGGGTTTTATCAGTTGTATACTTTCTGTAATTAATCCGGTGCCCGAATTGTATAATTTAATTTTATTCGGGTTAACCTCCGTTGCAATCCTGATTCTTTTTTATGGATTGTATTGCTTGTTTGAATAAGCAAAAATTTCTCCGTTACATTTTGATCAATAATAATCTATAGTTGCCATCCTAACTATAATAAGGGTGATGCTTTTTATTTATGGTACCTAATCCTGTTATACCGATTATACGCTGTTGTTAGTCCAATGCCGAAATTGATCGGCACAGGCCGGTACTTACATACCGGCAGGCAGGTTTACCAAATCCCGTTACGCTGCGCCATCGCACATAATTTCAGCCAGCAGAACCCTATAGCTATCGGGAGCCTGTAATGAAATTATATTTGGTATTATTCTTTTCAGATTCAAATGAATCAACCCGAAAAAAATAGTTGTTTCTTCAGGCAACGTTTTGTTCTATATTGGCATTTATATTAGTAACCAGCCGGGATAAAAAAATTCATGAATTTACAGCAACTCATTAAAGAAGCAAAGCAGGGGAGCAGTGCAGCAGAAAAATGTCTGTTTGATGAAATGGCTGATAGCATGCTGCTTGTATGTTGCCGATATGTAAAAAACAGGGAAGATGCAGAAGAAATTTTGTTGGATGGCTTTTTCAAGTTCTTTAAAAATATGAGTTCCTTTCAGTTTCAGCAGGATGCAGCCTTGTATAACTGGGTAAAAAAAATCATGATCAATGAATGCTTAATGTTTTTAAGAAAAAAGAATTCATTTAGCATGGTAACTGAAAAGGAAGCAGATGACGTTGCCCTGCAGGAAGATGCCTTAAGTAATTTATCTGCAGCCGAAATATTTTCACTGATCATACAATTGCCCGTGGGCTACCGTACTGTATTTAACCTGAGTGTGATGGAAGATATGGATCACAAAGAAATTGCTGCCTTACTCGGTATTGCTGAAGGCACTTCAAGATCGCAGTTAAGTAAAGCAAAATCATTGCTGCAACAAATGTTAATAGAAAAAGGAGTTACTTATGAAAGAAACAAATACCGGTAAACCCTTTAACTGGAAAGATACAGTTGAACAATTAAACCAGCTGCCGGGTGAACCCGCTTTTGATAAGGGCGCAGCATGGGATAAACTGCAACAGCGCTTGCATAAAAAAACCAACACTAAAAAAATTATTTGGTATCGGCTGTCTGCTGCCTGCCTGCTGATAGGCTTTATTACGACGGCTATTTTTTTTACTAAACAAGCGGCGAATACCGTAGTAGTTGTTAGCCATGCTAAGCAGATAAAGGAAGCTGTTCTGCAGCCCTCCATCACCCAAAATGAAAATAAAAATAATGGTATTACTGGTTTGTTAACAGATACAAATGCAACCATACATGTTGCTGTAAAAAAAGATAAAGTGATGATTACTGCAACTACTTCCATTACTGATTTGGCAAAAGTTGAATTGCCCAATCTTAAACAGAAAAAAGTACCTGCAACCGAAATGAAAATTGCAACTCCATTTATTACAGATACCACTGCAAGCTATACTGCTACCGCATCTGCCAGTATGAAAAAATTAAAAATTGTTCATATTAATGAGCTGGGGCTGCCCATAGAGAGGGAAACATCTGTAGCCCAAAACCACCAGCTTCTTTTTCTGCAAAGCAATCATTTAAATAATCGCAGCCTGGTTGGTACTCAATATCCTGAAGGCAATAGTAACACAGCTATTTTTTCCATCAAACTTAGTTCACCAAAATAAAATAACATGAAAAAAAGGATCCTTTTATGGGTGCTGATCATCAGCACTGCGGCACCGCTTTGTGCACAAACAAGTAATAAATCGGATGTTGCTTTTGAAGTGCCATCGAATATTCTTTTCAATAGAAAGTTTTTCATCAGTCTGCAAAATGGTAACCGGATACAGATATCAATAACTGACATTACAGATCTTTCAAGCATCAGTAATTTAGATTCTTTGTTACGTGTTTTTTTAAATGATATTGCAGCGTTAAAAGATTCACTTAGCAACCCGCTTACTTCCAAACGAATCGATTATTTAACGGACGAATCCAATCGAAAAAAAATCCGCTTTCAGCAGTTTCAGCCAAAGGGCGCCAGCTTCTTTTTAAACGAGGGCGAACTTGCATCACTGAGAACAGAACAGGATACCATCCACCTGATTGGTATTATTGCCACCCCATCTATGCCACAAGAAAAAATCAGCAAAAAAAATCCACGGTATTATCATATCATTTTCTACCTGAATGATTTTAGTGAATTAAATGCATTAATGAATGGACAACTGAATACTAAAATGGCAACATTGCAGGCAAATACAAATGATAAATGGGTTGGAAATGCAGGCACTGGCTATTTATATCTCAAAAAGGATACGACTATTTCCGCCAATCAGCGAAAAGGTTTTCAGAATGGGCCGGGAGATTACCTGAATCTATATGCAACCGTAAATGTGCAGAATTATAAGAACTACTTTGTTCCTTCATTCAGCCTCGGTGGTAAAGTTGTATTGGCCGACAGGGACCGGTTTTACAAACGGGAAATAGGCCTGATGTGGGAACCCCATTTTATTTTTGCCAATGACAATAACAATAAGTTGCAAACCTACCGGAATGATTTTCTTACGCTGAATTACGGACAGGGCCCAACTAAAGAATTCGACAGCAGAAAAGAAACTTCTTTGCAGGCGGTAGTTTCACTTGGTTACCTCATACGCCGGCAAGGGGAGTATTTTCAAAAAAATACATTTCGCTTCGGTGCAGGAAAACTGCAACTGTCAAAAATCTCTATTGAGCCTTCTTTATATTTTAATAATTTTTTTAAAGGGGTAACGCCGGGGATAAGAATTACACAAAGTTTTTAACAACGGTAAAATTACTTAAGCATAATATTGGCTCGATAAAGTTTACAGCTTTTAAAAAGCTGTAAACTTTATCGAGCTGGTTTTATTCGTTTCGTTTTCAAGGAGAGTCCTCCATGGTTATGTCATTAGGTTAAGGTCCTGTATCAAAATATCGAATATCGAACAAGGAATAATGAGAGTTGAAATGGCTGAATTACTTCATTATTCGATATTCCCTGTTCAATATTTGTTATTGTTTCCGTATGACCTCACCCCCAGCCCCACTCCCAAGTAGAAGGGAGCTTGACACTGATAACTTAAAGTTCTTTTCTTATTCGATTAGTAGTCTTACTTTTTTGTCCGCTTATCTAGAATCAGCTTTGCATCTTCGAGTTCTATTTTTCAAGACACTACGTCACTTATAGAAAACTCTAAAGGAAAGGGGCTAGAACCCCTAATCCGGACATATTTTAGCGTTATGATAGCATTATATTAGCACAGTGGTGATTAATAAGGTGAGCAACTAAAATATCGAATATAGAACAAGGAATAATGAGAGTTGAAATGGCTGAATTACTTCATTACTCGATATACCCTGTTCAATATTTATTATTGTAAGCGGATTATCTCGTTAGCCAGTACAGCAGCAAAGCAGCCCTTTTAATCAATTGCGGATATGCTGTCAGGTTGATGGTTTCACCCGGTGCATGAGCGCCCCGTCCCCATGCGCCAAGGCCATCAAGGCAATCCAGATAACCGGCAACATAGGATATGTCACCTGCGCCTCTTGAACCGGGGTCACCGGGTTGCACTGCTCCATAGCCCAATGCTATACTCACGTCATTTACCATTGTTGCCAATGCCAGGTTACCTGCGGTGGGTGGCATAGAAGGTATGCCATCTTTAAAACTGATGGTAGATGCAGTGCCGTGCAGGCTCTCCGATACAATCTGCCGCATGGTATCTCTTGCCCTTTCTTTTTGGTCTTCCGTTAAAAAACGCAGGTCACCAATTACCACCGTCTTGGGCGAAATAATATTGGTTTTGCCAGAGACCGTTGCCGATTGTGATGCTACGTTATAACTAACATCCGACCCTCCCGCAAAAAGCCCCGGGTTAAAAGTGAGATAGCCTTGGTTGCTTAGCTTTTCTCTAAAGCTGTTTATAATTCTGGCTGCTTCATAAATTGCCCCGTAACCACCACCCGAAAATATACCCGCTGAATGGCCCTGTTTAGCCGCTACTTCCAGTTTCCAGTCGCTGCTGCCCCGGCGGGCCGTAGCAACAATGTTCATAGAACTGGCCGTTTCAAAAGCCAGTGCAATATCATGTTGTTTGGCCCTTTCAATAAAATCGCCGCGGCTTACGCTTTTTGGCCTGCCGGCATTTTCTTCATCGCCGGTAAAATAAACGGTGATGGTTGCATCATCCAGCAGCTTCAGTTGCTGCAAGGCTTTCAGCGCTGCAATCACCAGCACATCTCCACCCTTCATATCATTTACACCCTGCCCTGTGGCTGTACTATCGTTTAGCATCGTAAACGGATTGGCTTGCATATCCGGTTCAAAAACGGTATCAAGATGCCCGATCAAAAACAGTTTTTTTCCTTTTTTTCCTTTGCGGTAGGCTACCAGATGACCGGCTCTTTTTAAAGAATCGGGCAGGGCAATCCATTCAATGGTAAAGCCCATGGCCAACAATTCTTTGCTATAAAGACTTGCCACTTTTTTAACGCCGGCAATATTGAAAGTGCCGCTGTTAATATCCACCGATTCTTTCAACAGTTGCAGGGTGCTTTGCACATTGGCATCTACCAGTTGAACGATTTGCTGTTCGGTTTTACTAAGCGTTTGTGCAACAACGGCACCCGTAAAAAAACAGCTGGCGATACAAGTAATAATATTTTTCATGAATTGGTGATGGTTTAAAATGGAAGATAATGATTTGTTGGGATTGGAGTAGAAAGTGTTGCATTGATTATACAATCCCAAAGCGAGTTTCTGCAAGAGGTTTGTGCGGTTGCCAGCATCTCTGGCAGTTAAAGAATGTGCATATCATGCCTCGCTTTATTTATGCGATGAGTACTGCCAGAACGTATTCACAGAGATAATTAAAAAATTCGCCTGGAAATAAGCTCCACGCTATTTGTTTCATATTGCAAACAGATCAAAAACCACCTACAACCAAACCCTGCAAGGAACTAGCAACACAAAAGCAAAGAACAACCAGCACTAAAAGTTTTTAGGTTAAATAGTTCAATTGAATTTGAACTGTTTAACAACCTGTATCCTGTAAATTTGGACACAGATACAAAACGAAGCACAGTTTTCAAAGGTTTTAAGTATTTCGGCAGGTAGATTATCAGGTATTTCATTTCATTTCCATGCCTCGAAGAACAAAACAAAATCGCCAATTTTTTATCCTCCATAGATTAAAAAATAAACCAAACGGCAACATGGGAAAAGGGTTTGTTGCAAAAAATGTTTGTGCAGGTTGCACATTGTAGAGACGCCCAATTTGGGCGTCTCTACGTGGAAACGGAAACAACGTAATAGATGAAAAAATAAACCAAACGGAAATCCGGAAAAATGGTTTCTTGCAAAAATGTTTATATGGTTGTACATTGTAGAGACGCCCAATTTGGGCGTCTCTACGTAATTCAACGTCAACCACCGAAATAAATAATAATGGATAAATTCAATAATAAATACCGCATACCATCAGCCCGGTTACAATCCTGGGATTACGGTTCTAACGGGGCCTATTTTATTACCATTTGTACAAAAAATCGACAACATTTATTTGGCGAAATTGTGAATATCCCCGTAGAGACGCCCAAATTGGGCGTCTGTATAAATGACGTTCCCAATATAAATGACGTTCCCAATATAGAGACGCCCAAATTGGGCGTCTGTATAAATGACGTTCCCAATATAAATGACGTTCCCAATATAGAGACGCCCAAATTGGGCGTCTCTACCAATGCAATGCAACCCACCATGCAATTAAATGAAATAGGGCAATTGGCAGAAAAATATTGGATGGAAATTCCAATGCATTTTTCCTTTATTGAATTGGGCAATTTTGTGGTAATGCCCAATCATACACATGGCATTTTGATAATTAATAAACCGGATGCCGCCGGCGTAGAGACGCCCAATTTGGGCGTCTGTGATATAGATTCCGGCGTAGAGACGCCCAATTTGGGCGTCTCTACGCCGGAAACCAAAATTGGTGGCAGAAACGAAAAATGGAAACCAAATACAATTGGTTCCATTATCAATCAATACAAAAGAATTGTAACCATTAATGCCCGATTAATCCACGCAGATTTTGCCTGGCAATCCCGTTTTCACGACCATATTATTCGCAATGCACAATCATTTGAAACCATTCAAAACTATATTGCCAATAATCCGTTGAATTGGGAAAAAGATAAATTTTATAAAAACAATGGCTAAACAATTCGAACAAATATTAGAAGAATAATTGATAGCCCAATTACAAAAACCGGTCTATCGTTTTATCGTTATCAACAGCGAAAAAGATTTGCTGCTAAACATTAAAAACCAATTAGAGAAACACGATAATATAATTTTATCATCTGACTAATTTTAACGGGTATTGAATATTTTAAGCAAAGGCTCTGTATGTGAAAATGGTAAAACAGTAAGGCAAAAACAACACATTTTAAAAGACAATAGACACAATCTGTATTTTGAATTATTAAGTACCGTGCCTTGGTGCCAAAACCAATGCCAGGTTACCAACCAGGTAAGCCCTTTAAAGAGCTTGACCATAGGCTTGCGAAAGTTAAAGGTGGCACAACTGAAAAACTTAGTAGTTCACCAACAGGTACGCACAGCTGGTTAGAAGATTTTGAAATTATAAACCACACGGATTCAATTGAGGTTTTGCCAAAAGTTAATTTCGGTGTTGTTTACATTGTGCTTTCAAAGGATATGGTTAACATAGATGTTGTTATAGAATGGATTTATTCTAAGAAAATAACCAATGAAAAAGGTGAAACATTTAGAACCATTAAATCCACAACAATGAGACCAACTAATATTCCATCCGCATCTTCCTATAGTTTAGATGAGCCGTATGAAAGTATTAGAGGGGATTGGCAAATGAATATGTACATTGATAACAAACTTGTATGCAGCAGAACGTTTGTTTTATACTGACAATATTTACGGTAAATAAAACATCCGCTTGCACCTAAAACCAAAACCACTTACAGGTTGGACAACAAAATTTGACGAAATTTATAATGGATTTTTTAAAGTAACTCTTGTTGACAATTATGGACGGAAAGCAGAAGTAATCGAGGATCCAACTGAAAAAACAATTGATAAAACTTTAAGTTACGCATTTGAAATAGAGAAGCGGGTTTCAAATAATTGGAATAAATTTCTTCACAACTTTTGGACAGAAGTATAGTGATGTTATGGACAAAAAAATGACTCCCGAACAATGGAATGACGAAGCGAAAACCAATATACGCCTTTTGCCAAAGTATGGACACGTTAATAAAACCGAAGGGCAAAAAGCTTCCGACAAAGAATTTATTGAAACTACGCTTAAACAATATACTACAAATCGCAAAGCCTCAAACCATCTTATTGAATTAGGTTTTAAGTATTTGTACAACGACGTTAAAACAGCCATGTATCGTTTCAACCAAGCGTATCTTTTGGACTCTACAAATACAGATATCTATTGGGGGTACGCAGGTGTTTATATGACTTTGGGCAATATAGAAAATGCTGAGAAACAATATTTGGAAGGTCTTTCAATTAACCCTGAAAACACACATTTATTAACAGACTATGGAACTTATTTTATGGCACAATATTATGGGCTACAACTATTAAATGAAAAAAAGGCTTTACCAAATTTAGGTGCTGCCATCAACTACTTAATAAAATCATATCTGTTAGACGATAAAGACCAAAATACAACCTTTAAACTTTCAGTTTGCTATTACCAAAAGAAAGATTGTAAAAACGCCTGGAAATATTATAACGAATGTAAAATATCAGGCGGGCAACCAATAACAGAAGACTTTACAAAAGCTTTGATAGAACAGTGTAAGGCTAAATAAACGGCAGATAATACTTTTGTCCCGGCAGTTTTTCGCCCAAATAATCTTCAATTCAAAACATGCCAATGGCGAAACCCCGCGGTATTTTACGGCTGCAATAAATTCACTCAGCCTTTAGGCATCCTGTTAATGTATGGGCTTAAATACCTAAACTGCACTTTAAAAATAAAATTGAATTTAACAGGCTTTATCAAAATCTATCTTTTTTAAATCCATTCATTTACCTTCAAACAAATAAAACGTAATTTTAAAAGATGTTATTTATTAAATTAATAATTATGAAAAATTATTTCCTCTTTCTTATTTGTAGTTGTTGCTTTGCAACAGTCTCTGCACAAAAAGTTTCAAAAAGTATTGCTGTGCCGGACAGCAAACAAAAAATTCAAATAGTTGAAACAGCCTGCGGTGAATGTCAGTTTCATTTAAAAGGCAAAAGTTGTGACCTTGCTGTCCGTATCAATGGCAAGGCTTATTTTGTTGATGGCACTTCAATAGATGAACATGGTGATGCGCATGCTACAGAAGGTTTTTGTAACGCAGTCAGCAAAGCTGAAGTGCAGGGGAAGGTTGTAAATAATCGTTTTAAGGCTACCTATTTTAAGTTGCTCCCTGCGGAAGAAGTAATACAAAAGCAGTAGGTACTTGCCCCTTCCAATGACCGCTCTACAAATATTACCGATAATAATTTTGCTTCCATCACCGCCGGGGTAGAGGAGGGGCGCTATACATTTGATAACCTGCATAAGATTATTTATATGCTGTTATCAACAGGGATCGCCGAGTTACTTACCATTACCCTGGCCATTTTTACCAATATCTCTTTGCCGTTTCTGGCTGTACAGTTGTTATGGCTAAACCTGGTAACCAATGGCATTCAGGAGATTGCTTTGGCATTTGAAAAAGGCGATAAAACAGTGATGCAGCAACCGCCCCGTAAGCCGGGTGAAAGCATCTTTAACAAATTGATGAATGTTGAAATCATGCTGTCTGGAATTTTTATTGCAGGGTTGGTTTTTTCCTTATGGTATCATCTTAAGTATCGGCTGGGCTACAATGAAAAACATGCAAGAACCTTAGTGATGATGCTGATGGTTTTGTTACAGAATTTTCATGTACTCAACTGTAGGTCGGAGACAAAGAGTTTGTTTAGATTGCCCATAAGGGATAACTATGTTTTGCTGGCAGGAATTATGCTGGCACAGCTTGTTCATATAGCTGCATCCTACCTGACTTTGCTGAATAATATCCTGCAATTAGAACCTATTAAATTTAATGAGTGGATACTGTTATTGCCTACCGCATTATCAATTATTGTAGTGATGGAATTGTTTAAATGGGTGTGGAGAAGGAACTGGTAGGTATTGGGAAATAATTAAGGAATAAAGAAACTTCTTCAAATATTGTGAATTTATTTTTGAGCAACTATTTGAAAAGCATTTGCAATGTGTCCGTTCATGGTAAAAACCTCGACTGGTTTTTCCTGTAAAATTTTGAAATCTTTTAGTAAAGTCGAAATCCATTCTTCTGTATGATGTCTAAAGGTTACGCCTTCCTCTAAAGCAAATACACCATAATTATTTTTATCGTTGTTTAAATATTGATACCGGCCGGTCTCTATTGAATTTTGCTGCAGGTAGTAGTCGCTAATATAAATTAGTCCACCGGGTTTTAGTGTTGAATGTAAGAGTTTTAAAAGGTCTGTTTGCCCATTGTTAGACGGTATGCAAGTGAGCACTGCAAACAAAAGAATACATTCTGCTGAATTATTTCTCAATGGCAAATCGGTTGGATTTTCGATATGATAAAGCGGCAATTTATCAAGGTTAGTTCCACGCTTAATTAGTTCTATTGCTGTATCATAGCCACTAACATTTTTATACCCGGCATCCAGTAATGTTTTTCCAACCCTTCCATAGCCACAACCAAAGTCAAGAATGCTATGCTGTTTGTCAATATATTTTTCTATCAGATCAATATCAACCGGATGCGTAAAAGTTTTTACTTCAGCAACTTTGTTCCAGTAAGTTTTCTGGTTGTCGAGGTTCATAAAGACTGTAATTAAATATTGGTAGTGGTGTAATTGCTACCGGTAAAGTTCGTAAGGTAATGTGCCACATTTATTTAATGCTGAAGTTAAATAAAAACCAGAGAAATAGCTGTGTTGCCGGGACTGGAAGATTAATATAAAAGTTCACACAAACTATATTCCGGCGATTTATTGCAACAGGCAGTTTATTGTTTTTTGAACTAACAATTCAGGGGTTAAAATTTCAAACCAACTACAACAAATCAATTAACCTTCAACCAGCCGGTAATGCTCATTCTTGGTCTGTTAGTTAGTAAAACTTCATGCAACAATTCGCTGCTTTTAAAGAAAACACTGGTACCGTTTAGCGGTGCAATATCCTGCTGGCTGTTGTTTTGAAAAATACGTAATTCTCCTCCGTCAGGTTCTTTCCAGTCGGTGTTTAAATACAATATCATCGAATATTTTCTGCTGTCGTTATTGCGAAACTGGTCCAGGTGTTTGGTATAAAAGCTGCCGGTTTCGTACAAGGCGTAATGAAATTCATATCCGGTAATACCAGTGTAGCAGGTGCTGTTTAGATAGCTTACAAAAAGATCCATCAGCTCAAAAAAATCATTTTCGTATTTGTTATTGTGCTTTTTGTCGAGCCAGTAAATCATATCGCTTCTTACCAATTTGTTTTGTACACTCAATGCATCGTTTCCGGTACCTGCGTGCCGGAATTCATTATTGGCGTACAATGCCGTAAGGTTCTCTTTCAGATGCAAGGCAAGTGCCTCAGGCAAAAAGTTTTGGGCGATGCCTACATTGTCATCAATAAAACTATTGATGAGTGTGTTAAAGATTGTTTGCAATCATTATAATTGGGAAGCTGAATTGGGCAAATTGCCGGTATTCTGTTAAAGGTAGTCTTATAAAACTGCAATGGCTTTTGTATTTGGGTTGAAAGGGAGTAATTGTTATTTAGAGGTGCTATGGTACCAACTCAAACCGGTGTTTAGAAATTCTTTGTTCGATAGGAGCATTTGGTTGTCGGCGGAATTAAACACCAGTAATTGTCTTCGTTACATAGGATTGATTGGCGCCTGTATCTTGCAATATATTTACCAGGTTGATAGCAATTCGTATTTAAATATTTATCAGGTGCCGAACTCCGGACGTTGTGAACCCGTTAATTATCTTGCCGTTTATAATCCTGTTTGTGTTACATATTGTATTTCCCATTGCTGTATGTTTTGGTGTAGTTAGAATAATTATTCTTTAATGACTATCCGCAATTACGAGTAACTTCATCAAAAGAAAACTGTAGAGCCGTTGGCTCGTTTCTGTTTTGTAATCCCGCCCGAGGCGGGAGGTTTTAACCCGTTGTTAAAAACCTGCTCGCCGAGAGCCGTAGGCTCGGGATATATAATCATATACATTAGTAAAACTACAAGGTTTATTATTTGTTGCCGCTCTATTTATATGCGCCGAACCTATCGTTCTCAATATACTATATCTTACTTCATCAAAGGGTTGAAACCCGTTGTTACAATATTAACCAAGGCTAAGCCTCTTTGCCCCGAATTGGGGATATTAATTTGGTTTTTAGTTAGTAGACCACTCTTTTTTAGCAATTTCTTATACATAGCACCATACGTTCCTATGGAACGCTAATGAAATAAATATCTATTTTCCTCTACCCATCAATTGTTCCGCTGGAAAATAAATTAGATTTACAACAGCACCTTAAAATAAATTAGCAATACCTGATTTCGCTAAATTGTTAACCTGATATATTTTACTTTTGCTTACTTATGCAACCATTCAGCAACCACTCCATTTCTATTGCAACAGTAGCTGATATCCCAGCTATTGAAGCCTTACTCAATAGTGCCTACCGTGGCGAAAGCAGCAAACAAGGCTGGACAACTGAAGCTAATCTTATTGCCGGCGAAAGACGCACAGATGCAGCTAATCTGCAACAGGTAATGCAACAACCGGGAAGCGTTTTTTTAAAATATACCATTGACAAAGGGCTACTTGCAGGCTGTGTAAACCTGCAGCAGCATGGCTTAAAGCTTTACCTGGGCATGTTTAGTGTAGCACCGGGTATGCAGGGTGGGGGATTGGGTAAAAAGCTGTTGGGTGCGGCGGAGGAATACGCCCACGGTATAAAAAGTACCTCCATTTACATGAGCGTAATATCAGTCCGTACGGAATTAATTGATTGGTACAAACGCCATGGTTATGCTGAGACAGGCGAGCGAAAAACTTTCCCCGAGGACGGACTCACCGGTACCCATTTACAACCTTTGGAATTTTTAATTCTTGAAAAAAAAATGTTGCTAAAAGTTTAAAAAGGATAGCATCTTTACCAATGACCTTTTTTGGTATGTTAGTGTTTCAAGTTACCATAAACTTACGCTGCATTAAGCCGGTTGAGGAATGTTTTCCCCGATTTGGTATGCAACTGAATACATGTACCAATAAAATGTTGTAGAAAGAACGTTTGAATTACAGAAGAAAAACATCAGGTTAAATTGGCATGAAATTTTGATCTTCCATATTTAAATATTTACCTGATGGCTACTATAAAAAGTAAAACCCCGACATCATTAGCAGATTCAAAAATCCATAAAGGCTATAACGAAAAAAATCCTACACAACCGGAAGGCGCATTCGTTGCAGCTTCTAATGATATTGTTGGGAAAGCTGCTACTGTTGCGGTTGAACCAATTGGTAAAAAGAAGGGTATTGAAATAAAGTAATTGTAGTTAAATAAGTCGGGTATTTGCCGCTGATAAAAATAATCATTGTACTGCTTTAATGACCGGTATGGTTGTGTATGCCTTTAAACAGATATGCAATTTTCAGTTTGATGAGATGATTAAAATATATCTTCAGAAATACGAAGGGTTTCATTAATTTTTATCTCTAAACTGATGTCCTTTTCAGATTTTTCCTTTTAAGCACCCGACGAAAATATTGCTGGTTGTTTTTTTTCTAATTTTTACTTTTTATTGTAATGCAATTTAAATCCACTGGTTGAATAAACTGGCCTGCTTTTTCGTAGCTTGAAAAAATTATGGTAGAATTTAAAATTGTCATCTTCATTATGGCTATCCTGATCAGTTTGACTGCGATTGCCAACAAAAGAAAATTTCCTTTACCTATTCTGTTGGTAATTGCAGGATTGATCATTGGTTTTATGCCCGGCTCACCCAATCTGTCATTAGATCCTGATGTTGTTTTCGTTATTATACTTCCACCTCTTTTATATGATGCTGCTTCTAAAACATCCTGGCACGAATTCAGGACCTCCATACGGCCTATCTCTGCACTGGCCATCAGCCTGGTATTTTTTACAACGGTAACTGTTGCTGTTACTGCCCATTTTGCCATTCCGGGGTTTACATGGCCGCTGGCTTTTGTATTGGGTGCGGTGGTATCGCCGCCCGATGCTGTGGCAGCATCCGGCATTATAAAAGGGCTGGGATTAAATAAAAGGGTGATCACCATTTTAGAAGGAGAAAGCCTGGTAAATGATGCTTCTGCTTTAATTGCTTATCGATATGCAGTTGCGGCTGTTACTACCGGATCCTTTGTTTTCTGGCAGGCTGGTTTGCAGTTTTTATTGGTAGCCGGGGTGGGTATTTTGATTGGTGTTTTAATGGGCTACCTGTTTGTACTGTCGCTTAAAAAAATTCACAATAATGCTATTGTAGAAACGAGCCTTACCCTGTTGGCGCCGTTTGTAGCTTACCTGGCTGCAGAACATTTCCATATGTCTGGCGTGTTGGCAGTGGTTAGTGCAGGACTGGTTATTTCCTGGCGGGGGCCAGAAGTGTTTTCTTACAGAGGTAGAATAAGGAACAGGGTTGTATGGGATACCATGATTTTCTTATTACAAGGCTTTGTTTTTATTTTGATTGGCTTACAATTGCCCTCTATCATCATTGATCTTGGCAGGTACCCTTTTGCTGAAATACTGGGCTATGGTTTGCTGATAAGCCTGGTAACTATTTTGATAAGAATCATCTGGGTTTTTGGTGGTGCATACTGGTTTAAAATTTTTAAACCCATTCAGGATGCCGCAGTAGAGGTAAAGGGTACCACCGAACCGGATGATACCTGGAAGAATGTAATGGTAGTGGCCTGGACAGGAACAAGGGGCGTGATTTCTTTGGCTGCTGCATTGGCATTGCCGCTTGTAATGCAGGATGGGGGCGCTTTTCCTAAGAGACACTCCATTATCTTTTTAGCTTTTGTGGTGATATTTGTAACGCTGGTAGTGCAAGGGTTATCACTGCCATTGCTGATAAGATGGTTAAAAATAAAACCTCAGGATAATGAGAGCGTGGAGGCAAACGAATTACAATTGCACCTTGCCGGCAGTACATTGCATTTTATAGAAACTGAATTACAACTGCCACGGAATATTAAATTTCAACAGCAACTGAAAAATAAATATGAAGGGGAGATACAACAACTCACCAAAGTAATTAAGCAGCACAAAAAAGCCCATCGGATTAATGAAGCCATTGAAGAAGCCCCGCCGGATGAACTTTATATTGCACAATTAGCAATCAGCAAATTCCAACGGGAATTATTATTAAAAGTGCACAAGGAAGGTGACTTCAGTGATACGGTTATCAGGCAGGTAGAGCGGGAGATGGATATTGATGAACTTAAATTAAACCTGCAGGTTCCGCCGGAGTAGTAATAAAATAATATCATTGTAATCCCAATATTTTTTCTGAAAATTAAAATAAAATTTAAGTCTTTAATTAACAACCTGCGGCGGTGAATGATTTATATTGCAACGATCAATGAATGTATTGCTAGGTTAAAAATAAAATGATGTCTCAAATAGTGATATGATAGTTATTGGGTGTTGAAGTATACTTCATTCACAATTGACCATCACCATTCACCATTCACCATTCACAAAGTAACAAACACCTCTTAAAATAAGCTACATGAAAAAAAATCCAACAATCTTCTTGTCATCTCTTTATCGCTCACTGTTGTTGCCGCTTGTGGCTGTATTTTTAAACACAGTATCTGCAAATGCTGCTTCACTGCCAGTTGCAGATCCATCTTCCATTGAGGGTAGATGGGATATCACTGTAAATGCAGATGGAAAAGAACGTCCTTCCTGGCTGGAAGTAAATCATTCCGGCAACAATCATTTCATTGGTCATTTTGTGGGCTTTGATGGCAGTGCACGCCCCATCTCCAAAATAAATTTCAGCGATGGTAAAATGAGTTTTACTATTCCGCCGCAATGGGAAAAAGACAACAATGATTTGTCTTTTGAAGCCAATTTGCAAGGGGATATGTTAACAGGTATCATGGTGGCTGCTGATGGAAAAGTTTATAACTGGACAGCCCAACGGGCACCTTCACTTCGCAGAAAGAATAAGCCTGTTTGGGGTAAGCCTGTTCATTTATTAAATGCCAACAATTTAAAAGGCTGGCATGCCATGGGTACCAATCAATGGGTGGTAAAAAACGGCGTGTTACAAAGTCCGCATTCCGGTTCCAACCTGGTAACTGATGCTGTATTTACAGATTTTAAATTACATATAGAATTCCGTTATCCAAAGGAAAGCAACAGTGGTGTATACCTCCGTGGTCGCTATGAAGTACAGGTAGAAGACAGTAAAGGCAAAGAACCGTTAAAGGATTATTTTGGTGCTATCTATGGATTTATTGCACCCAATGAAATGGTTGCTAAAAGCGCCGGCGAATGGCAATCTTACGATATTACGTTGGTAGGCAGATTGGTGAATGTTGTTGCCAATGGTAAAACCATCATCTGCAACCAGGAGATACCAGGCATTACAGGCGGTGCCCTCGATAGTAAAGAAGGCGAACCGGGACCATTGTTTATTCAGGGAGATCACGGTGCTGTTGATTACCGCAATATTATTATTACGCCTGCTATTAACAAATAATCAGGTTAATATTGATAGTTTGTAAAAACTGTTTTAGCTTATTAAAAAAGGGTGCAATGTAATTGCACCCTTTTTGTATTCGTTACTCTTTTTTCAACCCGATTGCAGGGAGCAATTTATCCCTTATCAGTTGGTTTAGTTTGGGCAGCTCTTCGTCAAGCAGTTGTTTCAGTTTATTTAACTGCAAATCTGTTTGTGCTGATAAATCTGTGAATGTTTCTTTTCCCTGTTGGGCAGGTGCGGTGTTACCACTAGCTGCAAAATCGTACAGGCCGGAAAGTTTATCATCTAACCGTATGGGAAAGTTAAGTACATCCTGGTCGCTTTTAGCTTTGGTTTGATGTAATGCCTCCTCAATTGCAGTTAGTTGTTTATTGATGGTATCTGCCTGTAACTTAATGGCGGCCGGCAAATCTTTCCCCTGTTTATCTGTAAAGTCATTTATTTGTTTGCGCAAATCTGCTATGTTCTTGTTGGCCTTTTGTATGGCATTAAATTTATCACGGATGGCAAGTAAAAAATCCACCTGCTCTTCATAATCCTGTTGGGTAGTCTTGTAAACAGGATTTGCCTTTACCATAAAACTACCTTCTGCAGAATCTTTATCAACCTTTATTTTGTAAAAATATTTACCTGGTGCGGCCCTTGGTCCGGGTATGGTACCATGCCACAATATTTGCCCTTCAATTTTTTCTGCCGGAGCATACTTCATATCCCATACAAACTGGTTCATGCCTTTGTTAACATCTATTTTATTGGCTTTTTCTTTGGCATTACCGGTAAATAATTTTACTTGTTTTTTATGCTGATCCAATATTTCAATACTAACGGCAGGGGAGTCGGTAATGTTTTTTACATAGTAATTAATAACCGATCCATTGGGTGGATTGATGCCAGCATTTTTTACTTGCAGATCCTGCATACCCTCGTATCTGTAGGCATCGTTTACATCAAATACGTGGAGGGTTTTATTGATAATTTCCGGTGATTTTTGTTGTGCGATGCTTAAATCATCCAATACCCAAAAAGATCTGCCTTGAGTGGCTACTATCAAATCATTTTCTTTAAGGGTAATATCAGTGATAGGTACAATGGGTAAATTCAATTGAAATGGTTTCCAGTTGCCACCATCATCATAGCTGATGTACATGCCATATTCCGTTCCTGCATACAACAACCCTTTTACTTTTTTATCGGCACGCAGGCACCTGGCAAAATGAGTTGTTGCAATTCCGTTGGTAATTTTTGTCCATGTTTTTCCGTAATCGGTTGTTTTAAAAATGTAAGGTGTAAAATCATCGCTCTTGTATTTGGTGCCAACAAAATAGGCTTTGCCTTTTTCAAAAGGATCTGTTTCTACACAGTTCCACATCATCCAGTTGCCGGCTGCCGGTGGTGTTACATTGGTCCATGATTGTCCGCCATCCTTGCTGATGTTTATTAGTCCATCATCACTGCCCGTCCACAATACATCTTTTTCCAAAGCAGATTCTGTTGCAGTAAAAATGCTGCAATATACTTCCACACCGGTATTGTCTTTTGTAATAGGTCCGCCACTGCTGCGTTGTCTTGTTTTATCGTCGGTGGTTAAATCACCACTAATGGCTTTCCAGCTGGCACCTTCATTTTCTGTCACAAATAATTTATTGCCGGCAGCGTATAATTTTTTAGGATTGTGCGGTGAGAAGAAAACAGGAAAGTTCCATTGAAAACGATATTTACTTACATCAATTCCACCTCCCAACGGATCATCCGGCCAAACACTTACTGCTCGGTTCTCCCCGGTTTTATGATCAAGCCGGGAAAGGTAGCCGCTGTAATTTCCGCCATACACCACATCCGGGTTTAACGGATCAGCAACTACATATCCGCTTTCTGCACCGGCTGTTTCCTGCCAGTCATTCTGTGTTATTCCTGCACCTGCACTTCTCGATAAAATACGTACAGTACTGTTGTCTTGCTGAGCACCCAAAATCCGGTAAGGGAAATGATTGTCGGTACTAACCCTGTAATACTGACCGGTAGGCTGGTTCATGTGGGTACTGAAATTAGTGCCTCCATCAAAACTTATTTGGGCTCCACCATCATCAGCAATAATCATCCGGTTGGCTTCTTCAGGATCTATCCATAAATCATGATGATCTCCATGCGGTGTATTGATTGTTTTAAATGTTTTGCCGCCATCTGTACTTTTTAAAAAATCCACATTTAGCACATATACCTCGTTGTCGTTTTTTGGATCAACAAAAACCTTGGAATAGTACCATGCCCGCTGCCGGATATTGTTTTCACTGTTTTGCAATGTCCAGCTTTCGCCGTCATCATTGCTTACAAATAGGCCACCGTCTTTGTTTTCAATTAAAGCATACAATTTATCCGTGTTGGATGGGCTTACGGTTATTCCTGTAATGCCCCACAAACCTTTAGGTAATCCTTTGCTGGCTGATATGTTTTTCCATGTTTCGCCACCATCCACACTTTTCCATATTCCACCGCCATCGCCACCGCTCTCCAGGCTGTAGGGCGTGCGTTGTATGCGCCATGTACCTGCATATAAGATAGCAGGGTTGCCCGGTTCCATCATTAAATCGCTGCAACCGGTTTGGTTATTTACATACAAAACTTTTTTCCATGTTTTGCCGCCATCCATGGTTTTAAAAACGCCCCGTTCTTCGTTAGACCCAAACAAATGGCCGATAGCAGCCACCCAAACTATGTCGGGGTTTTTTGGATGAATAATAATCCGGATGATGTGCCGGGTGTCTTCCAGGCCAATTTTCTTCCAGTTTCTTCCGCCATCATCGGTACGCCACATGCCAAATCCTTCACTTACATTGCCCCTGAGCGTTGGCTCTCCTTCGCCAGCGTATAAAATGGTATTGTCTGATGGCGCCACTGCCACCGCCCCAACAGAGCCACCAAAGAATTTATCTGAGATGTTTTTCCAGTTGCTGCCGGCATCGATGGTTTTCCAAACGCCGCCCCCTGTGCCGCCAAAATAAAAAGTGTTTTTATATTTTAAATCTCCGGCAACGGCTGCACTCCTGCCACCACGGAAGGGACCAATGGAACGGAATTTTACCTTACTTAATAAAATGCTGTCTGAATTAACAGCAACTACAGGTATTTTTTTTTGAGCAAATGAATTAATTGCAATAAAAATGGTTGCGGCAAGCAATAGTTGGTTTCTCATAACTTTTATAATTATGGTTGAAGATACAATATGATCTTTTTGTTAATTAAAAAGTGGGAAAGTTATTTTAGAACCAGTCAGATGGGTTAGTAACAAAGCGACACGGGCCGGAGTGCTGCGTCCCCTTGTGAATCTGCATCTTATGCCGTACTATACGATGCCAGTAATTTTTTTGCCGCAGCTTTTATTTGAACCATGTCTTTTTCTATAACTTGCTCGGTAAGGAAAAAGAAAGGAGTAAAAGTGTTCCTGGTAATTCTATTTAATCCCCTGAAAGGTTGACCTGCTTTCCATGTAGCATTGGCAAATCTCGAAAATAATAGCTTATCTTCTTTGCTGATGCTGTTGTTTATGATAGATTGTAAAATAGCAGAAGGTAGCATATGCTTAGTTGTTACAAGGTAATTCAGCCCGCATTCCAAAGCATAAAATCCAGCTATGCTGGTAGCTATTTTTTGCTCTTTCAACATTTTGCTAATTGTTGCCGTATCGTCAGTTGAGGATAAGAAAGCAGGCACAGGCTGTTGTTGGTTTACATAATAAGAAGAATCTAAAAATTTCGCCATTTTTAAGGCATATGCCGTGTCCTGCAGCAAGCTGCGCAATTGTTGCATTTGTTCGCTTTTGGGGCTTTTACCAGCTGCCTGCATAGAGCCTAACAACATGGAGCTTGCTGCCATTATCTGGTCATAATCTTTTTGTGTTTCTTCCGGCGATAAAAAATTGGCGCCGGTAAAATTTGGCCGGTTAATTCTGTTTAAACCCCTGAATGGTTGCCCGGCTTTCCAGGTGGCATTGGCAAAGCGATTGAGTAATAAAACAGCATTCGTGTCGGCTTTTTTATTTACAATTTTATTAAGCCACACAACGGGCGTTTCTTGTGTCTGCTCACATAACAGGTCAACGCCGCAGTCCAGCGCATACATTCCTGCCATGTTAATGGCAATTTTTTCCTCCTTTACACTTTTCACAACCATCGCCGTATCTTCTCCGGGAGCTAAAAAATCCGGGGGATTTTGGTTTACACCTATGTAACAAGCAGCGTCCAAAGTTTTAGCCATCGAGTAGGCAAAATCTGCGCTTCTCAATAAAGAATCTATTGTAATGAGTTCTTTTTGTATTTGTTGCTCTTTCATGTTTTGTTTATTATTTGTAACGCAGGACGAAGCGTATTGCAGCAATAGAAGTAAGAAAACAATTGTAAGTTTTTGCATTGTTTAATTTTTAAAGATTCAAAAAATAATTGATCGTTCTTTTTTAATTAAAATTAAAATTAAAATTAAAATCAGCGGTTACTTTTCACACGCTACATTTTTTAGAATCAGGTTGTTATTAAAATTTAAACCACTTGTATTCTTAAATATCATTTCGCCATTTTTTTCTTCTGCATCTCCATATCCCTCCACAAAATCGTTACCTGTTTTTAAAAACGCAACATCTCTGATGGATTCCCTTCCTTCCGACATAAATGTATACGCTGCAAAAATGGTATCTCCTTTTATGTTGCCCTGTATGGTACCGGTATTTTTATCTTTTTCAAAATAATTATACGCTAAATCGCCGGTTATAATATCGCCGGAAATTTGAAAATGCAGGCTAACAGTGTCTTTAGCTGATGTGTAAACATAGCAGCTATGTGCCGGTGCAGTTTTATTTTCTTCGGCCGCAACCGGCGTTGGTGTTGGTTCTGTAGAATTATTGTTGCATGCACTTAATAATAAAATTATAACTGGTACTTTCAAAATCTGTTTCATAATTAAATTTAATTATTGTGGTTAAACTATATTTTTAAACCTCAGTAAATAACCTGCCGGATTAAAAAGCAGTAACCTGTTAAATTATAATTATTCCCTTACCCCATCCCAGGCAGTAATAATTTTAGCATGTGGGTTGGTTTGCAATTGCCAGGTTGTATTTATGAGCATCGTTTTGCGTTCAGTTGCTTTAAACGCTTTCGAACCGGGGTTACCCGTTTTTGCAAATTGCACCCAGGCGTCCTGCGTTTTATCGGCTAAAGTTTGTGGTGCAGCTTTAGGCCCCAACATGCCTCTTTCACCACTAGCTCTTTCAAATTATTAAAAACAAAAGGCATTTCTAAACCGTGGTACGAACCATACGCTCCGATTTGATAAGAGGATAGCCAGGCAAATTCATACATATAGGTTTTAATACCCAATTTTGTATGCGCATTGGCTTAACGAATGACAGGCACCTTTATCAGGCGCCGGAGCCGATAGCAATCGGCTCCGGCTGGTGTCTACATGTTACTAATGCCGGCCTATAATTGCAGCAGTTAGAAAAATATGGTTTTGTAACAAAAGAAACACAGCCTGATGGGGAAAACCTACACCCCCCCCTCTGAAGACAGAAAACGATTTTCCAGTTTTTCGTATTTGGTATATATATATAAAATTGCAACACCCAGTAAAACTGCCACTACCGTTATAATGGTATTTAAAACTCCCTCAATATTAAATGAAAGTTTAATTAGAATAGTTGAAATGATAAAGCCTGAATTTCTAATAACCTGGTTAAATTTATCTGTGTGCAAAAAAGAAGAAAGTAATAATAAAACGTCTATTAAAATTAGAATGGTGAAAAATTCATCGAAAAAAATCTTGTTGATATTTTTAATTGAAACGTCTGTTTGATTGACTGAATAAAAATTTTCGAACATCCAAAAACTAAAATTATAAATAGCCAAAATTAAAAATAC
>Ga0163154_10000508_pt1 | contig 60158 bp, 56 predicted proteins | sample OliLakLV19MP9P1_FD_148649 | JGI IMG/M metagenome (GOLD analysis project Ga0163154, IMG submission 148649) | Freshwater microbial mat bacterial communities from Lake Vanda, McMurdo Dry Valleys, Antarctica - Oligotrophic Lake LV.19.MP9.P1 | ecosystem: Environmental > Aquatic > Freshwater > Lake >...
GGTCAAGAGCAATCCGGAGAAGCGGCTGGCGCTGGCGCGGTGATCGGGGTGCGGCGGCGTGCTCGGACTGAGCTGCGCGGGAGGTCGGACGCTTACGTTCAACGAACGCCGTGCCGGTCAGCTTTGGCTTTCATCCATACATCGGACTGCCGGGTATCTCTCGCAACGAGTGGCAGTTACGCATGCCATCGATGCGCCGACTGATACTCGACGCCCGAGGAATTCCGACCGGTGCCGAGACGGCGTTTGGCGAGTTCGATCGCGCACTCGGCGATCTCAACTTCGACGATGGATTCGCACTGAACGACGATCGAGCATCGTTCGCGATCAGCGGTGGGACTCGTCGCATCACCGTAGAGTTCATCGCCGGATTTCGATATGCGCAAGTGTTCGCGCCACCGGGTAAGGACTTCATCGCGTTTGAACCGATGACAGCGCCGACCAGCGCGCTGACGAGCGGGCGCGGGCTTCAGTTTGTGCCGCCGACGGGGCGACATGGGACATCGTTCCGCATCGCGGTGGATGACCTCGCATAGCTTTGGTCGCTGCGCGCGGACGTAGCCGTCCTACATTCCGCCCAGTTCAACCGCACCACTCCCCTTCACGATCTCGCCGATCCGAAACGCACGTTCGCCGTACTTCCGCAGCTTCTCGATCACGGCGTCGGCAAAGGTTGGGCGCACGATGACGACGTATCCGATGCCCATATTAAAGACGCGAAACATCTCGTCGTTCGTTACGCCGCCGTGCTCCTGCAGGAACGCGAAAATTGGCTGCGGCTTCCACGTCTTCACGTCGATCGCTGCGTCAACATCGTCGGGTAGGGCGCGGCAGACGTTGCCAGGCAGGCCACCGCCGGTGATGTGCGCCATGCCCGAAATGACCTTCTTCTTGCGATAGCTCGCTAACAACTTCACGATTGGCTTCACGTAGATCTTCGTTGGTTCGAGCAGCACATCGACGAGTCGTCGCTCGGGCTGACCCTTCGTCTGAAGCGCTGGGTACACGTGCTTGTAATCGAGCTTCGCCCGCTCAATCACCTTGCGCACCAGCGTGTAGCCATTCGAGTGAACGCCGCTGCTTGCGATTCCGATGACGATGTCACCCTTCTTCACGCGAAGCGGATCCATCGCGCGATCGAGCTCTACCACGCCGACCGCGAAACCAGCAATGTCAAAGTCGCCCTTCGCGTAGATGTCAGGCATCTCCGCACACTCGCCTCCTAACAAGGCGCAGCCTGCGATCTCGCATCCCTTCGCGACGCCGCCAATCATGGCGGTGGTGTCGGCGGGATCGAGTTTCGAAAGCCCGAGGTAATCAAGGAAGAAGAGCGGCTCGGCACCCTGCACGATGAGGTCGTTGACGCTCATCGCGACGCAGTCGATCCCAACGGTGTCGTAGATCTTGAAGTCGGCTGCGATCTTCACCTTCGTGCCAACGCCGTCGGTGCAGGCAACGAGTACCGGCTCTTTAAAGTTCTTCTTGAAGAGCTTCTCGTTGTAGTCCAGGCGAAACATGCCCGCGAATGCGCCATGCTTGCCGATGACCCGAGGTCCGTAGGTTCGTCGAAGAATTGGTTTGATGCGGTCGACGACCTCGTCACCTGCGTCGATGTCGACGCCGGCTTCCGCGTAGGTGAGTGACTTCTTCACAGACTTGTCAGCGTTCTTGGCGGCGGAGGCGGGCATGCCGCGATTCTAAAGGCACGGAGGCTTCCCCGATGCGATTGCGACTCCCGCCTTACCAGCCCGGGGCTAGTAGACTGGCTCGACTATGGCCATTCTCGTCGACGGCAACACAAAGGTTCTCTGTCAGGGCATCACCGGTGCCGCCGGGGCTTCACATACCAAGGCGTGCCTCGAGTACGGCACGAAGATGGTTGGCGGCGTCACCCCTGGTAAGGGAGGGCAAAAGGACGCGAACGGCTTGCCTATTTTCGACACGGTGAGCGACGCAGCCGCGGCCACGGGCGCGAGCGCCACGATGATTTTTGTGCCGCCACCGTTCGCCGCAGATTCGATCCTCGAAGCGGCGGCGGCAGGCATCGCAGTCGTCTGCGCGATCACTGAGGGCATCCCGGTGCAGGACATGATTCGCACCCGAGCGGCACTGCGCGATTACCCGAAGACACGGCTCATCGGGCCAAATTGTCCAGGCGTCATCACGCCAGGATGGCGAGTGAGCGGCGATGGCTCCAGTGCGAAATTCGCTGGTGGCTGCAAGATCGGCATCATGCCCGGCTACATCCACACGCACCGGAAGGACGCGAGTACGCAGAAGGCTGTCGGCATCATCAGCCGTTCGGGCACGCTTACCTACGAAGCAGTCTGGCAGTGCTCGCAACTTGGGATCGGCCAGTCGACGTGCGTCGGAATCGGCGGCGATCCGGTGTGCGGCATGAACTTCATCGACATCTTGGAACTCTTCACGAACGACGCCGACACCGACGGCGTCATCATGATCGGCGAGATCGGCGGAAACGACGAGACGTTAGCTGGCGAATGGATCCGCGATCACATGAAGAAACCTGTAGTCAGCTTTATCGCTGGCCGTACCGCACCACCGGGCAAGCGCATGGGTCACGCTGGCGCGATCATTGGCGGCGCTGACGACACTGCCCAGGCGAAGATGGACGCGCTGCGGCGCTGCGGCGTCACCGTAGCGGAGAGCCCGGCAGACCTCGGGTCGACGATGGCGAAGGCGCTAGCCAGCGCCAGCTGGGGCACGGTCGTGGCACATTCGGGCGGCAATACGCCCTTTCACGCTGACTAACGCTATATTCTTGTTGCGCTCTTGCGTGACCATCGTGGCTGCAACAGCGCGCTTGAATGTTAACGGAGTGAACTCATGAAAACGATTCGACCGATGGTCGCCGCGTGCTTCCTTGGCTGTGCACTGGCCGCTGGATGCGCAAGCGAGGTCAAGACAGCCAACAATCCTGCACCTTCGCCGGGGGCTGTGAATTCGAGGTGCCCAGTCGCGGGTGAACCCATCGACGGGAAGACGATGGTGTCGTTCCAAGGCCAGAACGTCGGATTCTGCTGCGCTGGATGCGCCTCGAAGTGGAACGCCATGACGGACGCCCAGAAGCAGGCCAAGCTGACTGCCGCGACGACGACCAAGTAAGCCTCGCCTTCCGGATCGACTCAACAGCACTGCACGACTTCTAACGGAAGTCGTGCAGTGCTGTTGTCGTTCGCCGAGCCATGCGGAGTTTCTGCGAATCTCACCTCGCGGGTGAGGGAGCACCAGCCGTGACGTCGCTTGAAGTACGGATCGCGATCGCGGATGCAGCGGGTAGTTCGCAGCGGATTGTGTTAGCCACCGTATTGGGCGATCAACAGTTTTTGATCGGGATGAGTTACCTTGCAAACCGGCGTTGCGCGGCTGTCCGGCGCGCGACGCCCTCTTCTCTCGATACGCTGCCCGACATGAAGCGCCTCATCGCTATCGCGCTCGTTGCATCAGCCGCCTCGCTCGGATTCGCGCACGCCGCCGCGCCGCCAGTCGCGCCAGCGGTCGCGCCGCAGAAAACCCAAGCGACGACATCGCGTGGCCTCTTCGAGCAAGCTGTCTTCGTCGGCGCCAGCGCGACTGCGGGGTTTGGCGTCGTCGCGAAGGCGGAAGGGCACAGCCCGTCGATTGTGTCAGTGCCGCTCGCGGCGTCGTTCGCAGGAGTGGTGACGTCGAAGGTCGCCGTTGCTGATCTCGGCGCGCCGTTCTTTTTTCTCTCACCAGGAACGACCGGACGCTCACTCATCGATCGCGCACTCGCCAAAGACCCAACGCTCGTCGTGGCGATCGACTTTCTCTTCTGGTACGTCTACGGCGCCGACGATGGACAAGGCCAGCGGCTGAAGAGTGAAGCCGATCGACTGGCGAAACTCGAACTCGGCCTTCAGCAACTTGAGCGCTTTCCCGCCGCACTACCGATCGTCGTCGGCGATCTGCCCGACATGAGCCTCGCCGTCGGCAAGATGTTAGCACCATCGCAGATGCCGAAGATCGAAACCATTGCAAAAGCGAATGAACGCATCAAGGCGTGGGTTGCCAAGCGCGAGCACACGACGCTCTTCGGACTTGCCTCGCTCGTGACTGCGCTCAAGAGCGGCAAGCCGATTGTTGCCGGCGGCCTGACCTTCGAAACAAAGAGCGATAAACCGAACGGCGCGGACAAGCTGATCCAAATGGATGACCTACATCCGACGCTACGCGGATCGATCGCGATGGCGCTGACGATCGTTGACGTCATCAATCAGAAGGTCGACGCCGGCCAGCGCGCGACGGTCGCGAAGGATGAAGCCGCTGCGAAGGAGCGCGTGAGCGCCGCAGCGGTTGCGATTCTCGATGCTCGCGCGGGTGCAGGTGCAGCGCCGCGCGCCCCAGCGACGAGTAAGTAGTGCGTCGTTTTCGGTGGCGCTGAAAGCATGATCGAAGCGGAACTTGTTCGGCCACGGTACGCCTTGGCGAAGACCTCAGGATCCTGCTCAAGGCATTTAAAGCACCGCCAGCAGCAGTCGCCGCCCGCTGAATTCGTCGTCGTCGGCTGTGCGTTTCCTCACCGTCGCAGTAGCGCCGAGAGTCGCTCGCGCAGCCCAGGATCTGTCGTCTTGTCGAGTTCTTCGTGAACAACTGCATCGCTCGCACGGCGCCCCATGGCGCGATCGACTCCGGGAAGTAGGCGTTCGAGGTCGACGCTCAGAGACGGCGCTCGCAGCGATCGGCGAAGCTGCATGAGCGCGTCTTCGCGTAACGAGAGCACACGCGGCGTCGCGAGATGCCACAGCATGTCGAGTTCCAGATCGCTGTGCGTCGGCGCTGCGGCGAACGCGCTGAGGAAGTCTTCGAACCCGCGCGCCCGGAAGAGCGGTCCAAGCGCCGCGTTCGCAGTGGCGACGCCAGCGCCGCGCGCGACGGCTGCTTTCCAGAAATCGATCGCCAGCTTCTCTTCGCCGAGCGCGACGAGATCGCGCATCGCAGCACGAGCGTCATCCGGTGTGCCGCGCTCGGCGAATGTTTTCATCTTCGCCTTCGCGCCAACGAGGACGTCCAGCCCTGCGAGTTCCGGGAGTAGCGCCGAGGGCACCACTCGCTTCGCGGGCGTCACGAGCATGCATAGCGGATCGCCAATGAGCGTGATGCGCCAGACGCGATCGAACGGTCCCTCGAGGATGCGCGACGAAACGAGAAATGGGCCAAGTCCGAGGACTCGCTGCGCGAGGATCGATGGGGTGACAAACGCGGTGAGGAACGGTTCCTGCACCGCGCCGACATACGCGTACACGCCGTGCTCCAGCAGTCGTCCACCGACCGTGGCCCGATCGTCGGGCCGAGTGAGCGACCACGAGTGAACGAGGTGCACTGCCGCCGGTCGGTCGAAGATGGGCATGTCCTGAGCGCGACCACGATCGTTGCCAGCAAGGTTGAACCAGTCGGGATCGCCGGACGAGTTCATGACTAACACGTCACATCCAAGCCCACCCATGAGAAGTCGCAGCCAGTTGGTGAGCGATGCCTGTGCGCCAGTCGCGACCGCTACGTCGAAGCCATCCTTCTTCATCATGTCGGCGGCGGCCGTCGGGTCGTACATCTCCCACGGTTGGGTAGCCGCGTAGCCCGAAACAAACATCACGTCCTTCGGCAACAGAAACATCGAACTCATCGCCATGTAAGCACATCGCGCCTCCGTACCGAAGATCCAACCAACAACCGCGCTCCGTGAGCCATCAGGCTTGCGAACGAGTGCATCGATGGTCGCGCACGGATCGTCTGGTTTTCCCGGCGCATTCGCAGGAAGCGTCGGCCGCCACAAAGCTGGGATGTCCGGCTTCGCCCTCGCGGGAAGCGATCGGCAGAACGCAACAGCATCGACGTCGTCGCCGAGTTCACGCCACGGCAGACCGACCGTGTCGAGTGCGATATCGACTGCTGACGACAGGCGCGCGAACGACTCCGCATCGATCACACTGTCGGGCGCACCAAACGTGCCATCGACGAATGCGATGGGCATGCCTCGTCCCGCTGCGAGGGCCGCTGCTGCCGTCCACGCCGGATCGTCGACCGACGTGATCGCGACACACGGCGCTGCGCCACCGACGCCGATCGCTTTGACAGCAAGATCCGTGAGGGACTTGCGCATGGCTGTGCGATCGCTCGGGAGCGCGCCAATGGATTTTCGGCGCACTACACGCTCGGGCTTGAACCCGCGCACGAACATCGGCACAAGTGTGTCGTCGTCAAACAGCACCGGCCAGCGCGCCGCTGGCGTCCACTTGCTGATTTCGTCGAGGTACGTCGCTGCATCGGGCACAAGAACAACTTGGCGCGCGATGGGTCGGGCGATCTCGCGCGAGAGTGCTTTGAGACCGAGCTTCGCGGGCCACGGTAGATCTTCGGCCGGGCGAGGCGCGTTCTGCGCGAACGCAGCAACGGCGATGAGAAGGAGCGAAGGGAACATTGGAGGTATCGTCCTCGGTCATGCAGCGCGCCGCCACTCCCGAGCGGATGGACGCCGACGACATCGATCAACGTGAGATCGACCAGTCGTTTCGCTTCATTCGCACTATCAACCGGCGTCTGGGCGGCATCTCGTCGCTGCGTTCACTCTTTGCTGCCCAAGCGTCGACGTGGCCCCGTGACCGTCCGATGCGCTGGCTCGACGTTGGTACCGGTGCGGCCGACATTCCGCTCGCGATCGACGCGTGGGCGGTCGCCCACGGATTCGATGTCGAATGCGTCGCGCTCGACCGGCACCAGGCATGTCTCAAGGTCGCGAGGAACGATGTCGGCGCGCATCCGCGAATCACCGTCGTCGATGGCGATGCGCTGGTGCTCGATCGATTCAACGATGCGAGTTTCGACTATGTCCATGCGGGTATGTTTCTGCATCACCTCACCGACGACGACGTCGTGCGCGTCCTCGCCGGGATGGCTCGTTGCGCGGCGCGGCAGATCATCTGGAACGACCTGCTGCGCTCGCCGTTGAGTCGCGTTGGCATCGCGCTCCTCACGATCGGCGCTGCTTCCGTCGTGCGCGACGACGCGCGGTTGTCTGTCGCGAAAGGCTTCACGCCCCGAGAGATTCGCGCTCTTGCCAAGCGGGCCCAGCTCGTCGATGAGCGACTCACATTGCGCCGACTCGTTGGACGATTCGTGTTCACGGCTTCGGCAGGCCGGTCACGACACGGCGCTCCGCGTCCGTGAGAACAATCGCGAGATCGTGCAACAGCTCGGCGTTGATCTGCTCACGGCGAAAGTTCAACCAGCCCGACTGCCGCCCGTGCTCTGATTGATCCAGCGTGGCGCCGTTCGCGAGCGGGCGCGGCTGTGGACCGAGCTCTGCCAATCGATCTGTCAGCGCGTCGTACGCATCGCGCCACCGTTCGATGGCCTCGGCGACGCGTGCCATTCGGTCTGCTTCGAGCGTTGGCAAGTCGAGCGCACGCGACGCCAGTCGCGCAATGCGGGGGCGATCAGCGTCGAGACCTGGGTAGCACAGTCGCAACTGCACCCGCCGAATTCGCGTGATCGCTTCGGTAGAGAGTCGAGCTGCGAGATCGGACATGAGCACCTCGTCCAGTGCGATCCGCGCCGCAGCAATTCCCTCCAGCCTCTTCGCTATCTCATCGTTCTCGCGGGCGAACTCGCGCAAGGCGTCCTCGTAATCGAACGGCTCGTCTTCGTTACTAGCCTTTTGTAAGTTCGCCAGCCGAAGGTGTGCCTCAAGTGCCGCGCGCTGCGCTGCAATCTCGCCTTCGTCCATGGCGCGATGTGCATCTTCGAGCGCTCCCGATCCAGTTTTGAGCATCTCTTCCGCAGCGTCGCGATCGCCGTGAGCAAGCTCGGACTCGCGAACTGCGAGGGCAAGGTTCGCATGCCGAAGACTCACACCGGAACCACCGGCGCGCGTAGGTAATTGCGCTCGAAACTTCGCAGCCCACTGGGGAGATCCGAGCATCACTGAGAGACGCCACGTCGCCACCGCGCCTAGTTCACTCGGCGGCGCAACGAGCGCAACGGCGTCAAAGAACTCCTGCAGAAGGTCGAGGGCGGCGCTGCGCATGGCGCGCCCAGCCACTGTCATGCGGGCTGGCGAGGTGAGATCGAAACGGCCGTTAGAAAGGTAGAAGTTCGTGTTCTCTGTTTCGTATAAGAGCGGATCGACGCGCTCGGTCCACGCGGTGACGAGATCGGCGTGCAGTGTTTCGAGAACAGCGCGGCGCGAGGGCTCTATGTTGAAGCGCTCGATGAGCTGGGTGAGGTCGCCCGCTTTTGGGGGCGCATCGATCCACGTCGTTGCTCGTATGCCGTTCGCCGGCTCCTCGCCTTCCTCTCGCGAGTCGGTCTCGTACTCCTCGTCGACCTCGCTGCCGTCATCCCTTCCGCCGATACCCGCAAACAGCGGGTCGTTGTCATCAACGTGAGGCGCGGACACTTGGTCCTCGTTCGCATCGACTGGCTCCGCGTCGGTGATTCCGAAGTGATTCGTGAGAAGCGCCGCGATGCTCACCGCTCGTTCGTTTCGTCGGTTGGCCATCGTCTCTATCTCTTCCACGAACCTATCGGCGCGATCTTCACCATCGCCGAGCGGATCAAGCTCGTCGTCAAATTTGGCGCGTGACCACGCACGCGCATGCTTGAGAAGCTCGACGACCGCGCGATCATCCTCGATGCGCCACTCTTCGATACGCGCCTTGGCTTCGGCGCGTCGCTCGCGCGGAACGTCGGTGCGCAGAAGCCACTCGCGGAGCGGGGCGATTTCGGCGATCGGATCACCAAACTCGAGCTCGCCGAAACGCCCGGACATCTGCGCCGCGCTCACGGAACGCTGGCCAGCAATCGAGAGATACGGCAACATCGAAGCGACAGCTCTGTCGACCGACTCGTCGATGGCCTTATCGACTACGCGCAGGTCGAGCCACGCGCGGCGCGCGGCGGCGCGCTGAGCATGCAACCACTCCTGAACCACAGGATCTTCATCCTCTCCCTCAGGGCGTGGGTCGAATTGAAATCGCAACGGAAGCAGGTTATCCAAGCACTTCGGCGCGAGCTCGAGACGCTTCCGTTCGAGCACGACGAGACGCTGCTCGAGATCGTCGACCGCGTCCCGAACGATCACGGCGTCCTCTTTTGAGACGCAGCAGCGACGTAACACACCAGGGAGCCATCGACCGGTGCTTCGGTCGTTCCAAGAGCTCACCGCAAGCAGCCAGCGCCGTTCGCACCAAATGCGCAGAATCGACGCCCGCGCGGACGCCTCTGGAGGCAGTTGCAGGACCGCCGCCTCAACCAGCGCTTGGTCGAGATCGCGCTGCGGGCGCAGGCGCCGCAATGCGTCACGGAACTCTCGTTGAAACTCACTTCCCGAGGGGCGACATGGGACCAGCTCCCCGCGAAAGACCGAGGCATCGGTGCCCGTGCGAAGGGATTCACAGCCCTCGAGATAACGCTGGTAGGCGACACGCAACTCGTTCCAGCCTTTGACGTCGATCCCTCCGCCGCGCTCGCGGATCGCACCGACGAACTCGGTGAAGGCGATTGGCTGCGGCACCTCTATCAACTGCGCTATTGCACGCGAGGCGATTGCCATCGCAAGCAACACAACGACGATGTTAGAAAAGAGTCGTGGGCGCATCTGCTCGAAGCGAAACGTTAAGTGTTAGCCAAACCGGCCGCGCTGAGAGTTCTTGGCATTCTTTTCGTAGTCAGCGAGCCCCGGGATGCGTTGAGTTTGCTCTTCGGTCAAGATGCGCTTGAGTTGGCTCACGGCACGAGCACTGCGCTCATCGCGTTCGAACTGGATCTTCGCTCGACTTCCAGACTCCATCATCTCATCGCGGAACCGATCCTCTGGCTTCGCGTCAGCGGCCGTGGCCGCCCGTTTCGGCACCATCTTGCTGCACGCCGCGCGATACTCCTCGCCGTACGCGGCATGAAGGGCCGCGAGTTGCGACTTCTGATCTGCCGTCAGATCGTTCATCGCGCTCGCCTTCTCCATGAATGGCATCGCAGAGAGTGGGTCGGCGAATACGCTCGGATACGCGAGCATCTCGAATTGAAGCTTGAGAGCCGGGCGATGCTCTTCATCCACGGATTCAAGCACCGCGCGGAAGCACTCCTCGACGAACTTTGACCGGCGTTCGGCGGCATCGCGGAGCTTCTGTTGGAGCGCCATCATGTCTCGACTGAAGTTCATCTGCGCCGTCGTGTCCACGTCGCCACCCTCGGCGAAGAGCTCCCGCCACTTGCCGTTCAGCTCCTGGAGTTGGTGTTCGACAGCCGCCGCTTCGACGTAGGTCTCGCGATATTTCTTCGCGAGATCGTCTGCGTGTGCGACGCACGCTGTGACCGCGAGAGCCCGCTGCGCTTGCGGCAACTCAGTCGTCTCGATGAGGCGGGCAATGTTGACCGGCTGCTCTTGCGGGCCCCCATACCAAACTATCGCCATGCCACCCTGCTGACTGTTGCGTGCGAACCGATCGATCGTGCGCTCGAGTTTGGCGAAGCGAATCGCTTCCGTGTGAGTATCGCCAATCGACTTGGCCGCGTCGTCAAAGAGTGCGTCGTCGAGCGTCGCTGCCTGTTCCGCTACGACCTTTTGCTTGTCGGCGGCAACGGCACTTTTGGCTGCGTCCATACGAGCTGGCTTGCCTTCTCCTCCGCTGACCCAAATCGCGCCCTGCGCCAACTGCATCGCCTGTTGGGCTGGCTCGACTACCTCCTCCCACTGCTTCAGATAGTCGGAGTGAAGCGTCTCAAGGGTCATCTTCTGCGCGTCGTCGATGCCCATCTTGGTCGACAGCGACTGAATCGTCGCGATTCCGATCGGCGTGATCGAACCGAGGTCAAACTGCATCTGGCGCTCTTCAAGCGCCGAGGCACCAACTGCGATGCCGACATCTGGCGCGTCTGCCTCGGGGTCGCCGGTCTCGGCGAGCACGTCTTCCTGCCCCGTCCATTGCATCTTGCCCTGCATCTTGTCGAAACGCTCGTCGCCAACGATGGACTTCAACGTGGCGATCGCTTTCTGAGCCAACTCATCGCGCTTCGTGCGCACCGCTAGCATCTCTTCGTTGTGTTCCTGGTAACCGCTCGCATCGAAGTTCATGACGCCGCGCCCGGAGTTGAAGGCGTCGTCCGCCTTGATGCCAGCGTCGACGATTGCGTCGTCCGACTTCACCCACGCCTCGTAGTCGGACTTGATGCGCGTTTTCACGTCGGCGTCGAGCTTGCTCATTCGAAGCGCCGCACGGAACAGTCGTTCGGGCTGAAAACTCGAGTACGCCAGTTCAGCGTGCGCCCGCGCGATATAGCGCATTCTCACGCGCCGCGCCGAATCACCTTGAAGTTGGCTGACGATCGAACGGAAGGTCTTGGAATTGAGCTCGCGAATTTCAGCAGTGCCCTTCTGCACTTTCGCTCCGACCGTTTTCCATGCCGCCTGCATGGATTCCATCATTGCCTTCATGCGCTCGGGGTCCCTCATCTCTTCCTGCGAGACGTTGCCAAACCCCTGCTTTTCAAGCTCTTTGAAGAGGTCGAGGATCATGCGACGAGAGTCATCTCCAAGTGTGTGCGAAAGCGATGTCACACGCTGTTCGTAGCTCACAAGCACTGGGTCGATGGCCGCGCGATCCGTCTCGGACGATTCGAGCGCGTCGAGCGTGATCTCGGACAGGTCAACGGTGCCGCCAGACATACCCGCGGTGATGCCGCCGCTGAGATCGCGCTGCCGGGCGCGCGCGTCCTTCGCGCGACCGACGCCTACCCGCTTCTCGTCGCCAACGATTGCGCTCACTCCTTCGAGAAGCGTCGAATCGAGCTGCTCGATTCGTTTCGTCACGCGTTCGTACTTCCGCATGAACTCCTCGACCGCCGATCTCGTCGGCATCCCCGATCCCTGAATCGCACCCATCTCCTTGAGAAACTTCTCAATCTCGCCTTCGCGAAGTTGCCGGAACGCCTCGCGGTAGTCGTCGTGAAGACTTTCGACCGAGTCCCATTGCGCTTTCGTGGGATGAACGTACCGATCGAGTAGTCGGCGCAGGTCGGCCGTCGAGATCGGTTCGGGCACCTGTCCCGAAGTGCCTTGAGCGCGGGCCGACTGCGCACATGACACGACGACCGCGAGAACGAGTGCGACGAAACGCGCGATTCGCATGGTTCCTCCAAGGTTGATGACGACGAACTACAGACCGGAACTGAATCAGATACTTGTTAGAACGCGGATCCGAGACCCACCAAGCGACGCCACACAGACACCTGTCCGAGATGCGACTGCACATGGCCGACGAGCATGAAGGTGACCAGCGCGCCGATCGTCGGAAACAACTCGCGCATGCGCCCTTCAAGTGGATTCGTCTTTGCGAACGTCTCGTCCGGGACCGACGTGAGTGCGTCGAGCGTCACGCGATAGCGATCGAAAAACGTTGAGACGATCACGTCCATCGCCGGATACTTGCCCGGCTCGTCCACGCACAGTGCGCCAGCCTTGAACAGATCCGCCGAGTACGGCAACGGCTTGACGAGATCATCGCGCCCGATCACGGACAGGATGCGCGAGTCGGGATAGAGGGAGAGGTGGCCGATGTTGAAGGCTGCGCTGTTGACGTCCTTTCCCGGTCCCTTCGACGGCATATGCGCGAAGACGTCGGCTGGAATCGTTTTGAGAAGCGCTTCGGCGTACATCAGACCGAGTTCAGCACCAGGCTTGATATATGCGGAGACTGAGACGGCTACGGCGATCGCGGACATTTGTGATTCCTTTGGGTGAACTGCGGCGCCGGAGTGGGCAGACGCCTGCGGCGGCGACGATGCTACCCCGAGGACGCGGGGCAACCGCTGGGCTATCGAGAGAATTGTTTTGGTTTCGCGGGCGGGGACGCGTTTCCCTGGCTGTGAGCAGCCCGAATGACTTTCGCCACGGGCTGTGAGCGCTGCCACCACTTCCACGGTGGATTTCGCTGCGCTGCGCGTCGCAACGGCTTCGCTTCGCGGAGCGAGCCTCCACGGTCGAAGTGGTATCCAGGTTAGTTGCCCAGCGCAACCTCCAGCCGTGCCTTCATCGCTTCGAAGTCAAGGGTGTCGAGCCATGCGACGAGTTCGTCGATCGAATCGAAGCCAATGCTCTCAGCTAACTCGATGGGACTGATTGAACCAGCCGTTTCGGAGCAGCTCGCAGCCATCGCAGAGTTTCCGCCACCTGCGCAGGCACCCCACGCACCGAGAAGTATTGCCAGGTCTGCCGGGTCCACGTCGTCGTCACAATCCAGGTCACCCGGGCACGCATCGCCACACGGGCCGTATCCGCGAAGGAAGATGCCGAGATCCACCGCATCTATGTCGCCATCAAGATCGAGGTCGCTCGCGCAGCCGAAGCGCTCAAACGCGCCGATGTCCACGCGCGCCTGACCGACGCGATCCACGTCCGCGAGATCGAGCGGCGTGGCCTCGCCCGTGTTCGTGTCCCCATCGAGGTCGCCTTGGTCCGCGAGAAGGAACGAGTCGTTGCCCGCGTCGATCGCGTTCGAGCACGCCGCAAGACGGAGGAACGTGACGGTCGACTGCGGGCTCACGCTCAGGAACTTCGGCGGGTCCTCGAGATTCCCGGTGTCCCAGTTCTCGTAGAACGTGCAGTTGACGACGTAAGGTCCGGTGTCGATCCCGGCACGCATGCCGCCGCCCCAATCCCGCGCGCTGTTCGCGTAGAACGTGCAGTTCATGAAGTTCGGCGAGCAGAATTGCTGGATCCCGCAGCCGCCTCCGATGTGAGCCGCGGTGTTCTCGTCGAACCGGCAGTTGATCACGTTCGGATTGGACTCGGCAACCACGTAGAGCCCGCCGCCGCTTCCCGCTCCCGCCAGCGACGCGGACTGGCCGGGGTCTGGGATGGCGTCGTTACCTGTGAACGCACATCGGACGATGAGAGGATTGCTTCCACACACCAGGCGCAGGCTGCCTCCCTGAGTGCTGCAATTACTGCGGAACGTGCAGTTGCGGATCGTGGGACTGGCGGCGAAGCGCTCCATTCCGCCGCCGCCCTCTCCCGCCGGCTTCCGCTGGTCGTCGGTGCAGGCGTCGTCGTCCGAGTAGCAATCGCACATCACTGGCGGGCTGGGATTGCAGCCCTCGTACGGCTCACACTCGATCGCGTACGGGTCGTCGGCCAATGCCGCAGTTTCGTTCAGCGCATTGCCGCCGTCGATCGTGAAGCCATCGAGGACGGTGGTATTGGCGATATCCAGTTGCGTCGGCACGCTGTTAACGTTCGCGATCTACGGCTTTGCCACAACGACATGGGCTGCATTGTCGTCAGCGGCAAGCCCGTCACCGTCGTCATCGCAGGGGTCCGCCGGATCGTCGTCATCTTCAACGTCCCCCGAAAGGATCGATGGTGTCAATGCGAAGTCGCGGGCGTCAGGATTGGCAGCGCCGTGTCCGGCGAAACTCCCGACGAGCGAGCAGCCCGCAACCAAGTTGAAGCTCTGAGACAACGACTGGAGTCTGTAGGTTCCGTCGGCGACGAGGATCACGTACAGGTTGTCAGTGTCGTCTCGAGCATCGACGAGAACTGCTCGAAGATCATGGTACGCGTTGGACCAGAGCGACCCCGGTCCGTCCTGTGGCGAGCTCGGATCGACGCGAATCACAATTGCCTGACCGAAGGCTGCCTGTGAGGCGACGATCAAAGCACCTGCAATTGCGCTAGCAGCGAGTTCTCGGCGTGTGTTCTGGTTACCTCTCGTTATGCGCAGCCTGACGCGCCATGCCTCAACACGCAAGGTTAACTGTGACGCATCCGCCACCACCTCGTCTGCGTAGTGATCTGCAGCGCAATTGAGCCGACAGGGTTCGCCAACACGTACTCTGTGTGAACAGTCGGGCCGGTGCACACGCGGGCGGACTTGTCCGACGCAGCGGATGTTCCGTTGAAGCCAAGGAGTACGTTGCATGCCGACGGCCATCGAACTCGACTGTCTCGCGTCTCGACGCATGGGTGGACCGGTACTCTGCCTTGTCGCCAGTTGCTGCATGGGCTTGCTCGCGCGTTTGACTCGCGCTGACTGTGAGACGATCTATTCTGTGGAACCTGTCGCACTCCCCACGTGCCCGAGCGGCAATGCATCCTCCGGTATCGCATACGGCCTTGGTCTCGGCTGGCATGTGGTCGGCGACTACATCACGTGCTTTGGCGCGGGGCCGAAGGCGTTCACCTGGGCGCCCGACGAGGGATTCTCAGCCGCCACCCTGCCTAGCGGATTTCAGAACTCGATCGCCACGGACGTGACCGCAGACGGCCAAGTCGTCGGGACGATGTTCGCGGATCTCGTCTTCACTTTCACGCCGTTTCTGGCGACCGGCGGAACGGCAGTTGAGCTAGAGCTCCCTCCCACATTCACTGGCGGATGGGCAATTGCCGTGAACGACAGCGGCCAAATGGCGGGCTACTGTGAGAGTCGGTCAAGCCTGTCAGCATGTGTCTGGATCGATGGGCGACCGGGCACACTCGAACTTCCGGTCGGGCCGTCATCCAAGGCGACCGACATCAACAACCTTCGCCAGGTGTGCGGCTGGATGGGCGTCTTCCCATCGCCGCCCTGGAGTTCAAGCGGATTCGTGTACGACGGTGGTGATGTCGCGGTCATAGAGTCGCCCATCGACGGGGCGACTGTCGAAACGCTTGAGATCAACGACGCGGGTATCGTCCTCGGTCGACTCGATGTTCCAAATTCCGAGTCGTCTGGCGAGACAACATTGAGCTTCACATGGCAGCGCGGTGTGCTCACCATGATCGACCGCCGCCCGGCATGACGGGCTGCATCGCGTCGTCTATCAATAACGACGGCACAATCGTGGGAGTGTTGACGGGTGACGGGATCCATCCGTTCCTCCTCAAGGACGGCGTGTTCACGCTGCTCAACGATGTGCTCGAGCCGGGCACACCGTGGACAATCCAATGGGCGAAGTCGATAAACGACGCAGGGTAGATCCTCGTCGAGGTGGATGATGGCACGTCCGACTTTCCGGCGCTCCTCACTCCCATCCTTCCCGTCGCGGGCGACCTCGACTGCGACCGCGTCGTGGGCGCCGCGGACCTGGGGATCCTCCTCGGCCAATGGGGCGGTGACGGCAGCGCAGACCTCAACGGAAGCGGCGTCGTCGACGCCGCGGACTTGGGAACGCTTCTCGGCGGGTCGACGACGAAGTAGTTGACGCTCGACGCCGTTCTTTTCCAAGCGTCGGTGAAGGGTTGAGGAAGAGGTCGGGCAGCATGCGGTTCGTCAAGCAGTGCTACGCGAGCAACAAGGTGCTCTAGCACTGTGTTAGGTACCGACGTATCGAGCCGCGATCGAGCGGGCTCGCTCAGGCTCGGAGGTCCCCCGGACAACAATGCGGCCGTCGGCAAAGACGACGAGATTCACGGCGTCCGCTTCGAGCTTCACGTGGACGAACCCGGGTGCTCGCTCGACCGCCCCGTGTGGCGCGAATCGCAGCGCCAAGGCGGCGAGATCCGAGGTCGCCGCGCGGCGCGGTGCGATCTGCACCGAATTCTGGCCGCAAAGAACCGTGACGCTCGGCATGCGATCGCCGTCAAGGAATTCAAATCGACGCTCGCCGCAGCACGGACACGCTGGGTCGCGGGCGCCGACGGTCTCGGTGCGTCGCCACTCGTTTGTCCAGACATCAATTGCAATCAGTCCTGGCTCAATACTCTCTGGCGCATTGAGCAAGAGCTTCATCGCCTGCGCCGTTTCGAAACTTGCAATGATCGCCGTCGCCATCGCGAGGACGCCAGCGGTCTCGCAGGTCGCGACCGTCCCGGGTGGCGGCGGCTCGGGCACGATGCAACGCAGGCACGGAGTGGCACCGGGGCGCACGACCGCGAACATGCCTTGCGTCGCGACGGCAGCACCGTACACATACGGAATGCCGAGCTTGACGGCGACATCGTTGAGCAGATAGCGCGACTCGAGATTGTCGAGCCCGTCGATGATGACATCGACGCCGGACGCATAGCGCTCGGCGTTGCGCGGACCGAAGTCGTCCCAGAACGCCCGGACTTTGACGTTCGCATTGACCTTCGCAACGCGCGCCTTCGCGGCCTCGGCCTTCGACGCCCCGCGGCGGGCGTCGTCTTCGTCGAAAAGCGACTGACGCTGAAGATTCGACCACTCGACAACGTCGCGATCGACCACGGTCAGCGTGCCAACGCCAGCGCGGGCGAGCTGATCGACGATCACTGACCCAAGCGCGCCGCAGCCAACAACCAGCGCGTGCGAAGACGTTAGTCGGCGCTGACCGACGACTCCGATCATCGGCAATGCGGATTGTCGGATGTAGCGCTCGACGTTGTCGGGGTTCACTTGGGTTGCATCTGTTATTGGCGCCGCGCGGTTCGCACCACGATCGGCACTGCTGGAATTGCCCATCTCCAGTGGACACCGGCAAGCGTAGCTGACAACAACTCTGCGACACCCAAGACAAGAGATTCTTGAGTCGCGACCGCGCTACGGACAGTTGGCGTAAGCGCGCCAGCCAACCTCGGAACCGAGTTCTTCTCACTTCTCTCAAACCCGCCTCTCATGGTGGACGCCCTCTCACCCAAACCACACCCATCGCCGCTCTCTACGGCGAGCTGCGCCGACTTGCCGTGGCCATGCTGCGGCGCGCAGCTGTACTTTGACCACACGCTTCAGACAACTGCACTCGTGCCTGAGGCGTATCTCCGGATAGGCAACAACCCAACCTTGGTCGGGGCCTCGAGGGCGTCTGTCTTCAGAGTCGCGTCGAAGGTCAAAACGGCCAACAACTACCCCACCTGGGGGCGAGCAAAAGCTCGCGCCCAAGTGGGGTCGGAACGTTCCGTCAGCTCGATCACCGCGTTCCGCAGCCCCAGTTCGCGAGGAGCGTTGCAAGATCCTGTGCGTTGACCAATCCGTCATCGGTCAGATCGATGATCGGATCGGACGAACCCCATGCCGAGAGCAACAGGGCGAGATCGCTACCCGCAACACAGCCATCGAGGTCGAAGTCTCCGACGGCATAATTGCACTTGTCGGGAACACCATCACCATTCTTATCGACTGCCTTCCCGCTGGCAATGTCGCACGCGTCCCAAGTTCCGTTAGCGTCACAATCTGGAAAATCGAGCGGAATGATGAGGTTCGCTTGGGCTGTCGAACTGGCGCATTGGGTGGCACTCACTGCACCGGAGGCCTCGACGACGAACTGCACTGTGCCTGATCCGACAACGATGGCTTGGTTGAAAATCTGGGGTTGAATTGTGATCACGCCTACGTCGGGCTTGGTGGGGCAGTCACTTCCGCTATTCGCGCCGAAGAGCGTGCCGATCACCGATCCGTTCATCTTCACCGTCACGAATTCGGTTGTAGTGTCGAGGTCACTGGCGACCAACACCTGGAAAGAGATGGGTTTAGATACTAGGCTGAGTCCTGCGAACGTTGCCTGCAAAGGCCAGCCTGCGCCGAACGGAGACTGGACCGATGATGAGTGAACATCATTGAGTTGACAGAAGTCGGGCAGACCGTTGCCGTCGCAGTCCACCGAGTCATCCCCACCTGGACAAAGGTCGACGCAGTCGGGAACTCCGTCGCCATCAGAGTCGGTGGTGATCAAGGTGTGAACGCAATTCTGCCCGTCGTAGGTGTCGATCGTGCAAGGATTGCCGTCGTCGCAGATGATCGGTTTATGCACGCAATTGCCGTTCACGCAGGTGTCGACCGTCAGCGGATTGCCATCGTCGCAGTTGATTGGCACATGGACGCAGACCCCGTTGACACAGAAGTCGCCTGTGCAGGAGTCGCCATCATCACAGCTAACTGGAATGTGGACGCAATTCCCATTCACGCAGGTGTCGATCGTACAGGGGTTGCCGTCGTTGCAGTTCATCGGCGTATGCACGCAAACGCCGTTCACGCAGGTGTCGATCGTGCAGGGGTTACCGTCGTTGCAGTTCATCGGCGTATGCACGCAAACGCCGTTCACGCAGGTGTCGATCGTGCAGGGGTTGCCATCGTTGCAGTTCATCGGCGTATGCACGCAAACGCCGTTCACGCAGGTGTCGATCGTGCAGGGGTTACCGTCGTTGCAGTTCATCGGCGTTCCAGCACACTGGCAATCTGCCTGAAGGACATCGTTAATCGTGCACGGATTGCCGTCATCGCAAGGGGTCCCAGCGCAGGGTGCCGTGAAAACCCGCACCCGCAGCGCCTTGCAACGCAGCGTGTTGCTAGCTGCACCCGCGACAGAACGAATGGACATCGCGATTCCATTGCAAACACCACCAGTGCCGTTAATCGCTGGCGTTCCCGGAGCGTTCCACTGCGCAGGCGTGAGCAAGCCGAAGATGCTCGGTCCCCCGTCCTGAAACGCATAGTCACAGGTTCCGTCGGCTTGCCCAGGCACCGGAGTTTGATAGAGCTGGTCAACGATGCCGTAGCAGGGCAGATCGACGAGTAGTCGCACCGTTCCGCTTTCGCTCTGGTCAAATCGAACCAACGTGTTGATTCGAACATCAACGATCTTCTCTCCCGGCGGCAGCACGAACGCCTGAAAATCCGTGGCGGTCATCAGAGTGTTCAGATTGGCTTGGATTGTCGCGTATTGGCCGTCAATGCAGGGGCAGTTGCCTCCACATCCGGGTTCTCCCAGCGCAAAGGACACGTTCGTCCAGTCGTCCACATTAGGAATCGTCGTCGCGTAGAGCGGAAAGTCCGCCGCTAGGCTCGGCGTCGCCGTCACGACCGCCGCTGAGAGCAGGGCGAACAGCCGAAGGAAGGCGCTCGCTGGCGCCCGGTGCGTGCGAGAGCGTCGCGGGCGGACTGGAACCTGGTGTTGCAACGGCATGTGAATCGTCATCGGAGTGTCCTCTTCGTGGCAAGGATGCGAGCAGCGGCCAGCGAGCCGGATGTGCAACGCGCACATCGCTGCGTTTGGGAAAACGATACGACTGCAGAGCTGCTTCGGCAAGCGCGCGCACCGCCGTCGTCACCACATCACCTGTCCGCCTCTGTGTACTGCGACAAACGACCTTCATCGCGGAACCGCAATGCCGGAGAATTCGCTAGACCCATTCGCGTGATGCAGACCACCTCGAGCGCGTCGCAACGCGAGCTGCGATCTCGTGGAAGGTCGATTGGGCCGCCATCGCTTCGTATGTGAAGCACGAGTGAAGCTGCATGCGCCTGGTCGACACTGCGATGAGGATCCGGTCAGTCATCGCGCAACAATTGCCTGCACGCTCACCGCAGCGATCGGGAGGGTGGTGACTTGCGAGCCTCGGGCTCAGTTCGGGAAGATTCGAGGAGCGTGGGGCTGCGCAACGCCGGTCTCGTCGCGGAGGAACGGCGTGTGTTCGCGTTCTCGTGAGTCACAACGGCGCCGCACTCCTGAGAGAATCACGCATCAATGCGGGACCTCACTTCGAGCACTCGACATCGGCCTCAGCCATCGCGTTGGCGCGACGCCGTCGGCACCCGAAAAGGGTGCTCGCCGATCCGAATGCCATAAGGGCGAAAGCGCCGGGGCCCGGCACGACAGTGACTTCGACCGAATCGCCCGCCGTGGTATCGATGCCTGAGAGTCCAAACGCGATCGTGTCCGGCACGACTGAGATCATCAGGTCGCCGAGCTCGAACGAGTCGGGAACCTGGAGTGTCATCCGAACCAACAGTCCGCTTGTGAAGGAACCAACAGCAGCGTTCGCGAATTCGACGTCGACGATCCCGGCGGGATAGTTCGGTCCCTGAAGCGTCGCGGCCGTGATCACCGTGGAAAGCGAACCGAGTCCCGGCTTGCTCTGATCGAAGATCGAGCCTGCGCTGAACGGGGCGGACCATGCGTACGACTCGTAGAGCAGCCCCGGCTTCGAGAACACAACCCGAAAGATCGCCGAGTTACAGAAATCAGCGGCATCAGAAGTGATGATCACGTCGAGATCGAACGTGCTCCCCAATGCGAGATCCGCCTGTTGACTGCCTCCGATCGACGTTGACATTACGTAACCAGCACTTGAGTTCGCCGCGAAAGCCATTGCGCCAGCGGCGCTAGCCACAACCCATTTCCAGTTCATGTCTCCCTTTCCTTCCTTGAATCAAACCAAAAGTTGCCCCCGACCGGTTCGGAAGGCCGCAGACGGCCCGCGTCGTTCCCGTAGACGCGGGCCGCCTGACATTGCGCTACTCATCAGCACGCTGAGACGCTGGCGTTGACGTCGTTGCACCTGCCGAAGTCGCCACCACTCCAACCTCGCCCTTTCCGAAGCGATCATCCGGCCCTGGTGCCCCTAGATCTCTAGCTCGTTCGGCGGCGAGTCGGCGCAACGCCCTTGGATCGTGGTGCCGTTGACCAATGGCCAGTAGCGCGATTCGCCCCGCTGAACGCGCCGCCGCTACAGCCGTCCCCTCCACGTGCACGTAGTCACCGCGCGAGAAGCCATCCGGACCTCGACGGTCAAGCGCTCGCTTTGCGACTCCGAGCGCACAGATCCCCCGAGTACCCGCTGGCGCGGATGCGCTTGCGATCTGGTCGCGCTCGTCGAGCGCCGCGACCGGCACGACCGAGTCGAGCCGTGCCGGGAAGGCTTCCGGAACGTCAGGCATGGCTTCACCCAACGGCGCGAGATGAAGAATCCCCGACCTCGCCGATTCCAGATACGCGGCTTCGATCGCCGCCGAGCCTAGACCAAGAAGAGCTGGCGTGATCACGACATTCGCGCGTTCACGCTCCAGGATCCCGATGGCGCGAACGAGCCAGCTCGTCCGCGGGATCCAGGTTTCGCCATCCGGCAGCATCACGAATGTGCGCACCGAGACGAGGTCTAGATCGGGCCTCGCCACTGCCGGGTCCTCCGCGCCAATCGCGATGCTCGCAAGAGCCGTACCGACCGCGCCGTCGAAGCCAGTTGTTGCGGCGTCGGTAACGTCGGCGCTGAATCGAACGGGCAGATCGAAGTCGACCGCATCGAGGCCATCCGCGAGCAGTCCGATCGTAGCGCCACCTCGAATCTGTTGCGGCGTCGCTGTCGGACGGCGTCCCGCGAGCGGTTCCGCCGTCATGAGCGGCAATGCGCCGATCAGTGCGTCGGGCTCGGCCATCCGCACGCCGGGAAGCGACGCAATGCGTTCCGCCATTCGCACCGCTTCAACACCCAAGCGTGTCGACAGCGTCACTGAGAGCACGGCCGACGCGGCTCCTTCATCAAGCCTGATGGTCGTCGCGCCCGGATCGACGGTCAACAAAAGCGCGGCGGTGACTTCCGTCGGGACTCCGTCCTGGTTCCACACCAGAACGTTCGCCGTCGGAACGACGGGAAGCGAGCGTTCGCCAAGATAGACAGGCGAAACGAACGCCCCCGCATCGACAAGGAGTGATGACGTGCGCTCCCACGCCGCCTCGTCGCGATCGATTCCGAACGTGACGATCGACCAACCGTGCACAGGCCAGACCTCAATCGTTGCGTCGCTGGCATCGATCACGGGGAGCAGTCGTGCCAGGTCGATGCGTCCGAATGGATCAAACACCGCCAGTCGTCGATGGTCGACGACCAAAGTCGAGTTGGGGCCAAACCATGGATCAGTCAGTGTCGACGTGCCTTCATCGTCAATGGATGAGGGATCGTCGGTCGTTCCGTGTCCGCCGCCAGCACCGGGACCGGCCACCTTGATGCCGTGCGTCGGCTGCTCAGCGCCAGTGCCGGATCCCCCACCCGTCTTCTGATCTCCGCCCGCAATCAGCGGCGCGACGGGCGGACAGGGATCCGCGATCGCTCGAAGATCTACACCCGATGCAACCAACACCGCTTTCAGATCACTGTCGGCAGCGGGACCGTTTGGATCGCCGTCGATATCGCCGTCGTGGTCGAAGTCGCAGCGCACCTGCGCGGCATTCGTCGGATCGATGGCCGTGGTGCCGAGGTATGCAATTACGCCACCGACGTCGGTGACGTTGACACGACGATCTGCCGAAGCGTCGCCGCGGAGGAGCGCGAGGGAGCGTCGGCTCTGGTCCGCGGCCGGTGGATTGCCTGCGATGTCGGCAACGCCTGTCAAGGTGAGGCAATACACCGCGCGGTCAGGAAGCGCCGCAGACGTCTTCAGTTCATATGTCAGGCCATCCGCGAGTGGACTGATGGTGACCTGAACACCCGAGGTGTCGATCGGCGCTCCTTGCGCGTCGACGCCGACGATCGCAAGGCCCGTCGGCTGAAGCGCCGCGAAGTCGCTTGCCTCTGAGGGAGCGAAGCGAACTCGGAGTCGAAGCGGATCAACCGCACGGCTCTCGCTCGCACCGGATGCTGGCAACGAGATCGCCGCGTCGCCAACAGCGCCGTGCATTGCGACGGATTCCCACGCAACGATCGCAGGGGGCGTCGTATCGATGCGAAGTTCGAGACTCGCAACGACGCCGAAGGATGTCGCGGTCACCGCGTACACGCCGTCAGGCAAGGTCTTCGAGGATAGGACCTCGTAGACACCGCGCCCGTTGACACCCGTTGGAACGCTTGCATCAAGCGCTTGCCCGTTGCCTTCGAGATGGAGATCGACCGAACTGAGCGGCGCGCCGACGACGAGGAGAGCCGGCGTGGGGTCGTTCGTGACTCCGTCGCCCTTGACTCCGCTGTCGCTCTCGGTCGCGATTGCGACACTGGGAATCGTCGTGACCGTCATCGGACCGGCGGGCGCAAGCTGGCTGTTGCCAGCGTTGTCCTGCGCCCGAGTAGCGAACCCGTAGACACGTCCGGCTTGGCCGTTGTAGACGCTGACGCTCTCCGTTGCAGGCTGGAACGCGAAGGGAACCAAGCCGCTGCCGTCAATCGAGACGAGCATGTTGAATCCAGCCAGACCCGACCCGCCGGGGGGATCGAATCCACTCGGTGCCAAGGTGATGGCCGGTCCTCTGACGGTTGGCGGCAACTTCGCTAGCGAGCCGATCGGCAGGATCGGATCAATGGTGTTGAAGACCTCGTTCGTGATGATCGAGGGATTCGCGTCGAAGAAGATCTCGGCGTCGTTGAAGACGAGGGTGCCCTGCGGCGTCGAGAGCTTCGGACGGATGGAGAACTCAACGCGGCCTTCGCCCTGGCCACTGGCGTCGTTCGGCGGAAGGAATCCCGAATAGGCGTCGGTCGGAGGCTCGCCCGTGGATGGATCGATGCTCTGGAAGATCCAGAATGCTTCGGGTGGGTCCTTCGATGCGTCGACGCCAGCGAGGATGTCGACGAGGACACCTTGCGTCGCGGTGAGATCGAGCGTGGTTTGGTAGGAGATGCGATCCTCGGGCACGTCGATGACAAGGTCGCCGATGTAAATGTCGCCGACGCGGAAGGTGCCGGGGTTGAGCCAAGTGTCGAGCGGATCGTGGATATCGACGCGTGCGGCGGCGGCGGTCGCGCCAGGGACGTTCTCGAAGAAGACGCTGAAGCCAATTGCGCTAGTCGCGGTGGACCAGCGTTCTGCACCGAACCTGGCTTCACCTAACTTCTCGTTTGGATCGGACGCCGCCGGCGTGTCATCGCACCTATTCTCACCACCGCTAGCGCCTCCATCACCCTGACACGTCTTGCAAGGCCCGTCTTTGGTCGTGTCGCAGCACGCATCTCGAAAAACAAGCGGACACGCTTCGTTACATTCAGTGTTGCAAGTCTCGAAGCAACACCCCGCACAAATAATCCAGTAGGCGGCCGCGGCAGCCACGCAGGGTGCCGATAGCACCAGTGCGCCTGCGGCTATGCAAGCAGCGAACGCCGCTGTACACGTGAGTGCGTGTATCGCCAAACAGGCATTGCGCTCATTGGAGCCCGTTGCGTCGGATGAGCCGTAGAGTTGCTCGAGCGCGGCCTCCAATGCCGTGTCAAAATTTGCAATTGCATCCGAGTAGAATCCGCTCGCGTTATTGCCATAGGTCAGCATCGTGTCTTTTTCTGGCGACGGTTCAAGGGACTCGACCCAGGAAGCCACAGTGGCCACACCCATTGGACTGCCGCTCGGCGCTCGGCGTGTGCGGCTGAACGGTTGACCGGGTTGGGCGCATGGGTGTGTCCGTTATGCTCAGGACCAGTGACAACATGGATATCCCCCCGGAAGGAGCCGACAGATTGGACGGTCGATGGTGAGGCACGCTACTGGGGTCGTCTTCGAATGGAGCAGCGCTGAGTTGATTCCTTCGTAGAGAGGCGCTCGTTGACTCATGACACCCGTAGCCCAGTGACGCGGAGTCATGAACTACGGCGGCCACGCCCGACCGTCGCAGCGCACCGAATCCTGCGCATCTGCGAGAATCCCAGCGCATTTCGGAACCGAATTGTCTCTCTTCGTTGAGACTCGCCTCTCGTGGACACCCCCTCCCTCGAACCCGACCCCATCGCTGCTCTCTACGGCGAGCTGCGCCGACTTGCCGGGGCCATGCTGCGACGCGAGCGGCCGGACCACACGCTTCAGACGACGGAACTCGTCCATGAGGCGTACCTTCGGATCGGCAACGACCCCGCGCTGGTCGGCGCGTCGAGGGCATTCGTCTTCGCCGTCGCGTCGAAGGTCATCCGCGATGTGCTCGTCGACCACGCTCGCAAGCGTGGTCAAGTGAAACGCGGCGCAGGTTGGCGGAAGATCTCGCTTTCGGAAGCCGACGTCTCGGGCGGCGAGGGACGCGCGGTCGATCTCCTTGACCTCGACGACGCGATGGTCGAGCTCGCGTCGGAGCATCCACGCCGATCGCAAGTCATCGAGATGCGGTACTTCGGCGGCATGGGCAACGATGAGATCGCCGAGGTCTTGGGTGTGTCGGTCCGCACAGTGACCGAAGACTGGTCGGGCGGCCGCGAGTGGCTTCATCGGCGGCTCGCGCGCGGGGCCCGTGAATGAACGACAGCCGCAACGATCCGAGCGACTCTGGCGACAAGGGCGATACGGGCGATCGAGCCGTGCCATCCGACTTCATGGCCGCTCCGTTTCTTGGCGAGGATTTTCACGTCGCCCAAGCGATGAATGACGCGGTTGCCGGAGCATCGGCGATGTCGCCAGCACCTTCACGCGTTGGCTCGTTCAGGGTCGGCGCTCTCATCGGCCGCGGCTCGTTCGCTTCGGTCTACTCCGCCACACAGGACAAACCCGTCGTTCGTCGCGTCGCCCTCAAGGTGCTGGACGCCTCGCTCGATCAGCGCTCCGCGTTGCAGCGATTCCATCGCGAGCAGCATGCGCTGGCGCGGCTTGAACATCCCGGCATCGCTCGACTCTATGAAGCCGGCATGACGCCGGACTCGCGTCTGTACTTCGCGATGGAGTTTGTCGATGGAGAACCGATCCTCGCCGCGGCGACGCGCGCGGAGTTACCGGTGCGCGAGAGAATACGGCTCATTCGAGACGCATGTCGCGCCGTCCACTACGCGCACATGAAGGGCTTGATCCATCGCGACCTCAAACCCGACAACATCCTCGTCACGACGATTGATGGAGCTCTCGCGACGAAGATCATTGACTTCGGCGTGGCCAAGGCCATCGCGAGCCCGATCGACGACTCGTCGCTCAGGACTGTCGCCGGACAACTCGTCGGCACGCCTGCATACATGGCGCCGGAACAGCTTGAGGGTCGTGTCGACGACGTCGACGTGCGCAGCGACGTCTACGCGCTCGGCGCCGTTCTCTACGAGCTTGTTAGTCAGCGCCGTCCGCACCAAATTGGCGGCATGGCACCACTCGATGCGGCCCGGCTTGTGCGCGAGGAGCGGCTGCGTCCGTTACGTGACTCGGTTCAGGGCGTCTCCATCGACCTTGATCGCGCCCTTGAATCCGCCTTGAGCGTCGATCCTTCGGACCGCTACCAGTCCGCCGCCGAGTTTGCGTCGGATCTCGATCGCGTGCTCGACGGCGAACCGGTCCGCTCCCGCACGCCTGGAAGCTGGGAATCGACGTGGCGGTGGTCGCGGCGGCATCCGGTTCAGACGGCGGTTGCGCTGGCCGCGCTCATCGGTCTTGTGACAACCTCGGTTTCCTTCTGGTCGATGGCGCAAACAGCCAAGCGCGAGGTCGCGCATCTGCAAGCCGCCGTCAAGGAGTTGCTGCACTCGGCCATTGGCTTGGCGGACCGCGTCGGTGTCGTGCGTGAGCGCCGCGCGATCATCGAGCGCGCGGCGGCGCTGTCCGCCACGCTGCTCGAGCTGCGCCCGAACGACGCCGAGTCGCGCCGCATTCGTGCCGACGCGCTCATCGAGCTTTCGAAGATCATGCGCGATGCGACGCCGAGCGAGCTCGATGGGGCGCGTTCGTTGCGCGAAGAGGCGCTGGCGATCCTCGATGGACTTGTCGCCGAAAGTCCGAGCAAGGACGACCTTGCTAAACACGCGATCGCACTGATCCTGTGCGGTGACATCGACAAGGAAGTCGGCGACCTCGCCGGAGCGCAACGACACTATGAGCTCGCCTTGGACGAGCATCGGCTAATGGTCGCGCGCGACCCCAGCGACCTCGCCTCGGCGCGTCAGGTCACCTGCGGCTTCGAACGACTCGGCGACTTGGCGGGAATCGAAGACCGCGGGCCTCCCGCCATCGAGTATTTCCGTCGCCAACTCGACTCGGCGGAGTCGATGTGCATGACGCATCCGGACCAAGTTGAGATTAGGTGGGATCGCTGTCTGGCCCGGCGGCACTTGATCCTCTACGCCCTCGCTCGCCCAAACCTTGATGAGGCGGTTCGCCTCATCGACGCGGCTTGCGTCGATGCTGCGGCACTGGTGGCAAGCGACCCGGACAGCCGTCCCTATCGCAATCTGTACGCGATGTGCCTCCTAGACCGTTCGAAGGTGCTGAGACTGCGTGGGGACGTAGCGACATCGATTTCCGTGCTCGCCACGTGCTGCAGGGAGTTCGAACTGCTTGCTGCGGCCGACCCCTCGCATGTGGACGTGCACGTCAACCTCCTCTGCGCTCGCATGCAGGAGACGCACATTCTCGAGGCACGTGGCGATCTCGACGGTGCCATGCGCCTCTCTGACGAGATCTGCGCTCGTTTCGAGTTGCTCCGGCGGGATCGCCCCACCAATCCGAGCATCATGACACTTACATACTCGTCGGCCGTGAGGCGCGCAGAGTTGCGGACGCGGCGTTACGAAGCCAGCGCCCTGCCTTCGCCAGACAGGGGGGCCTCGGTGAAACATCAGGCACCCACACCTGCCCCGAGAACGGACTGACCATGCGCAACCAGCGTGGACTTGCCCACGTGGGGTCCACAGGCGCAGCAAACTAACTTCTCTTCGGGCCCGAGCCCGAAGGGCTCACTAAGCCCGAGCCCGAAGGGCTCACTAAGCCCGAGCCCGAAGGGCTCACTAAGCCCGAGCCCGAAGGGCTCACTAAGCCCGAGCCCGAAGGGCTCACTAAGCCCGAGCCCGAAGGGCTCACTAAGCCCGAGCCCGAAGGGCTCACTAAGCCCGAGCCCGAAGGGCTCACTAAGCCCGAGCCCGAAGGGCTCTACCAAGCAAAATGCGCGAACGCCTTGTTCGCATCCGCCATGCGGTGCGTGTTTTCCTTCGTCGTAACGGCCTTGCCTTCGTTACGAGCGCCTTCCCAGAGTTCTTTCGCGAGTCGCTCAGCCATCGGGCGGCCCTTCTCGTCGCGGGCAGCTTCGATGATCCAGCGGAACGCGAGCGACTGCTGTCGTCGTCGATTGAGCTGCATCGGCACTTGGTAGTTCGCACCACCGACGCGCTTCGAGCGGACTTCAACGGCGGGGCGAACGTTCTCGAGCGCCTTGTGGAAAATTTCGATCGCCGTTGTGGGGAGCGTCTCGAGCTTTTCCTTCTCGATCTTCGCCTGCAACCGGTCGAGCGCGCCGTAGACAACGCGCATCGCGGTCGCCTTCTCGCCGCCCTTCATGACGCAGTTGATGAACTTCGAGAGGACGCGATCTTGGAAGCGGGGATCGGGCTTGAGCTGCTGTTCTGAACGGGTAAACGTGCCTGCCATGGTCGACTCCGGTGGCTGTGACGGACGCTCATCGCGTCAGTCGTTCTTCACCGCGGCGGGGAGCCTGAACACCAGTCCGAACGAACCCAAAGAACTAACTCAGGAGTCGAACGGAGCGATGCGAGGTCATTCCCAGTCGTCAAACGCCGCGATTACTGCCGAGGTGAGCGACGCCGAACGTCGATGCCGCACACATCAGGTGATTCAGATGATTCAGATGATTCAAGATTGCTGGACCTACTGCGGGACCTACTTCTTGGCGGCGGGCTTCGCGCCCTTGCCAGCGGCAGCGGCCTTCCGCTTCACTCCGTAGAGCGAACGACCCTTCTTGCGGCCTTCGACGCCGAGGCAATCGAGTGCACCGCGCACAACGTGGTATCGCACGCCGGGCAAGTCGCGCACACGGCCGCCGCGCACGAGCACGATCGAGTGCTCTTGGAGGTTGTGGCCTTCGCCACCGATGTACGCGGTCACTTCATTGCCGTTCGAGAGGCGCACGCGAGCAACCTTTCGGAGAGCCGAGTTCGGCTTCTTCGGCGTCACGGTGCGCACTTGGAGGCAGACGCCTCGCTTTTGCGGACACGCGATGAGGTCCTTCACCTTCGACTTCGATGGCTGGACGGTTCGCGGATTTCGGACGAGCTGGTTGATCGTGGGCATCGAGGGCGATTCGCTAGGCTAGAGGTTTGGCTTGAGTGACGTGATGAGCCAGGATGTGGCTGGACGAGGCTGGACGAGGCTTTGACAAGCTCACGACTGCTGAGCTGGCGACATGACATTGCTAGCATCGCGTACGGCCGCAGAGCAACCATGAAGCGAACGGGGCAATGTACGTTGACCGCACGAACGTCGCAAGAGAGGCAGCGCCGGAGCGGCCGAAGCGAGCAGTTCGACGGTCGTAGGTGTCCGCGACAGGACGAACCAACGACAGCCACCTTGACGCGGAGCTCTCCGTGCTCGCGACCTATAACCGCTGTCGCTCGGCGAGTCGCTTGATTTCACCGACCGCCATCCGGTCGCAGCGCTCGTTGAATTCATGCCCTCGATGACCGCGGACCCACTCGGGTTCGATGCGATGCGTCACCCGCAAACGATCCAGTTCTTCCCACAAATCCCGGTTCAGAAGCGGCGACTTGTCCGCCTTTCTCCAGCCGCGCTTCTTCCACCCGTCGAGCCATTCCTTCAGCCCTTTGACCGCGTACTCGCTATCCGAAACGAGTCGCACACGCGAGGGCCGTTTCAACGACCGGAGTCCCTCGATGATGGAGAGTAGTTCCATGCGATTGTTGGTGGTTTGGGGATCACCGCCCGACCCCGGAAGTTCGTTACCGCTCGAGGGTTCGCGAAGTACGAACGCCCAGCCTCCGGGACCGGGGTTGCCGGAGCATGCCCCGTCGGTGTAAAGCTCGACGAATGGAAGCGCCGCGGATGCAAGTGCGGCCGATCGAGGTGCAGTCATGGCGGCTGAGATCATCGCGAAGATCACGACAGTCCGCGAGTTCGCGGCACCCGGGCTGGTGCGGCAGCGTCCCTCCTCTTTACCGAAATGCCGCCTCCACGTAGACTGGCAGATTCTCGCCTGAGTTCGCCTCGGGCTTCCACGAACGAGGTTCCACCATGGTCCCACCATTTCGCTGTTCGCCCGGACGGACTCGCCGTCGCCGTGCTCACCAAGCCCTCAAGGCCACGCACACCACGCTTTGCCCCAACTGCGGCAAAGCGAAGCAGCCACACAACGCGTGCAGCGCCTGCGGATATGTGCGGCCAGGCCTCCAGCTCAAGCTCCGCAAGTCAGCTGACGTCTGATCGATCATCCCCAGCCTCCAGAAGGGCACAATTTCCTTGCGCATCGGCCTGGACGTCATGGGCGGCGACAACGCACCGGACGAGATCATCAAGGGATCTCTCGCCGCGTTGCCGCAGTTGGCGCATGACGACACGATCGTTCTCGTTGGTGACCGCGCCGTAATCGAAGACATGCTTCACGAGCGAGGCGTGCGCGATCGGCGCATCGAGATCGTGCACGCAAGTGAAGCCATCGGCATGGACGAACCCCCGGTTGACGCGGTGCGCCAGAAGCGCAACTCGTCGATCAACATTTGTGCTCGCATGGGCGGTCCGAAAGAAGGTCCCGCCACCCACCTCGATGCGTGGGTTTCGGCAGGAAACACCGGCGCCTGCGTCACTGCGGCGGCGATGTTCATGCGCCGTCTTCCAAACGTTGCGCGTCCGGGTATCGCCGTCACAGTTCCGACCTTTAACGGGCCGATCATCCTTATCGACGTCGGCGCGAACATCGAGCCAAAGCCGCACCATCTCGCGCAGTACGGCGTGATGGGTGAGGTCTACTCGCGCATCATCTTGGGCATTCCCAACCCGCGCGTTGCCATCATGAACGTTGGTGGCGAAGAGCAAAAGGGCACCGGCGGCATGCGCGAAGCCCGCGATCTTCTGCGCCGCGCCGAGGGCGTCAACTTCATCGGCTTCGTCGAAGGCCGCGGCGTTTTCGACGGCGAGGCCGACGTTGTGATCACCGATGGCGTGCTCGGCAACGTCATGTTGAAACTCGCAGAGGGACTTTCGAGCGGCATCTTCAAAGCGCTCGCTCGCGAAGTCTTCGACATGGATCCCGAGCTCGCCGTGCGGCTTGAGCCGGTGGTCAAGAGCATCTACTCGAAGCACGACTACCACGAGTACGGCGGAGCTCCGCTCTTGGGCGTCAACGGCGTGTGCCTCATCTCGCATGGATCAAGCGTGGCACGCACCATGAAGAACGCCGTCCTTCGGGCGCGGCAGTTCGTTCTGAGCCACGTCAACGACGCGATCACTCAGCGACTCGCGGCGATGGAACCCGTTCCGGAATGAGCGCTGCGGCAATGCCATCGGCGAACTGGACGTGCGGTGTGCGCATTGCTGGCACCGGAAGCGCCGTCCCCGATCGCATTTTGTCGAACGCCGACTTCGAGAAGATTGTCGACACCAGCGACGAGTGGATCTTTCAACGCACCGGCATTCGTGAGCGTCGCATCTCCGATCCATCAAAGGAAGGCACGACGACGCTCTCGCGCGACGCGCTGAACCGCGCGCTCGAATCGTCGGGCATCGCCGCGTCGGAACTCGACCTCATCATCTGCGGAACCTGCACGCAAGAAATGACGTGCCCGTCGACGGCATGTCGCGTAGCCGCGGCGGTCGGTGCGACTCCCGCAGCGGCATTCGATCTCGTCGCCGCGTGCAGCGGGTTCGTCTATTCACTCAACGTCGCCGAAAGTCTCATTCGTTCCGGCCGCCACAAGAAAGTCGGCGTCGTCGGCTGCGACGCGATGTCATCGATCATCGATTACTGCGAGCGCGGCACTTCGATCCTGTTTGGCGACGCCGCAGGTGCTGCGATCTTGGTGCGCGACGAGAATCCGTCCCGCGGCTGTATCTATCAACACCTTGGTGCCGATGGTCGCGACTGGCGATCGCTGTATATCCCGCGCCGCCCGCAGGACGTTCCGCCCGATGCGACGGAAACAACGATCCGGCTCGGTTACCTTCGCATGGACGGCCGCGAGGTGTTCAAGTTCGCCGTTACGAAGTTCCGCCAAGTGATCGAAGATGCAATGGCGAAGACGGGTCTCGGCGTCGATGACGTCGGACTGCTCGTGTGCCATCAGTCAAACATTCGCATCATCGAAGCGGCGCGCGAGAAGATCGGTCTTCGCCGCGACCAGGTGTTTACGAACATCGAACGCTACGGCAACAGTTCCGCTGGCTCGGTCGGGCTGTGTCTCGATCAGGTCTGGAAAGCGGGCCTCGTACCGTGCGAGAAGCCGATCATCTTGGTCGCGTTCGGCGGCGGAATGACTTGGGCCAGTTCGGTGTGGCGGTTTTGAGGGCGCGGACGCGGAGTCCGCTCACTCAACGAGAAGCTGACGATCCCGCGCATTTCAGCGCGAGATTCGACGGCGGTGGCGCCACACGAATATACCGGCGCTACTGAAAGCGCAGAGGCCAACACCCGATGCCAAGAGCACGCTCCCAGCGGACATGGCGCGATGGCCGCCACTCGCTAGCTCACTCACAGTAAACGTCGAGTGGAACCGCGCTGGAGACGACGCCGTCACAACCCGCGTGCTTGCTGTGTCGCGATCGATGACCGCGGTACCGGTCGGAAGAGTGAGTGAGAGATTAGGCGTTGCCCCGGTTGAAACCATCGGATTTTCACCATCGAGCACGACATGAAACTTGGCCCATGCGACCGACGTGCCGTCCGCTCCATAGCGGTCGTGCTGACCAGCGAGAGGTAGCGCTACAGACCCCGAACCGCGACTCAGCCAATCGGTCGTTTGCCAACTCGACCCGACAGACCCGTCTGAACGCAACGACTCAAGCCTCACTTGGGCGAAGCCGAAATCAATCGCGTAATAGCCGCGGAGAACCGGCGTCATGCCGCCCGAAACCGCAGGCCTCCACTCGAGGACGACACAGTTGAGTGTTCCGACCAGAGTCTCATTCGACGCGACCCAAACCTCGTCGCTCCCTAAAAGATCAACAGGGTCGTTGAAGAGCGGTTCTCCACCCGCGAGGGTGCGGGTAGTGAAACAGCCTAAGAAACCGCAGTAGTCAGGCATGAGATATGCCAGTCCTAGCTGATTTGCTGAAACGCTCACCTCTGCGGTCGAGACCCCGTCGTAGATAACCGCGTGCGCTGCATCTAAATCGAGCACGCTTACTTGATGGTCCTCTGGAAAACTCGGACTGTTCGCGAAGGGAGTAGCAATATCGATTCGAAATCCGCCGGCACCCCAAGCGACTGCCCAACGCTGACTTGATATTTCGCCCTTTTCCATCCGGTCGATGTCGTAGGTCACCGCGAATTCAGTAAGATCGACGCGAGCCGTTTGCATCAGGCTTTTCAGCATCACCTTATCGTGTGGAACATCGAACGCAACGGCTACGCTTGTCAAAAGCGAGACTGAAGCGATTGCTAAGTATTTCGTAAGCATGGATCTCCCCGGAAAAATGTTAACAGTGCTTGTAGTACGGACCCCAAACTCCGCCCGGCGCCCAAGGGCATGGACCCAGACCGGCAAAGCTCGACTTTTGGCATACGCAATTAGTCAGATCAGGCGCTTCTAAACACGGATAATGAATCGCCAACCCCCCGAGGTCCCCACAGGTCACGGCGGCGGCGGGGTTGTAACAAATCCAAAACGAGTTCGTTACGGTGCCGGGCGGCAGCTCCCAAGCCGAAATGCTCAACGTGCAAGCGTCGAAGCAGTGGCCGCATGCACCCAGAGTTCCAATGCCGGGAACCACAGCGCAGCCCAATAGGCCGCCAGCGATGGGAGGAATGAGCCCATTGCAACCGGTCGTCGCGACCGTCACGCGGTCGCGCCAAGCGGTTACGCACGGCGCTGGACACTGCACCAGATTCACATTCCCCGCGCTGTTTCCGCTAGTGAGGTACAACCAGCCTGCTAGTCCAAGTCCGGTACCAGCTCCGAAAGCGATCGATGCGACGGCCATACAGACATCCAGCCCGAATTGTGTGCGTATAATCCCGCCCTTTTGATACCAAGCCGCACCGAGTTTTGACTCCGTTCGGAGATTTCCAAAAGGATCGTCATCTAAAGACGCTCGACGCGCAGTGTCCGTCAGCTTGGGATTCCGAACTTGTTGAAAATCGTCGAAATGCGGCGCGCGGCCTCCGCCACTTGGCCGATGTGAGGTATGTTCCTATTCGGCAGTTCGATGGGATCGCCAAAGCGAATCCTCTTAGTACCTCGGCTTTGTTCCGGCGCAATGCGCAATTCGCTCCGCGATGCGCTCCCGATGCTCTCAATGCTCAGCAACGGATGCAGGTGGAACAAGCGTATCGCGGAGGTGCGGGGAGCGTCTCGCGGTTCGTACGACGCTGCTGGCCCGGCGCTTCGCCAAGCGATATTGAAGAGGTGTTGGCTGAGACTTGGCTGAGGCTCGTCCAGTCGTACGCCAACGAGGACGAAGAAACGAAGAGACGAGGGGTACAGGCAGCGATCGGTGTCGGCTGGATGTGTGTCGTTGCTCGTTCAATCTGGATCGAACGTGGACGGATGCAGTCGCGACAACGCCGTCTCTACGCACGAGTGACAGCGAACGCGCGGATTGCCGCAGTTCAGAGTCGAGAGGCTCGCGCGTCTCAGGCTCAGGCGGTCCGCGAATACGGGCTCGCGTCAACAGTGACACTGCTGCTCAGTAGCGTCGGATCGCGCGATTAGGGATCTCTTGGACCTGATTGCCAGAGGGCTTACGACTGCGCAAATAGCGATCGTGCTCGGTCGCAAGGAAGGTTCCATCCGCATGGCGCTGATGCAGATTCGAGCCAAGCAGCGTGATGTTGGAGTACGCTGATCGCCTCTCTCCAATGCCATCACCTACGCACCGTGACGCTGTCGTTTTTTGTCCAGGCCAAGGCGCGCAAGCCGTCGGCATGGGCAAGTCGTGGGCCGCTTACTCGCCGAGAGCGGCTGAAGTCTTCGCCGCTGCTGATCGAGTCCTCGGCAATACGCTTCCCGGCGGCGCGGCGCTCAGCCAACTCGCCTTCGAGGGCCCAGCGGAACTTCTCAATCGAACGGACGTCAGCCAGCCCGCGCTCTACACCTGCGGCGTTGCTTGTTTCCGAGCACTGGCGGCTCGAAGCCCCGACCTCGCAGTGATAGCCGCGGCGGGACTTTCCCTCGGCGAATACACAGCCCTCCACCTCGCCGGGGCTCTCAGCTTTGATGACGGACTTCGCCTCGTAGCGTTACGCGGTCGGCTCATGCAAGAGGCTGCGGAAGCGTCAAAGGGTTCGATGGTCGCGCTGATCGGGGGCGATGAGGCTCAGGCCCAAGCCGTCTGCGACGCGGCGGCCCAGGGCGACGTTCTGGTTGCGGCAAATTTCAATGCGCCGGGACAGATCGTCCTCTCTGGTCATGGGGCGGCGTGCCAACGGGCGGTCGAAGCCGCCTCGGCGCTGGGGCTGCGAGCCACGCAACTCCAAGTCGCTGGGGCTTTTCACAGCCCGCTCATGGCTCCAGCGGCGGAAGGGCTGGCCAAGGCGCTCGAACAGGTCGAGTTGCAGCCGCTCCAAGCCGATGTCTGGTCGAACGTCACCGCGAGACCCCACGCGAGGTCAGGCTCGAAAACCGATAGTGATTCCGTTCGGAAGCTGCTGGTGGATCAACTGGTTTGTCCGGTACGATGGGCGCAGTCGTGCTCCGATCTTCTGGCGACCATGAAAAGTCGCGGGAGTTCTACGCCGAACGCCCCAAGTGTCTCTCCCGCTTTTCTAGAGGTCGCCCCCGGCTCAGTGCTGAAGGGGCTCATGAGGCGCATCGATCGCGCCTGCGAGGTAACCACGAATGACCAAGCGAACTGACTTCTCGCCGTTGCAGAGTGCTCGAGCCATCCCATCGTTTCGTAACGGTTGGCGCGTGACTGGCGTTGGAATCGTGGCCGCAGGCCTTTTGGCTACTGCAATGACCGGTTGCGGTGACGAGCCGCCACCGCCGCCGAAGCCGATCGTTCAAGCGCCGCCCCCACCACCTCCGCCACCGAAAGTGACTTCGATCGCCGAGCTGATGGCGAAGCTGAACATCGACCCGCGAGTGAGTTGGCCAGAGGAACGGGCACCGTCGTCGATTCTCGACGCCGATCGCGCCGCGATTCTGACCTTCTTCGACGCCTTTGCTCGTGGCGACAGCTCGCGCCTGCAACCCATGCTCGCTTCAACAGACCAGTACGAACTCGACAATCTCGTGAAGAGTGGCGCGTGGGATTCAACGACGAAGAAGATCACGAAGGTCGACGTTCGGGCTGGACGCTCGCCCGAAACCCCCAGCCGACCCTGCGTCCTCGCTGTGTATCGAGTCGGCGACAACTTCGAACCGCAGCTCTGGTCCTACCAGATCTCGCCGACCGGCGCCGAGTTCGAAGCTGTGGCAACGCCGCCCGGAATCATGAATCAGCTTTCGGGCGACGACTGGATCGCTGCTTGGTTTGCGCTGCTCCAGAAGGACCAGGAACTCGCGAGCAAGCCTGACGAGAACCCGAACATCCCGAAGACGAACGTGGCCGCGAAGGATGACGGCAGCGATGCGCCCGCAGGCATGGCTCCCGCCGGACCATCGGCCCCCGCTCCGAGTGGGCAGCCGGGATCACCGGGCAAGCGAACTCCTGGCACTCCGATCAAGCCAGCGCGCCCGGGATTCAGTCCGGGTGGCTCGCTTTCTGTTCCTACTTGGTGACGCGCGTCGATTCCCCTCATATGTCAACCGATCGCCGCGTCGCCATCGTCACCGGTGCCAGTCGCGGAATCGGCCGCGCTATCGCTACTCGACTCGCTAAGGACGGTCGTCACGTCGTTGGCGTGGCCCGTTCCGTCGAAGCGCTCGCCGATACCAAGGCGGCGATCGACGCCGCGGGTGGATCGATCGAGATCCATGCCTGTGATGTGGGCGACTCGGCGGCGCTGACGGCGCTCATCGAGGGTGTCGCGGAGAAACACGGCCGTCTCGACATCCTAGTGAACAACGCCGGAATCACGAAGGACGGCCTGATCCTGCGCATGTCGGACGAAGACTTCGATCTCGTGATCAACGTGAATCTGAAGTCGGCGTTCGTCGCCTGCCGTGCCGCCGCGCGACCGATGATGCGCCAGAAATTCGGTCGCATCGTCAACGTCGGCAGTGTCTCCGGCATCACCGGAAACGCCGGTCAGGCGAACTACAGCGCGGCGAAGAGCGGGCTCATCGGTCTGACGAAGTCGATAGCGAAGGAACTCGGTGCAAAAGGCATCACGGCGAACGTCGTCGCTCCGGGTTTCATCGAAACCGACATGACGGCTTCCTTGGCGTCGGTCATCGCGGAGCAGATCATTCCGAAGATTCCCGCCCGTCGCGTTGGACAGGGCGACGACATCGCCGAAGCGGTCAGCTACATGACCAGCGACGGTGCTGGCTATCTGACGGGCCAAGTCATCGCCGTCGATGGCGGGCTGGCGATGTGAACGGGGCATGGGAGCGGACCGTCAATTGCGGCTGGACCTCTTCCGCGATATTCTCCCTGCCGCGATCGTGGACTCGGTGGCCCGAGCCGTGTTTCGCCGGACTGGAACGTATCGGTCCGCCTATTTTCTCTCTTCTTGATCCGTCCAGTGTTCCCTGTCTGCCAAGGTCTTGCCTAGGTCATGGCGAGGCTTTGGGGGGAAAAGGACGGGACCCTTCGGACCGGTCAGGTCCGCGATGAATCCGGAGAACCAGCCGTGACTGAAGCTGAGATCGAAGCCAAGGTGATCGACATCGTCGCCGAGCAAATGGGCGTCGACCGGGGTGAGATCACTCGCGAGACGAGCTTCACCAACGACCTCAACGCCGACAGCCTCGACACCGTCGAACTGGTCATGGAGTTTGAGGACGAGTTCGATACGTCGATTCCCGACGATCAAGCCGAGAAAATTCACACGGTCGGTCAAGCGATCGATTTCATCAAGGCCAACTTGAACAAGGCAGCGAGCTGACGAGCGGTCAGCGAATTGCGTCCCCATGAGGACCTTGCACCTCCGCCGCGTGGTCGTCACTGGCCTCGGTGCTGTGACCGACATCGGACACAGCGCTAAAGCTACATGGGCGTCGATGAAGGTCGGCCGCTCTGGCATTGCGACGATCAAGGCCTTCGAGCAGTCGCCCGATTGGACTGTTCGATTCGCTGGCGAAGTGCGCGACTGGGAGTGCTCATTCGTCGACGTCCGCGAGCAGCGACGGATGGATCGTTTCTGCCTGCTCGGCATGGGCGCCGCCGAAGACGCAGTGAAAGATTGCGGGATCGACTTCCATGCTGGCGATCCCTATCGCCACGGCGTGGTGATCGGCAGCGGCATTGGTGGCATCCTCACGATTGAGGAAGGCCATACGAAACTCATGAAGACCGGCCCCGGGCGCATTTCGCCCTTCACAGTGCCGCGACTCATGGTGAATGCCTGCGCTGGCAACGTCTCGATTCGCCACAACCTGAAGGGCGTGAATAGCGCAACCGCCACGGCGTGCGCGACATCAGGTCACGCCATCGGCCACGCGTTTCACTTCATTCAGCGCGGCGACGCCGAAGTAATCCTCGCGGGCGGCAGTGAAGCGGCCGTCGGACCACTCTGCCTGGGCAGCTTCGCCGCGATGAAGGCCCTGTCGACGCGCAACGACGCTCCCGAGCGGGCGTCGCGACCATTCGACAAAGACCGTGACGGCTTCGTACTCGCCGAAGGTGCTGCGGTCGTCGTCCTCGAAGAGTTGGAGCACGCGAAAGCTCGCGGCGCGACGATTTACGCCGAGGTCGTCGGATTCGGTTCGTCGGGCGACGCATTCCATATTGCAGCACCGGACGAGCGCGGCGCCGGAGCGTTCCGCGCCATGCAGTCGGCGATGCGCGACGCCGAGATCAACCTTGAGCAAGTTGGCTACATCAACGCGCATGGCACATCGACACCGTTAGGCGATGCAGCCGAAGTCGTGGCTGTCAAGCGTCTCTTCGGTGACCGCGCGAAGGCGTCGAGCGGTCAACTCGCGATGAGTTCGACGAAGTCGATGACAGGTCACTGCCTCGGCGCGGCGGGTGGCATCGAGAGCGTCGCAACGATCATGGCGCTGCGCGAAGGCATCCTGCCTCCGACGATGAACCTTGATCAGCCCGATGAAGGATTCGACCTCGACTTCGTCGCGAATCACGCGAAAGAACGCCAAGTTGAGTACGGGATTAACAACACGTTTGGGTTCGGCGGCCACAACGTGAGTTTGATCTTCAAGCGGTTTACCTGACGCAGCACGCTACGTCGAACGTGCGTCGGCTGGCCTGTTCGCGCGCCTGAGAAGTGGCGGCACTTCGAGATACGTGCCCATGCGCCACAACCACTCGAGCGGTCCGATTCGGAACATCGCGAGCCAGACGTTTGCGAACGCAACGAGTGCGAGCCACGTGATCACCGCAATCCCGAGGAGTTCCGAGCGCTCGAACGCTCCGAACATGCCCAGTCCCCAGTGGTACATGAGTCCAGTCATCAACACACTCTGGGCCAGATACACCGTGAACGCCATGCGACCAGTGTTCGCCAGCAGGCGGAACAGCGTCGCACAACTGCCTGAATAGGCGAGCCGGGCGAACAGGCCCGCATAGCCAATCGCGAGTACGTACGAACCCAGTTCGAGAAGCACGGCCGCGAGCGCGAACGCTGGGTTGGCTTGCTGAAAGTTCGATGACCACATGATGTACGCCGCTAGCGCATTGATGCTGACGCCGAGCGACAACCCGATGAGCGCCGCGCGACGCTGCACCGTCGCTGCCTCGCGCTTGAGCCACCCAAGTTTGCTCGCTGCCATGCCAAGAAGAAAGAGCGCGACGATGTGCGGCGAGTACACCAAGATCATCACGGGCAGAATGAACGCCCACGAGAGCACACGGAGCGCAGCGACCTCGATCCACGGTCCGTCGCGGTAGACCTCGCGCTCCATCGCCGCCCACTCGGGACCGAACGGTCCCTCCGGGGAACTCACCAAGAGATCGAGCGCGCGAAACGGAAGCTCGCGCCGTGTGTCGCTCGGCTCGACATCGCTCTCGCTCGGCGGCGCTGCGTCCGCAGAGCGTTCCATTGGTTCGAGAAACGCGTCAGCTTCGGTCGTCGCTGGCGTGGTCGGCTGCGCTGCGACTACCGCGTTTGGCGTCGCATTCCGTTGCATCGCCGCCGACCATGTCTGCATCGCACCAAACCCGCCGACGCACGTCACGGAAAGGACGGCGAGTGCGAGACCCAGCACGCGAAGTACGCGCGCTGAGAGGTGCCGAGCTGGGATGAGCAGCGTGCCGAGCACTCCGTAGAAAAAGAGAATGTCGCCGTACCAGATGAACCCCGCGTGAAACAGCCCGACGGATGCGAGTATTCCGAGGCGTCGCAGAATGAGCGCGGCGGTCGAGCGAGCGCGAATGCCCGTAGCGCGAGCGCCGCTCGCGACGGCATCCGCTCGTGCCATCTGAAGCGCGAGGCCAGCTCCGAAGAGAAGCGAGAAGAGCGAAATGAACTTGCCTTGGAAGAAGACCGTCTCAATAGCCCAAGCGACCTGATTCGGTGGCGACTCCTCCGCCATGTGCTGCGGATTGAGCGCGTCGCCGAGCGGGCCACCAAAAAATGCCATGTTGACGACGAGAATCCCCAAGAGCGCGATGCCGCGAATCACATCGAGTGCGGCGATGCGCGACACAACCGGAACGGGCTCAGCTCGTAAAACGCTCATGGTTCGGAAGAATACGGATTCGCCGCCCGAACTGTCGGCAGCACGCGGACGCACGACGTTCGCCTCCGCTTTTCAGTTGCCTACGGAAAACCAGCGTCGACTCATCAAACGTTGAGGGTGGCAAGGATCTCCATCTCGTAGCGAGAGGCATCCGAACGACGTGTCGCTGGCTCTCGCGATGCGAGACACACCAGAAACACACCAGACAGACCCTTCAACACGCAACCGGCGCCACCGCATCCTCCCCCAACGTTTCGTTGGGGGAGGGGGACCATCGCGTCTCGCGATGGTGGGGGGGGTGCGAAATGCGCCGAATTCGGCCATTCGCTAGCGCGCCGTCCACGCCCCCAACATCGCCCCAAGATCGAACGGCCCGACAACGCCGTCGCCATCAATGAAAGACACACCGGACAAACCCTGCAAAACGCATACGCGTCGAGCGAGTGGCTGAAAGGCCATCCGCAGATTTCACAGCTTTCGCAGATTAGGGCAGAGTGATTGAACTGCGCGCCCAACAGTGCCTCTCGCTTTGAATCTGCGAAATCTGCGGATGGTTCAAAGGATCTCTTCTGAGAGCGTCGGTTGAGGATCTGAAGTAACTAACAGCTCGCCGTCTCCGCACACACCCCCACACCCCCAACGTAACCAACCCCGCCGCGATCACGTGATAACCACCGAACGCGCTAATCCATCTCGGATCATTGCGCATGAACTCGTGTGAAAAACGAAAGACTCCGTACGCAACGAGATAGACGTGAAAGCGCTGCTCGCGCTGCCAGCGGTGCCGCGTCGCAACGATCGCCCACACGAAAAAGATCGCGTTGAAGGCAAGCTCGAACTCCGGTGCTGGCCAACGTGCGTGACCGTGTTCGTCGGCCACAGTCCACCCGCGACCACCCGACACGCCCTGCTCTCAGCAGCGACCGATACGGTGTGGCCTTAGGTCCGCGCCAGAAGCGCCACCGCGCTGAGTTCCGCCCCGCTCACCGTCGCGCGGTAACGCGCGAAACTCTCGATGCTCAAGATCGCCGTCGGTGCCTCGCGTCGAACAGTGCGGCAAACAAGGCAGTCAGCACCGCTGGCGCAGGAACCGACGTTCCAATGTAGAGGTTGTCGATCGCCAGACTGTTGCCGAGCCCACCTGTTGAGATCACCACCTTGTCAAACGCGTCGTCAAGCACAAAGCCGCGGAACTTCGGCGGATTCAATGTGAAGAACGGCATCGACTGGTAGACCAACGCATCGCCGAGCTAGAAGGTGAGTTGTGTCGCGTTGATGAAATCGACGGCGAACGCGTGCTGCTCAAGGTCGAGGTGAACGGGAACGATTCCGTTCGATTCGAACGTGGAGATGAAGCCCCAGCCGTCCGACGGAGTTGGCCATCCAGCCGCAATCGCAGTTCCAAGCTCAAAGTGCACACCGAATTGGGCGTACTGCCCGGAAAGCCCTTGGAGGCCGCCACCAAACACAAAGTCGAGCTTTTGATCGTCCCCCGGCGCCGCCGCCGACCAGTCCGAGTACGCGCTGAAGATCTGAACTGATCCCGAGGCGGAGGTCGCAACGATCATCACGGTAAGTGCTGGACTAAGACAACGATGAAGTGTCGAGTTTGTACTCATGGGTTCATCCCCGTCATCTTGAGGAGCGCCATCGCGACGGCGCTGAGGTCTTCCTCACTCGCAGTGGCACCCCACGCAGCGAATTCCTGATCATCCGACCAGCCGAAGAACAAGAGCGCTTCGGCGAGGGTCAGCGATTCATTCTCCGCCTCGGCCGACGACGACTGATTCGATTCCATCAAGCCCAAGCACGGAAAATACTTGTGAAGGTCACACGGGTCCGATCCGGACCACGCACCCTGTACGAACGGTTAGTCGCCGCCCGCGACTTGTCCGTCACCATCTAAGTCAAAGGTGAGATCGGGCTGGCCGGGCATGCCGGTGGTCCACCAATGGCCGAGAACAAGTCCAAGATCCGCAGCGTTGACGACGAGATCGCCGTTCACATCTGCGGCGAGCGTCACGACGCAGGGGTACTCGATCAAGAGCGGATCTGACGCAGGGGGATCCACGACGATGGTGAGCGTCACCACCATCTGGCCGAATCGGTTCACATCGTGAACAAACGTGATGAGCCAGTCTTGCGGTAGCCCGTAGTGGTGCTCGGCCGGAGGCGAAATGGAATCGTCAAGACCGTCCCAACGGACCATCGGCGTGAGCTCGGAGCCCTGCCATGAATCCGCGTAGCCGCACCAGACGATCGCTTTTCCATAAGGTGATGGTTCCAGATCAAGGCGGAATCCACTGGACGGCAAACGCGCCCTCGTGGTTACAGAGGACGGTGTCGAATGTGCTGCTGCACGGATTTTGAGGCGGCGGCGCGGATCCCAGTTGGAACCCCGCTGCCATGAGCGATCCGTCTGGATCGGGATCAGTCGATATGTCAAAGGTCATTGACCGTCCGATGGTCGAGCTGGGCATGAGGCGATATGCGAGTGAGGTCGAGCTGAAGTCGAGAACGAATCCGCGATGACGAGCGCTGCCGCTCTCGCAATCGTTCAAATACGCGCCGACGACCATTGCCGAATCAGACGACGTCGGCTGAAAGATTCCGTGCGCGACGCTCATCGGTCCGATCGGATGACCCGAATAGCCGATGCGCGAATGGAGGTCGGTGGCAGGAATCGAGATCGAACCGCGAGCGGTGGCGCACGAAAGCCGGGGGCCCTCCCACGCTTCTTGATTCTCTTTCTCTGAGCGCCGCGCTGATTTCACAACCCCGCGCGGACCGATATCCGCTTGATGCCAGCTGATGTCAACTCGATCCTGCGTCTCGAGGTCCCGGTGATCGTTCAGATCGCGGAACGGCCGATGCCGATGTCAGAAGTCATCGGAATCCGGCACGGAGCGATCATTGAGCTGCCCAAGCGGATCGATGACGACCTTGAGATTCTCGTCAACGATCGGGTCGTGGGCACCGGAACGGCTGTCAAGGTCGGTGAGCACTTCGGGGTGCGGGTCCGGTCGATCGGCGCGGTGCGCGACCGCGTGAATGCACTCGGTCGTTGACGGGCGACGCTCGCTCCGGAGTTGACCCTATGCCTCGCAACATACCTGTTGGCAACGGCGAGATGCTCGTCGCGTTCGACGATCTCTACCGCATGCGCGATATCTATTGGCCGCGCATCGGCATGCCGAATCACACCTGCGGTCACCAGCAGCGCTTCGGCGTGTGGGTCGACGGCCAATTCGCGTGGGTCGACGACGCCGGCTGGACTCGCGAACTCCGCTACAAGGCCGACACGCTCGTCACCGAGGTGCGCCTTCGCCACGAGGCGTTCGGCATCGAACTCGTCTGCAACGACGCTGTCGACTACTGGAGTCCGGTCTTTCTACGCAAGGTCCAAGTGTCAGACCTGCTCGGTCGGCCGCGCGACGTGCGCCTCTTCTTCCACCACGATATCTCGGTGCAAGAATCACCCGTCGGTGACACGGTGAACTACGACCCTTCGACGGGCGGGCTCATCCACTACAAAGATCAGGCGTACTTCCTGATCAACGGTTCCGACGCGCGGCGATTCGGACTCGAGCACTGGGCGACTGGTCAGAAGCGGATTGGCGAAGCCGAGGGCACGTGGCGTGATGCGGAAGACGGACTGCTCTCACGGAACGCGATCGCACAGGGTTCAGTCGATTCGACCGTCGGCTTGAACGTCAACGTCGCGCCGTGGGGCAATGCGTGCTGCTACTACTGGATCGCTGCGGGCCACGACTACGCGGCGGTCAAGGCTCTGAACGAGAAGGTGCGCGAGAAGACGCCGCAGCGCATGATCGATCGCACCGACGCGTATTGGCGCCTTTGGGCGTGCAAGGAACCCGTGGATTTCACGGCGTTGCCTGAACGCTTGCGTGATCTCTACGTGCGTAGTCAACTCATCCTCAGAACCCAGATCGACAACGGCGGCGCGATCATCGCTGCCAACGATCACGATATCACACACTTTGCTGGCGACACTTATTCGTACATGTGGCCGCGCGACGGCGCGCTGGTCGCGTACGCGCTGGTGTTAGGTGGCCATAGTGAGCTCTCGCGAAACTTCTTTCGGTTCTGCGAGAAGGTCATTGGGAAGGACGGCTACTTCCTGCACAAGTATCACGCGTCGGGAACGCTGGCCTCGAGTTGGCATCCGTGGATGCTCGACGGCCAGAAGGTGCTGCCGATTCAACAAGACGAGACGGCTCTCGTTGTCTGGGCGCTGCGCAAACATTTCCAAGTGTTCCGCGATGTCGAGTTCATTAAGAATCTCTACAACACGCTCGTTGTCGAACCAGCGAACTGGATGCTGCGCTATCGCGACCACAACGGATTGCCATTGCCGTCATGGGACCTGTGGGAGGAACGGCGCGGCGTCCACCTGTTTACCGTCGCGGCGACGATCGGCGCACTGAAAAGCGCAGCAGCGTTCGCGCACGACATGGGCGCGTTTGATCGTGCTGCGGAGTTCAATGAAGGTGCCGATCGCATGCGCGGTGCGATGGTGCGTCACATGTGGGACCCCGACCAGCGTCGTTTCGCGCGGACCGCCACGCCCGAGCCCGATGGGTCGTACCGACTCGACATGACGCTCGATGCCTCGGCGTTCGCGCTCTTCGCGTTTGGTGCGTTGGCAGCGAACGATCCCAAGGTCACAAGCCACATGCACCAAGTGCGCGAGCGGCTGTGGGTGCGGACCGAGGTGGGTGGAGTCGCGCGATACGAACTCGACTACTACCACCAGGTGGAAAAGAAAAATGTCGGCGACGTGCCCGGCAATCCATGGGCAATTTGCACGCTGTGGTACGCCCAGTGGCTCATTGAGCGGGCGAGCGACGAGGCGGAACTCCGGGAAGCGCTGCCGTACATCGAATGGACGGCGGCACGGGCCTTCCCCTCGGGAGTTCTCGCGGAGCAGTTCGATCCGTACACGGGAGGGCCGATTTCGGTCAGCCCACTGACGTGGTCGCACGCCACGGTCATGATCGTCATCATGAAATACCTGCTCAGACACGCCCGAATTACGGGGCGACCGGCGGGCAGCATGGCGGAGTTGAGCATCGCTTCAGTCGCCTGACTCGCCCTCGTGCGACCCCCGAGCGTGTGAGCCCCCCCGCTCTGTCGTATTCTGAATCCGGTTCGTGCGGCAGCCCGAACTTCCGCCCCGGGGAAAGACTCTCCATGAACCGTAATGAGCACTGATGAACGCTGAGGATCGCCAGATTGCCGAATCGCTCGACGCCGTGACGAATGCCGTCGGCGAGTGGACTATCGACCTGCTCTGGACCCGCGATCCGACGATGGATCAGCGCTACGGCGCCGACGGCCGACGCCTGTGGACGAGCGAAGTGCGCGTGCTCATTCAGCACCTCTCCGAGGCACTCGCCGCCGGGTGCCCCGCACTCTTTCTCCATCACGCCCGCTGGTCGCGTACCGGATTCGTCGCCCGCGAGGTGAGAGAGAAAGACCTGCACGCTGCAGTTGAGTGCTTGCGTGAGGTGGTCGCTCAAGATCTGCCAGCTTCAGTCGCGAAGCCAGCACTCACGCTGATTGATGAGGCCCTGACGCTGTTAGGCCAAACGCACGCGCTTCCCGAGAGTGCGATCTGTTCGTCCCGACCTAACGCAAGCCTCGCGCGCGTCTATCTCCTTCAACTTCTTCAGCGCGACCAACTCGCTGCGGCGAATGTCATTTTTGAAGCGCAGCGAGAAGGGAAATCACTCGCCGAGTTGTACGAGTCGGTGCTCGCACCCGCACTGGCAGAGATCGGCCGCATGTGGCACCTCCAGGAGGCATCTGTTGCCGACGAGCACTACTGCACCGCTGCGACGCACATGGTGATGTCGCAACTCAGAGCGCGCCTGAAACCAAAGATGTCGAATGGCAGGCGTGTGCTCGCCGCTGCGGTCGGTGGTGACCTGCATGATGTCGGCATCCGGATGGTCGCCGACCTGTTCGAGATGGACGGTTGGCATGCCGAGTACCTCGGCGCCAACATGCCGAGTGAGGAACTCGTCGCGTCGCTGCTCGACGCCCATGGCCAACCAGCGTTCGATCTTCTTGCCGTCAGCGCAGGTACCTCTCTCTCCGTCCGTGCCGTCGCCGATCTCATCGCGAATGTGCGGAACCACCCGACTGCTGGATCGACCCCCATCCTGGTCGGAGGCGGACCGTTCCGATTCGTCAGCGACCTGTGGCAAGTTGTCGGTGCCGACGCGTTCGCGAGCGACGCGGCCTCGGCACTGCTCGTAGGCGCGCGGCTCGTCGCTGGACGAACGGGCGCGTCGCGAGCCGAGTGAGGCGCGAGCTGACGGAGCGTGTTGCAGGGCGCGACGGCGCGTTTTCCTTGCCAGCTCTGGGCCGCGATCTGATCGAAGTCAGCCCCTCCAGCCGTCCCATGTTGAGGGGCGCATGACCCCATCGCCGAGGAAGATCGAGACCTTCGCGTTGTAGTTCGTCGGCACATCGCCGATCTGCCTTCCCCGTCGTGGCCGTATCGGGGGCCCGGCAGGTCGGCAAGAGCACGCTCATCCAGCGCCTCTTTCCCGCCGACCCGCGGATGGCGAACGGTCGTTCTTGACCCAGTGACAGACCTTGGCGGCGCACGGCGCGACGCCGACCTATTTCTCGACGCGCACCCAGCGCCACTCATTCTCGATGAAATCCAGTTTGCGCCGGAACTAACGCCAGCGATCAAGCGGCGCGTCGACGAGGCTGCGGGGCAGTCGGGCGGCCTGCAATCGGGCGGGCCATCAAAGCCCGGGCAATACATCCTCACCGGTTCACGGCAATGGTCGGTGTTGCGGACAGCATCAGAGTCACTCGCCGGACGCGCCGTTTTTGTTGACCTCGAGGGCTTCTCCCTCGCGGAGCTCAGCGCGGAGCCCATAGCCTGGGAAGTGGTCGATGCAGAGCACGCTGGCATCGCTGCCGAGCGCAACTGGTTTGCGCGGTATCTCGCGGATCTGGCGGCGTTCATGTCGGCACCGCTGACCCGCCTTCCACGAGCGCGAACGCTTCACGAGCAACTCTGGCGCGGCTTCCTGCCGATGACCGATCAGCTTGATCTCGCTCATGTTCCGAGCTTCCTCAAGGCATACCTCAGGACATACATCGAGCGCGACGTCCGACTCATCGGCGAGGTCGCCGACTGGCAGCAGTTCCGGCGCTTCGTGCAACTTGCATCGGCGTTGACCGCACAGGAGATCAACGCACCGCACCTCGGCCGCGAGATCGGACTCACTCCGAAGACCACGAGTCGCGGGCTCTCGATGCTTTCAGCGACCTACCGATAGTTTGAACTCGCTCCGTATCACGGCAGCACCGTGAAGCGCGTCACCGGCAAGTGAAAGGGGCACATTGCGGACACGGGACGGGCTTGTGCCGTTCAGCAGATTTCCTCGCCGACGGCTCTTGCTGGCCATCCCCACAGTGGCGCTCTCTTCGAGTCATCGGTATTCGCCGAGATCCGCAAACTCTCCTCCACCCTCGCGACACCTCCCGCCATGCACCACTGGCGTTCGCACGGAGGTGCCGAAGTCGACATCGTGCTCGAGCGCGCCGGGATCCTCTTCCCTATCGAGGTGAAGCTGGCTAGCCAGCCGGCGCGGAACGATTGCCGCGGGCTCCAAGCATTTCGAGCAACTTATCCAACCGCACGGATCGCCACCGCACTCATCATTGCTGCGTCGCCGAGCTTTCACCCTATCAGCGAGAACGAGTGCGTCATGCCGTTTGACGCCGCGTGAATGCGAATCGCATCGCCGGATGCGAATCAGTCGCGCGTGGTCGGAGTGAGACGTTGGATGAACCGTTGCGGAAACCCCGGGCTCGCACAGCCGTACACTCGCGCTGGCCTACCAAGCCGCCGCGCTCGAGTCGTCCACGGTTCATCTCAATACATCGATCGCAAGGAGTCACCACGTGCGCATCGTCGTCCCGAACGCAATGCATTTCAGTCGTCACTCGCGGTCGTGGATCTGCACGAGCCTTGTGGTACCGGCGCTCCTCGGCTCGCGCGCTTTTGGAGACACCGCCACCTATCAACTCACCGTAGATGTCACGTGGAGCGAAGTGACCCATCCCGGACTGTTTCCGCCCGAAGCTCATTTCTCGTGGCACGGCGGCGCTACACACAGCGCTCAGACTGGCTTCTGGCAAGTCGGAGCGTTGGCGAGCCCGGGCATGGTGCAAATGGCCGAAGTTGGTGCCACCATTACGTTACTTCAAGAGGTGCAAGCGCAGATCGACGCTGGCCTCGCCGGGAGCAAGCTCAACTGGCCGTGGTGGTTCTGCCCAGCCGACACCAGCCATGCGGCTTGCGGCGAGCACGTCGTCACGTTCGAGATCAATGACGAGTTCCCGCTCGTGACGCTGGTCTCAATGCTCGGTCCATCGCCGGACTGGTTTGTCGGCGTCTCGGGCCTCTCGCTGCGGTCGGACGGCCAGTGGCTCAAGAAAGTACTTGTCGACCTACACCCGTATGACGGGGGAACGCGTTCTGCCAACGTGTTCCAGTTGTTCGGACCGCTCACGATTCCGCCCGAACCGATTTCTCTGATCACCGAGGAATCGAGCCAGCTCGTGACTCCCGAATCGCTCGGGACATACACGTTCACACTTTTGACGCCACCGTGCCCTGCAGATCTCGACCAGTCCGGCGAAGTCAACGCCGCAGACCTCGGACAGTTCCTAGGAAATTGGGGCGGCTCGGGCATCGGCGACCTCAACGGTGACGGCATCGTTGGTGCGGCTGACCTCGGCGTTCTGTTAGGTGCGTGGGGACCGTGCGGATGAGTTGATCCGGGAAACGACGGAGAGCGCGAGGGCAGCAGCAAGTTCGGCGCTTCGGGCGTTCGTGTGGGTGCCGACGCAGGGATCTTCGTTCGCGCGGGCCGAGTACTAGCAGTCCGTTGGCCCGAGTCAGACCAGCCGTGCGTTAGTCCGCCTGCATCCTCCCCCAATGCTCTGCATTGGGGGAGGGGGACCATCGCGCCTCGCGATGGTGGGCGGGGGGACGTCTGGCGCACCGCCACCACCACGGCTGCGCTTCGCTACGCCGCGGTCCCCCGCCCCCCAGACGCGAAACGTCTGGGGGAGGATGCAGGGTCGCATGTGCCGTGTGTTAGGCCGCCTGCATCCTCCCCCAATGCTCTGCATTGGGGGAGGGGGACCATCGCGCCTCGCGATGGTGGTGGGGGGACGTCAGGCGGCGCACCCCCTCCACCACGGCTGCGCTTCGCTTCGCCGGTACGTTCCGGTCACATGGGTAACACTTTTGTCCGGTCACATGGCTGACAGGCGCACGGCCGCAGCCGATCCTCTCGGCATGCCACGGAAGGAAACATGTGTCGTGTCTGAACGTCATCGTCTGGTGGATCTAGTGGTCGATCATGCCGCGTCTGCCGCCGAGGCCTCGCGTCTCGTCGGCGTCTCGCGCAAGAGCGCGTACAAGTGGCTGTCGCGCTTCCACGAGGGCAGATGCGCGGCGCACGCGGACAAGAGCCGGGCTCGCCTCGCGGGAGCATTCTGGAGAGCAACCATGCGCCGACCCGGCAGTTTTAGATGCAGTCACAAGGCGCACGACGCCCCTCGGACTGACGTTTTGGTCGAGCATTCAGCCGCGCAAGTGCTGACCGCTGAGTTGCATTCGAGTGTGTGCGGCCGTTGTGTCTTCGTGTCCACCGTTTCGAGGCCAGTCCAAGTCGCGCTTTTCGCTCTCCTCTCCGATATCCCTCTCCGCCAGACCAAACGGGAGCGGCTGGCGTGGCGCGACCGGCTTGTGTCGGCGACTCGTGCCAACGAGGCAATCCAGCGCGCGGTGCGGGCTCATTCGGTCATCGAGATAACCCCCTTCGACGACGAAGGCCCGGTCTGGATCTTCGGGTGCGGCGACGACAAATCCATCGCCGTCATGGCTGATGATCTGCCTTTTAAGCCTGCGCTGTGGCCAACTGCCGACTTCACCGTGGTGATCCTCCCGGACTGCCTCGGCTGGAGCCACCTGACGCAGGGCAAGATCCCACTCGAAGTCACGGAAGCCGCAGCAGCCGAGGAACTCGACCACTCGGCGCTTGCGCTACTCCGGCATGGACAGATTCTTCCGGGGTCCCCCTCCGCCATCGTGAGGCAACTTCGTCAGCCCGCCTAACGCTCCGCTCATGCCGACACGCACGTGCGTTACACTTGCGTGTGAGTCCTACGACCTCAGCCGCACGTGCGCGGCACAGATCTCGGTCGTTCGGCAGCGGAGGCGGAAACCGACTTCGAGCTGAGGACATCCCATGCGATACTTGGCACTTTTGATACTCGCGCTCGCGATCATTACGTCACGCGACATATTCTGTATTCAGCGCACTTTGTTCCGTTTCGGTCTTCGTCGCTAAGAGAACCGCCGCGCATCGGATTGTCTATGCGAGGTATTTCTAGCCATGGTGAATGCCGCGCAACGATACGAGGACGAAGATGCGGCGCTCGCGACCATGCATGGCAAGGAGCGAGTAATTGCGCCGCTCTTGCGGAGCGCGCTCGGATTGCGGGTCAGGGTGACGCCCGGCATCGACACTGATCGCTTTGGCACGTTCAGCCGCGACATCGAAAGGACGGGATCACAACTCGATGCCGCTCGCGCCAAGATCACCGCTGCGTTCGAGATCTCGCCAGGCGTACGCGTCGCCATCGCGAGCGAGGGCAGCTTTGCGCCGCATCCGCAGATTCCCTGCGTACCGCTCGCGCGCGAGATCGTCGTGATGAAGGATCGCGTCAGCGGTATTGAGCTGATCGGCCATCATGCCGGCATGGAAACGAACTTCAGCCACGCCGTCGTCGCGGACGTCGCCAGCGCGTTGGCTTTCGCTGACCGCGCGAGCTTTCCCGGACATGGGATGATCGTCAGCGGCTGCGTCAATCAGCAACCGGTGCCCGGGCGCGCGCTGATCAAGGACATTGGTGATTGGGTCGACCTGCAAAGAGCGATTGAGACGGTGATCACGACCTGCGGCACCGCCTTCGTCGAGACCGACATGCGCGCCCATCGCAATCCGACGCGAATGAGAGCCATTAAGCGCGCGACCGTTGACCTTGTCCGTCGGTTTCGGAGCCTGTGCCCGAGCTGCGCGCGTCCCGGATTCGGTCTCACCCAGCAGCTATTCGGTCTGCCCTGTTCTTGGTGCGGAGGTCCAACGCTCGCACTAAAAGCTGATGTCTACATCTGTGAGGGCTGTAGTTACAGAGAGGAGCGCGCGGTCAAGGCCGCGACCGCAGATCCGGGACAATGCGGAGAGTGCAACCCTTGATCGAGGGAATCCGAAGACAATCTTTCCCACGTGATCGGGTTGCAACCCGGAACGAGCAAAGCGTGCAAGACTCTCACGATGCCAGCTTGGCGAGCGACATCCAAGTACGCACTGCAAAGCACGGCCGTATCTTGAAGCAAATGGATGGCGGTCTAACATACCGATGAGGCTGTCGGTCCGTGCCGTCCCGCAGCCTATCGCCGAGTTTCGCCAGCCGGAAACAGAAGACATTCATGACTCGCCCGCTCTTCACTCTGACCATGCTCGTGAGTCTCGCGGGATGCTCGACCGGCGCGACGATCGAGTTCCGCGCCGCCAGTCTGAGTGCGGTTTCGGACGGGACCAACCTAGTCGCACCGGGCTCCGACCTGCCGGTGTTCGTCCAGCCGCAGATCGTGATCGCGAATCGCGACATCGAGTCCGCTCGTCTCGGCCAGACGGCGTCCGGAGAGCGGGCGGTCAACCTGGCTCTCACGGACCGCGACGCTGAAAAGCTCGGGTCGTACATGGCGGCGCATCTGGTTCAGCCGATCGCCGTCGTGGTCAACGGCGAGCTGTTCTCCGCCCCGATCGTGAAGTCGCAGCTCACAAAGTCGGCGATGATCATTGGTGGACCTAGCGGCATCTCCGAAACTCAGGCCACAATGCTCCTTCGCTCGCTGAACAAGTAGCCCCTAGCCGTCGGCTCGCGGGACCGCGCCGCCTAACATATCGCACGTACTGACACGCGGCGTGCGTGCGTTATGATTGCAGCGAGGCGTACGGCCTCGGCTGCACGTGTGTGCGGCCCATCTCACGGTCGTTAGGCGGAACAATGCAGTGACAAACAGCCGGGCAATCCCTCGACGAATGTTCGTCATAGCAGCTCTCGCGCTAGCAGCCCGTGGCGGAAGTGCTCTGGTAGCGAGAACGAGCATGTTGGTCCAGATGCAAGGAGCCGCAACGCAGCTTTATCCGCAAGATACGGCAAGTTGCGGCGACGCCGCAGCCACTCAATATTGGGGGCTAATAGGCTCGTTCGTAGCCCGGATGACTTCCGCCACGGGCTGCTAGGGGTTGGTGCCGTTGGCGTCCCTCTCTCGGCCTACTTGCGTCACATGCGCCCGGAGTTCGGTCCCGGGTACGACCCCGAGACGCCAGCGCGTCGCGCACGCCTCTCAGGCCTCGCAGCCAACGCAGAGCCGCTTATCACTGTAATCACCGGCTTCGCCGCACGGAATCGCAATGTGCCGCAGAGTCTGTCCGACCTCGCATCGGAACTCTCGGCGGTCGAGGGAGACCGATACCTCGCCGCTGCGGGCACCAGCCCTCCAGCTATCTGGAACTACGCTCCGGACGGCGAGGATGCGTGCTTGGCTTGGTGCAAGCTGAGTTTCGACGCAAGTCTCAATTTTCATTACGTGATCGGTCGGGGTGCCTCGTGGACCTTTGAACTGGGCGACGGTTCGCCTTCTGTCGCCCTGCCGTCGTTGTCCCCGATTGCCCCGCTCTACTCCGCGTCCTCGGTGCCTTCGCGGTGAATCGTCTCTTGGCTGATCAGCCGCAGGCTGCAAGAGTTGCCGCAGTGCCAGGTCACGGTCTCGACCCGCATCGCTGGTGGACGCAACTACTCGTGAACCCGCTGCTCGGCGCGACGCCGACACAGGAATCAGTATGGCGCGATTGAGGATCGGACACGCTCATCTTCCCTTCCCGCTACTCTACTTCGCGCTATCTATAGAAGACTGACGGTGCCTCGCTGCAACTTCCAAATTTCACCCAGAGGAATGGACTCAATGGCCAGCAACCAACTGACGCAGTACGCCGGATTTGACTTCGGCTTGATGGACCCCGAGGACGATGGGCAGGTAATTTGCTTTCCGAGCAATACGATCCGCTGCGTGCCGCTCAAGCCGCCGAAGAAGACGAACGGCAAATTTGTTTCAGGCGGCTTTTATAGCCCGAGCGGCAAGCCTGACTTTCACGACGAGGTGTTACGGAAAGCCACGCAAGAGATAAATGAAATCCTTCTGCGGACCGTCAAGACGAGTACTGACTCTCGCTCGAAGTGCGGACACCTGCATATTTTGCACATGGAGAAGGGGCCCATGTTGGCTTGGGTGGCCCACTGTGTGCGGAGTGCACCGATCGATGGTCGGTAGACAAGCGGTAATGGCCGAAGGTGATACCTGTCTCGCCTCAGCCCCCCCTCCCAGCCCTTCACTCTGCTGAGCGATAGCACTACTTCTATCGGTCAGCATGAGCTCGTATCTGATCGAAAGACTATGCCCTATCGCTCAGGCGCTGGAACTGGCAACAACCGGACTAGCCGCCCTGATTCTGGTGGAATCCAATGCAAATCGCGAAGACCGAGGAGCGGTTCACATAAGGCGCAGGCGTTTCCGCGGCACTGCCAAGCACCTTCACAGAGACGACCATGACGAGTTCGCCGTGATCGCAATGAGCGTAGAAGCGCTCGCTACATCAGCGATCGCAGGCGAGATACTCGACCGCGCGAGTGTGCAGTCGTCGATCCGACAGGAGCTAGCCGAGCCACACTCACGGCGCTTGCTGCCACGATCTTGGCGAAGCGCCGCGCGTACCCCGACGCGGTCGATTCAAATGCTTAAGCTCGACTCAAACGGCGACGTTGTGACGGCGGAGCGCACGCGCCGTCGGTGAATCACCTCTTGGCTCACACATCATCCCACATGAAACTACTCCTAGGCCCCATCCTCCATCTTGAGAACGGCACCGCGAGCGATTGGTGCTTTTCTGTACACGTTGTCATCGAGAGCGCGAGCGCTACTCCCCCGCTGGCGCTCAAACTTCGCTTCGACTCAGGCGATGTCACGGTCGGTGCGCTCACCCTCGTCGCAGATTTCTCGAAAGCGAATGGCAGCGCGATCTGGTGCTGGTCAGTTCGCGTGCCGCGCGGTCCACGCGAGCAGTGGCTCGGATACAAGCTCTTGAATCGCGGTAAAACCATCGCAACGATCGACAACGTTGCGATTCCAGCAACGAGCCACCTTCCTCGACTCGCGTTCTTTTCGTGCAACGGCTTCTCAAGCGCCGACCTTCGGCGCAAGACGGCGGAACCGAACGCCCTCTGGCGTCAGATGCGCATCGAGCACGAGACAGGAAAGTCCGGCGGTGACCCCGACTGCCCCAGTGGCGTGCACGCGCTTGTCGGTGGCGGCGATCAGGTGTACGCGGACAGCCTCGATGTGCTGCAAGAACTCGACAAACTGAGCGAGGATGAGCTTCGGGGCGCGACGAGTTCACCAGCACGCCGGAAGACTGCGCTGAGCCAATACCTCGCGCTGTATCAAGAGCGCTGGTCGCAGACCGACCCCGCGTACGTTTTCGCGCGGGTTCCAGGCGTCTTCACTTGGGACGACCACGACATCTTTGACGGCTGGGGATCGCAGCACGATTTCGTGCAGAAGAACGCCGCGTACCGCGACATCTACGAGGCAGCGCGCGACGCGTTTTCGGCGCTGCAACTTGGCGGATGGCTGGCGAGCGCGGCAGGCGGGCGTCGTCCGAGCTTGCTGTGCTCGGGCAGCGCCACGCGGACCACAGGGCACCTCGCACAGACGATCACGTTCTACGCCGACGAACAAGAACTCACGTTCTTTCTGCTCGATAGCCGAAGCGGGCGCACGAACGAGCGCGTGTTCGACGAAGCGCAGTGGACGGACTTCAAGAAGTTCCTTACTGATCGCGGGCAGGCCGCCATTGACGAGGCTTGCCACCTCCTCGTTGTCTCGTCCATTCCACTCGTGCACCTCCGATTCCGGGCCGTGAGTTGGATTCTCTCGAACGTCGTTCCTGGCGTGCAAGAGATCGAAGACGACCTCCTCGATCAGTGGGAACATCCAGCGCATCTCGGCGAACGCTCGCGGCTTCTGCACACACTGCTCGATCATCAGCGAGCGTCGGGTACGCGTGTGACGTTGCTGTCGGGCGACGTGCACGCTGGCGCGGTCGGTCACATCGAGTCGACGCGCGCCACGCACCGCGAGCCGAATTCGCTCGTACCGGCGCGCATCGTGCAACTCACATCGTCAGGCATCGTGCATCCGTCGCCAAACACATGGCTGCGCGGTGTCCTCGAACTACTCGGCGCCGACGGCAAGAAGGAATTCGATCCCGGCATGACGACTGAACTTGTGCCGATTGATAGTCGCACCGAACGCCTCTGGACCCGTAACTTCCTATTCATTGACGTCGAATCAACAAGCGGCGGCGCGCCGTCGCAGCTCTGGGCGCGATTCGTCGCAGAAGACTGGCCGATCACACGATTGATCACGGTGCCAGTGTGGGATTACGGACGCTGAGTCGAGGACTACAACCGTCACCTCAACGACGCGTTCCAAGGGCCGGTGCAGCCGACCGAAGCTGAGACGACACAGTGGAACTTACACGGGCGTTAGGGTCACGTTCCTGCGCCTTGTCCTGCTCGTCGGGGGCTGATAAGTGGAAACGATAGATCGCGAGCGCAGCGCAGCGCTGATTGACAGAGCACTCGACGAGTCGAACGCGTCGCACAGCGGCGACGCGGTACTGAAAACCGCAGCGTTCGCGGAGCTGCAAGCGATGCAGCCAACGGCGCATGCCGCGGCGGTCGTTGCGATACTCAAGCCACTCGTGGACGGAGAGTCGTCCAAGCGCTCGGTCCTCGGACCGGATCAGCGGCGCTGGCATGCCGCACAAGTCGTCGGACACCTCATGCGTCGCGCGCTGGAGTGAGAACTCGTCGACGTCGTGACTGTCGGCAACGACGCGGCTGAGTCGCACTTCTGCGGCTTTTCGTCTGCCTCCACCGATTACGATCGCCCTCATGGCGACCAAACCAGCGCGCTCGACGAAGCCGAAAGCCAAATCTCGCACTCGGCTCACGCATCAAAGGGTCCGCGTCGGGGCCGGGATCAGCGACGGCAAGCGCGTGACGCGCGAGCGGCGGCCCGACGGCATGACGATTGAAACGTGGCAGACCGAGCTGCGCCGTCAGTTCGGCCGCGCACAAGCGTTCCTGCTCAAGAACGTTGGCGACCATCCAATCTTTTCTGAGTTTCTCGTTACGAATCCTGAGCGCGGCACCACGTATCGCGTCATCATTCGAGGCATCGTTCCAGGCGAGAACGCGTGTACGTGCGCTGACTTCGCAACCAATACGCTGGGAACGTGCAAGCACGTCGAGTTCGCGCTCGCGAAGCTCTCTCGCAGCAACGGCGCGGCGCAGGCGCTCGCGGCGCCATTCTGCCCTGAATACAGCGAAATCGTCCTCCGTTACGGCTCGCAGCGCACCGTCTGTTGGCGGCCGGGTACGGAGTGTCCCGCTGCCCTAACAAAACTAGCTCGCACCTACTTTGGCGACGAGGGCTCGCTGCACGAGAGCGCATTTGCCCGCGTGGACAAGTTCATCGCCGACGCAGCGCGCCTCGACTACGATGTTCGGTGTCGTGACGATGCTCTCTCGTTCATCGCGGAAGTGCGCGCGCAACTGGAGCGCCACCGACGGATCGACAGCGCTTTCCCTCGAGGCGCCAAGAGCAAGGCAGTCGACACACTCGTGAAGGCAACGCTGTACGACTATCAGCGCGAGGGAGCGCTCTTCGCCGCACGCGCTGGACGATGCTTGCTCGGCGACGACATGGGCCTCGGCAAAACGGTGCAAGCAATTGCCGCTGCAGAAATCATGGCGCGCCATCTCGGTGTGGCCCGCGTGCTTGTCGTCTGTCCCACGTCGCTGAAACATCAGTGGGAGCGGGAAATTTCGCGGTTCACCGAGCGCACGGCGATCGCGATCAACGGGCTGCGAACTCACCGCGAGGCACACTTCGAAGCCGACTCGTTTTTCAAGATCACGAATTACGACACCATCTACCGTGATCTCGACCTCATCGCGGGGTGGAGTCCAGATCTTGTCATTCTCGATGAAGCGCAGCGCATTAAGAACTGGTCGACGCGCACAGCCAGAAGTGTGAAGCGAATCGCATCTCCGTTCGCGATCGTTCTCACCGGTACACCGCTCGAGAACCGTCTTGAAGAACTCGTGTCCATCGTCGAGTTCGTCGATCGGTACCGACTCGGTCCCACATTCAGGCTGCTTGATCGTCACCAAACGCGGAATGAGGATGGCCGCGTCATTGGCTATCGCGACCTCGACGAACTCGGTCGTACGTTGAAACCGATTCTATTGCGGCGTCGCAAGTCAGAAGTTCTCGCGCAACTTCCAAAGCGTCTCGACCAAAAGATCTTCGTTGCAATGACGCCCGAGCAATCGGTCCATCACGAGGAGCACCGCGAGATTGTCGCTCGGATCGTGCGCAAGTGGAGGGCGCAACGCTTCCTCTCGGAAGCCGATCAGCGCCGCCTGCTGGTCGCGTTGCAGTGCATGCGCATGAGTTGCGACAGCACATACCTGCTCGATCAGACGACTGATCACGGCATGAAGGCCGACGAGCTCATGACGTTGCTCGGGGAGATCCTCGAACGTCCCGAGCAGAAGGTCGTCATTTTCAGCCAATGGACGCGCATGCTCGCAACCATGATTCCACGGCTGAAGAAGCACCAGATTGATTACGTGTTCTTTCACGGCGGCGTTCCAGGCACGCAGCGCGGCGCGTTGATCGAACGCTTTCGCAACGAGCCGAACTGTCGCGTCTTCCTCTCCACTGACGCTGGCGGCGTCGGACTCAATCTCCAGCACGCATCGACCGTCGTGAATCTCGATCTGCCGTGGAATCCGGCCGTTCTCGAGCAGCGCATCGGTCGGGTTCACCGCATTGGTCAAACCCGCGCGGTCAACGTCATTAACTTCATTAGCAAAGACACGATCGAGGAAGCCATGCTCTCGGTGCTGTCATTCAAGAGTTCGTTGTTCGCTGGCGTACTCGATGGAGGCGAGAAGGAGGTCTTTCTCGGCGGAACCAAGCTTCAGCGATTCATGCGCACGGTCGAACAAGCGACGAATGCAATTCCCGAGGCGCAGTCGAGCGCGCGCGACGCATCCGAAGAGGACACACGCCTCGATGCGAGCGATGCGGTCGGGGCGACAGTCGCGGCATTGCCCGAACCTTCGCGCGAGAGCGACGGTGATCGTTGGTCGGGAGTCATCGAGAAGGGTGTCGCGTTCCTCGAAGGCCTTGCGGCCGCGTCAACGAACGCCAACGAGGAGAGGAGCAGCAAGAGTAAGTTGCCAAGCGGCACGTCAGGTCGAGCGATCGACGGACTCGTCCGTCACGATGCGGCGACCGGCGAGCGCTACGTGCACCTTCCTCTTCCTGCGCTCGAGGTCCTTGATCGCGCGCTCGTAGGGCTCAGTGGACTGTTGGCTCGGATGCGGCGCTAGTGTAGTTAATCATATTTAACGCAGCCTATATCTGCGTTGTGCGTATGACTTCCACACAGGGGGATGACGCCATGCGGATCGCCCCGGAAGTCACACTGACCGACGAGCAGCGCACGATCGTCGGACGCTGGCGCAGGCGCTTCGTCGAGAAGGGACTCGCAGGGATCGAGAAGGACGCGCCGCGCGGCGGCCGGCCCGCGACGAAGCGAAACGAGGTCGCCAGGTCCATCATCGA
>Ga0163154_10000509_pt1 | contig 60060 bp, 79 predicted proteins | sample OliLakLV19MP9P1_FD_148649 | JGI IMG/M metagenome (GOLD analysis project Ga0163154, IMG submission 148649) | Freshwater microbial mat bacterial communities from Lake Vanda, McMurdo Dry Valleys, Antarctica - Oligotrophic Lake LV.19.MP9.P1 | ecosystem: Environmental > Aquatic > Freshwater > Lake >...
GGACTACTCCGTGATGTCGGTGAAGAGTTCAAGCCTTGATGCACAGACGGTGTGGCGCAGAACTTTATTTTAATAACCAAGGAGAAAAAATGTTTAAGTGGAATGAAAAAAATACCAAAAGCACAATCTGGAATGCCGAGATTGGGAGCAAAGAGATCAGACCGTTCTCTCCAAAAGAAATTATCATAAGCCCAAACCTTCACCAGTTTGAGGGAATCATTTCTGCTCTATGTAAGACCGTTACAGAACTAATGGCACTTGAAGAAGAACGTGATCAGCGAATGATGAATATGATCAATTCAAGACAGCCTTCAAAAGATCAGCTGGAATTATTTGAAACAGTAGAACAACTATAATGCCTGAATCATTTATCCATTTACATGCTCACTCAGATGCATCGCTTCAAGACGGCTTGTTCAGTCCCCGCAAATGGGCCGCAGCCTATAAGGAGCGTGGATTTATCGGTGCAGCACTTACTGATCACGGCTCGATGGCAAACTCGATAGCATTCTATCAGGCCATGCGTGAGCAGAAGCTCATTCCAATTATGGGTTCTGAAGTCTACTACGTGGATGAACCAACTAAGAAAACAAACGACAACAGAAAGGCTTCGCACTTAATCCTTTTGGCGAAGAATTATGACGGCTTCGTTAACCTTAACAAGTTGATGAAGCTGTCTTTTACTGAAGGGTATTATTACCGCAACAGAATAGGGCTGGAATGGCTTACAAAGCATTCCGAGGGTCTAGTATGTTTAACGGCATGTCAGGGTGGAGTTTTGTCACAGGAAGTCTGGAAAGACTTTAGAGGGCAGGAATCCGATCTGGTCGGTCGTTTCAAACAATTCAGAGAAATATTTGGGAAAGATCTCTACGTAGAGTTTCAAGGACACAACACCGTTTCAACATTAGACGACGGGGTTACTAAATACAATTCACAGGCAATGATTAACGAGCAGTTCTATGAAAAGCTAAGAGGCATCAAAGGCTTCCAGCCAATCATAACGAATGACTGCCACTACATACTTCCTCAACATGCGAAAATTCAGAAGCTAATCAAAGACCTTTCATGGAAGCAAAACAACGGCGGTTCTGCCGATTCTGCGACCGTAACCAAAGACCACTTCACTGATTCGCTTTGGATGAAGAACACGAAAGAAGTCTATCAATCGTTCCGAGTCGAACACGAATATCTTCCAAAGGAATTCGTCAGAGACGGCATGATGGCCACCATGGAAGTGTTTGAGAAATGCAAAGACTTTGAAATGCCAAAGGGCAAACGCTACCTTCCAAAATTCAGAGACAAGATCGACTCGAAAGAGTTCTTTAAGCGTTACACTAAAAAGCTACTCGTTGAACTTATAGCCTCTGGTAAAATTCACGACGAAAAGAACGTCTACATCGAGCGATATAAAAAAGAATGTCACGTTATCAGTTCTTACAACTTAGAGGACTACTTTCTAATCGTTTGGGATCTAGTTAGGTTCGCAAAGAAAGAGGGCATCCCTGTAGGCATCGGGCGGGGATCAGCTGCGGGTTGTTTGATTTCATACCTGCTTGGGGTTGTTAAAATTGACCCAATCGAACATAAGCTAATATTTGAAAGATTTTTAAATGAAAATAGATGTGTGTCAGGCGAACTTCCAGATATTGACCTAGACTTTTCATCCGAGGGACGTGGACGAATCAAACAGTATATTTTTGATACGTATGGACGTGAGAAGGTTTGCGAAATTGGAACTTACACTAGAATGATGCTCAAGACGGCACTACTAGACTTTAATAGAGCTCTCAACGTCGTTCCCCACGCAGAGCTTCTAAAGATCACCACGGGGCTTGATCTGGACAAGGATGACGTTAAGGACTTAGACAAGGCAATCGAAAGCAGCGAACGTCTGAAGACTGTCATGGAGAAGGAAAAGGATTACGCATTCATAGTGAAAGAAATCATAGGACAAATCAAATCACAGTCTATCCACCCCGCTGGCGTTATTATTTGCTCCGAACCGATTCAAAACATTACTCCGCTTAAGACGCAGAAGAAAATATTGAAGCCAGAAGAAGTAGAAGAAGGCGGCGTTAAAGAAATACGAGTCCTCACTACACAATCAGAAGATAAGTACGTCATTGGCCAAGGCTTAATGAAGATGGATATCCTCGGCGTGAAAGAGTACGACGTGGTTAAGTTTATTATCGACAACGCTCCGGGGTTTCCATACACGCTAGAGAACTACGACACAGAAATAATGAACATCGAAAGAAAAAGACCAGACGCTAAGATTTGGAAAATGTTTCAGCAAGGAAAGACTCAAGCGGTTTTCCAATTTTCCTCAACAGGGATGCAAAAGCTTCTGTTCGACATGCGACCTAATAAAGTTTCAGACCTAACGGCTGCAAACGCTTTATACCGACCGGGATGTTTGCTCAACGGATGGCACACCCTTTATATCAATCGAAAGCATGGCGAAGAAGAGGTTGAATACGCTCACCCGACCGTTGAACAGGCTACTGGCGACACTTACGGAGTTATCGTTTACCAAGAACAGGTGATGGAAGTAATTCACAAGCTAGGGAAAATTTCACTCGTAGACGCAGACACCATTCGTTCAGCACTTGGGAAAAAAGACAGGGTTAAACTCGCCAAGTTTAAAGAGTCATTCGTTAAAGGCGCAGAGGGCGACATTGGTAAAGCGAAAGCGGAGACCCTGTGGGATCAACTAGAACAGTCGTCAGAGTATTCATTCAACAAGTGCTTGGCGGGTACGGAGAGATTCTATAGAGACGGAAATGGAAGAACTAACTACACGATTGAAGAAATGTTCCTTATCAGGAATGATAAAGAATTCGCTTTGCTGAATGGCCATAAAAGCCTCCACCAGAAGTATAAACATAAGGGCTATGGCAAAGCTTACTCGATGGGCGACGATGAGAGGCTTCGTCCTAATGACATTATGGATATAAGATTCGAGGGAGAGAAGGACGTATGGGAGGTTCTCCTTGAGTCTGGAAAAAAAATCAGATGCACCCTGAATCATAAGTTTCCAACGGATAAAGGGATTAAAAAACTCGAAGAGTGTGAGCCGGGAGATTCTCTTTATGTCTTGGACAAATATGAAATGGCCGATAGCACATTTAGATTCGGCAAAAAAGACAATCTCCCTAGGAATGGACAGAAAGGTTTTCAAAAGCTTGAATACTCCGCAACAGAAGACTTTAGATATAAGTCTAGCGTCCTGAAGACTTCTCATGACAATTGTCAAAGCTGCGATAGCATGATGAGTAGGAAAGAGATTCATCATAAAAACGGAAATCATGGAGATCAAGATTGGAAAAATCTTGAAGTTCTTTGTCCATCTTGTCATAAGAAGAAGCACTATGCGATGGGAAGAGTTAGGAAAGGCGAAAAGGGTCTTTTGACGAAACTCGAAAAAATAATCGAGGTCGCTTATATAGGCAAAGAAAACGTCTACGACGTAGAAATGGCAGCTCCTTTCCATAACTTTGTAACTGACGACAAAATTGTTACCTGCAACTCCCATTCCGCTGCGTATGCCGTTCTCGCCTATATCTCCCAATGGCTCAAAGTTTATTACCCTGCCTATTTCTGGGCAGGACAAATCTATTGGGACGTAAAGAAGGGCGACCTTAACTCGATGATGGAAAATAAACGGGCAGCTCAGGAGATGGGAATTGAATTCAGATACCCAGACATAAATGATTCAGGATTAGATTTTAAAGTCCTAGACGTTACAGACCCACTACACGCAATCACTGGTGGGAAAAGTGTCACACAAGAAGTCCTATGGTCGCTTCGTTCGGTTAAGGGTGTGGGGCTAAAAGCAGCTCAGGAAATCGTAAAGTGTCAGCCGTTCAAAAACTTTGAAGACTTCTTTAAGAAAGTGAACAAGCGTCAGTGCAACTATAAGGTTGTCACAAATCTAATTTACGCCGGATGTTTCGATAATATTGGTGATCGCAAAGACCTACTGAAGAGGCTCGCAGTTCTTTCTAAAAAGGAAGACCCGAAGGTTACGTCAGACAAGCTACTTTCTGAATTTTACCGGTCAATGGGATTCTACGAGCAATCGTTGAAGAAGATCTATCCGGGCTTTTCCACAGGCTGCATAACGGAACAAGACCTCGCTGAATTCTGTGACAAAGACACCGTGATTCTAGGCGGGATCATATCGGCCATAAAGCCTCACAAGACTAAGAAGGGCGACAAGATGGGCTTTCTAACGCTTGAAGACATGAATGAAAGAATAGACGTGACGGTTTTCCCCGAAGGCTGGGAGACCAATAGAAAGCTCCTCAAAGTGGGGAACATCGTAGAGATCATGGGGAAGAAGTCAGAGTACGGCGGGAAGAACAATTCCATCAGTATGGACACCATCAAGGTCATCAAAGAAGTTGAATAAGGCGATTTAAAAAGATGAAACGTATAAGGATGGTATGAAGGATTTTAAAGTTGAAATTGAAGGATTGATGCCAGAGAAGCTTTCCCTACAGGTTAGGGAGTCTTTGAAAATATCTGAAGACATTGATACCGAGGTTGACCAAGCGGCGGCAGAGTACGGGTTCTATGCGATTCTCGCTGAGAAGGCTGAGACACGTCATCAGAAGCTTAAATTCGCTCATGAGAAGTGGAAGGCTGAGTATGAGACATCAGAGAATGCTCAACGCCACAGGGACGGTTTAAAGTCCCGAACAGAAGCACAGATGAAAGCAATGGTCGCATCAAGCGAAAGAAATAAAGCATACCAGCTAAAACTTATAAAATTAGATGAAGACAGAAGAAACATGAAAGCCCTAGCAAAAGCATTTGAATTAAAAAGTGAAATGATTAGAACTAAAGCAAGCAATAGAAGAAGTGAAAGGCCAACTAGATAAAGGAGTAATGGTGAAGAAACTTATTGTACCTATTAAAGAAGAAGAAAAGATTTTAGAGCAAGCTCGAGAATTGTTTTCGACTATGCAGAAATCATGGTGGGAGTTTGCCAAACTAATCTATGCGATTAAGGAAGGCGAAACGTACAAGGTCAAAGGCTTTGATACGTTCAAGGATTACTGTGAGTCTGACTATGCGGAAGTGAACTATAAGACTGTTCTTAAGTTCTGCACGATTGTTGAGTCTTGGGGAAAACATATTGAGTCTAAAATCGCAAAAGATGCTGACTATAGAATCCCTGCCTATGAGGCTTGTTATGCCGTTATCTCAGTGAAGGACGGAGCACTTCCTAAAGAAGACGTGGACAAGTTGAAGCGTGACGTTCTGGAAAGAAAGCTATCGTACCATCGGCTACGGGAGAAGATGAAGGAGCTATTGGATTCAAAACGCAAAGAGACTAAAGACTTTGTTAAGAAATCTTCTGACGACATTAAGCGTCTTGAGGATGATCTTACGTCACAGATTGATGACGAAGACGAAGAGGATACTACGTTCACGGATGACGGAGACAGCGATGCAGAGCCATTGTTTGATTCGTTTGAAGAGGGTGACCTTGAAGACCTTTCGCCTGAAGACTTTGAATCTAATGATGACGCTCTTGTGGCAAAAACAACTAAGCACACTAAAGACCTAACTGAAACTTTAAAACTATTAACCGACAAAGTTGAAGGAATGAAACTCAATAAGAAAATTAGATCACTAGCGGTAGACCTAGACAGCCTTAACAGCAATGTAAATGACGTTTTAACAATCATCGAGGAGATGCAATAAATGAAAACAGCAACAGGAACAAAGAAGCCATCAATGCTCGACAAAATCAGAGACGAGCAAGCACGAATCGCCAAGAAAAAAGAAAGCCAAGGCGGGTTTGAAAAGGTCGACTGGTATAAGCCGGAAGAGGGTGACAATTTAATTAGAATTCTCCCCGCTGCAAAAGCTGACGATCTTCCTTTCAAAGTGGTTCACCTCCATTACATCTCCATCAAGAAGCGTGACGGAGGAATCGTTAATGGAATCCCTGTCCGTTGTCATGAGGACTTTGGAGAAGAATGCCCACTATGCTCTGCAGTTCGTGAGTTATACACGGGAACAGATAAGCAGAAAGAAACAGCGAAACAAATCAGAGCTAGAGAAGTTTATCTCTACAACATCATCAACTTTAAAGATCGTAAAGTTCAGCCGTATGCTGCTGGGATCACAGTACATGAAGAAATTCTCACTTATGCTGGCGACGTTGGGCTTGGGATCTTCGGCGAAGATGGCGGCCATAACTGGAAAGTTACGAAGAAAATTGACCCTAGAAAACCTAAGAATCTCGGGATCAAGTATTCAGTACGCATGGACATTAAAGAGTCTGACATTCCTTCTAAGTTGAAAGTGCTTCTAGAGAGCGCAACCGATCTTGACTCATTGTATGCAGACAAAGAAATGGCAAACGTGAACGCCTACTTAGAAAGCCTTGGGTTTGAAGGGTCAGAAGAAGAAGAGGACGAAGTAGACACAAAGAAAGCGGCTCCCAAAGCCAAGGCAGTAGTTGAAGAAGAAGATGATGAAGAGGAAGAAGTTAAGCCGAAGGCGAAAGCAAAAGCCAAAGCCGTAGTTGAAGAGGAAGAGGAAGAATACGAAGAATACGAAGAAGTGAAACCAAAAGCCAAAGTAAAAGCTAAAGCCAAGGTTATAGTCGAAGAAGAAGAAGTAAAACCAAAAGCTAAAGTGAAAGCCAAAGCCAAGGTTGAAGTTGAAGAAGAGGAAGAAGATGAAAGTGAAGACGATGAGTTTGAAAAAGAACTTCGTGAACTAGGGATGTAATATGGCAGATAGAATTTCTTATTCTTTTAACGCCAAGGTCAACATAGGGAATTATGAAAGCTTGGGATTTCATCTTTCCTTTGAGACTGATGTGAAGGAGGGTGAAAATCCCTCCCAAACACTTAAACGAGTACAGTATTTTGTAGAGAAAAAAGCAGAGGAGAAGATGGATGAATTTAGAACACTCAAGCGAACCGATGGTGCAACCGAGGATTGAAAAATTTGTGAGAACTTCAAAGAAAAGAGAACCTAAAATTCTCGACGTAGAACCTGAAGCAGTAGATCCGTTAGAGTCGTTGGCACTTTCAAACGACGACATTGATGACCTAATCAGTTCGGCACGTAAAGAAATTGATGGCGTTTTTATAGCTGACTCTGAAACGGAACTTTTACAGGTTAAAGATTGGATCATAATGCCTAAGCCTATCCAGAAAGTAATTGGAGCGCAGGGTCTTCCTTGTGGCCTAATTACTATGGTCATAGGGAAGAAGGACTGCGTCGCAGGTAATACCTATATTTCCTATCACACGTTCAGAGGTGCGGATTGTATAAATGTAAAGGGCGGGACTATTGAGAATCTCCATAGGAGATTTGCTGAAAATAATGATGGGTTGGACTTTTACATTCAATCTGCTAACGACGACGGATTGTTGTTTAGAAACAAGGTTAAGGATGTTTTTAGTCAAGGCGAGAAGATGTGTTACAGGCTCACAACGTCTAGCGGCTTTGAGCTTGTAGCGACTAAAGACCACAAGATAATGATGGAGGACGGCTCCTATCGGATGCTTGAAGACTTAGCCGAAGGGGACAGGATTGCTGTACACAATAAGACTCGATTTAAGTATGGAAGAAAAGACGTAAGCAGAGGGCGAGTAGAGTGGTGCGTGAAGTATCATCCTACTGAGAATCTGAAGCTTGTCGGTGGGGTTCCATATCACAGAGTTAAGAGATACAGGGCTGTGCTAGAGGCGAACTTGAACAAGATGACTCCTGGCGAATACCGTATGGCTCTAAACACTTGGTCGAAGGAGGAGATATCTTCGCTGAAGACGTTACCAGAGGGGACTTGGATTCATCACATCGACGAAGACCCAAGGAACGATCGGCTTGAAAATCTAGAGATCGTTGAAGAAAGAGAGCACAAATCTCACCACGCCAAGGACGCTCTAAAGTTCGTTATTGGAGCAGACGAAGTTGAGTCTGTAATCGAAGAGGGTATGCGAGAAACCTTTGATATCCAAGTTGAAGGATCGCACCATAACTTCGTAGCAGACGGCATCGTCGTTCATAACTGTGGAAAGACCACGTTCGCCGTTGAGGCACTTGCCTCGGCACAGCGGGACGGCGGGATTGCCATTCTACTAGACACTGAGAACAAGTTCTCGCTTAAACGTGCAGAGCAGATGGGGTTAGATATTCGCCGCTTGATCATTATCCAAGCGACAACTATTGAGGATGCGTTTGAAAAGTTTCAAGCCATGGTGAATTTGATCAAAAACAAGGTCAGATGCATTGATAAGAAGACAGGCGAAATTATACCTAAAGAAGCGTATGACAAGCTGGATTCAGTCAAAAAGAAAAAGTACCACCTCGATGCTATTTACGCCTCTAAGAAGGTTGTGTGTGTTTGGGATTCGCTAGGAGCAACACCGTCAGAAGCCGAAATGGATGACAGCGTGAAAGACTTCTCTATGACAGCCGCCAAGGTTATCAAAGGGCACCTACGCAAGACTGTACGCTATATTCGTGACACTAAGCTGGCGTTCGTCATTATCAATCAGGTTTACACAAACATGAACCAGTTCGGTAAAAAGACAACGTCATACGGCGGGTCTGGCCCTGAATACCATTCAGCTATCATTTTAGAATTCGTGAAAATGGGCGGGGTTCGTCCTAAAGCTGGGAAGGCGGGAGAAGACTTCTGCGGGATTGATACTCAGATTGAATGCGTGAAGAACCATCTTTCGCAGCCGTTTAAGAAGATCAAGGTAGCCGTGGACTTCAAAGGGTTCGTGGTAGACCGTGACCCTGAATACGCTCCTGAAGAAATAATTGAAGAATCAAAAGGGATTGCAGATGATAACGACGAGTCAAGTGTTGAGGAATTACCTAAACGAAAGAAAATTAAAAAGTCTGTCGCAGGTAAATCCGGAAAACATTGAGTTTTACGAGTCAGCTACTGACTTGATCACTAAGAACATCCTGAAGCAGCACAATGACTTCGGCGTGTGGGAAGTTGAAAGAATAAGTATGCTCTTCGCTTTAGTGGATGAGTTCGCTGAAATGCTTAGAAGTGAATCCCGATGTAAAGAAATGCAGGGAGCCTTAGCATGAGTTACCTTGTCCTGTACTCAGACCTTCATATCCGTCCAGAGCGACTAGCAGACTGTGAAACCGTTCTGACCGAGGTTAAGAATATAGCTTTGAAGTATGCGAAGAAGGGTGATGTCACCATCGTAAACGGGGGCGACACTTTCAACACACGGGGGCTAATTAGAACCGTGTGCTTTGACCGTCTATATCACCATTATTCAGAGTGGGCGAAGCTGGGGCTAAAGCAAATCATTATCGTTGGAAACCATGACCAAGAGGATAAAGAGGGCGACATTCATCCTATGAGAATCTTTTCTACGTTTAAGGGCTGGCACGTTGTCGATAGGGCCATGAATATTGATGACGTGGTTTACTTCCCTTACATTGAAAAGAAAGACGTGAGGGCTGCTATCGACTCAGTCTCTACGAAGAGAAAGAAGCCTATAGCAATCACACATTGGGGCTTTATTGGGGCGCATAGGAATGATACGAACATCGACACAGACGGAATCCCGACAGAATGGATGTCCAAGTTTCACAAAGTCTTTAGTGGGCACTACCACTTTAGGAATGCCATCGACAATGTTCAATATATTGGTTCACCATTCCAACAGAACTTCGGCGAAATGTCTCAAGAGAAGGGCGTTCTCGTTTACGACACTGAAACTGACAAGGTTGTTTTCGAGCCGATTACTACGACTCCAAGGCATCATGAAGTGGTTTTAAAGTGGGAAGACGGTAAGGAAGTTTATGAAGGCCCTATGAAGGATATTCGTGAGATTGATTTCGTTCGTCTTAAAGTGATGGGCGACGTTGAAACGGTCAGCGGCTTCTCGAAAGAGAAGGCCATGAAGAAGATCAAAGCTAAAGAAATTAAAATAGATAGGCACATCAAAGAAAAAGCGTTCACACGTTTGAATCTTGAGGGGCATGAGAAACTGGATCTAGGAACACTCATGGTGAAGTATGTAGACTTCATCGAAACAGACCTCAGCAAAATGAAGCTGAAGAAAGTGGGAGATTTATTTTGTTAGAAAAACTTTTTATATCCGCAGTCATGATTGGTATGTTGATCTTCTCCTTTAGACAGGGGTTCAAGATTGGAGCGAAGGAAGGCATCAAGCGAGGAGCGTTCGTGATTACTTGCCAGCCAGCTTTCAATAAAATGATTGGAGCGAACGATGAGCTTTAGAACTTTTGATTTTGAATGTCCTGAATGCGAATACCCAGAGGAACACACCTTCGACCTGCGTGGTATGAATGAAGAAGAAAAAGAAGCCACAATAATGTCAGGAATTAAATGTCCTAATTGTGACTTTGAAAACATGAAGCGGGTCTTCAGAACTTTCCCTGCCATAGGTCATGGCGGCGGAGATCGATCACTAAGCAATATTGAACGAATGAAGAAGTCGTTCCACGAACGATTCATCAAGAAAGAACTCGACGAGGTGAGACACCGTAAGGGTCGCTTGTATGACGATTCGATTCAAAGCGCAGCCGCTCAAAAGATTGAGGTAGAGAATGGAGAGAAATAGTAAGGGACAATTTGTTCTTGGCAAGTGTGATGGCCCAAAGACTCACGGGCATACAGTAGAAGGGAAATGGACAAAAACATATTCAAAATGGAACGGCATGAGGACTCGGTGCGACCGGAAAAACGCTGAAAACTATCATCTATATGGCGGTAGGGGTATTTCTTACGATGTTAGCTGGAGTAAGTTTTCAAACTTTCTTAAAGATATGGGAGACTGTCCTTCTGGATACACGCTCGAAAGAAAAGATTCAAATAAGAACTATTCAAAGTCAAACTGTCGATGGGCGACCTCCAAGGAAAATCACAGGAATAGGTCTGTCACCGTATTCGTTGAATTTGAAGGCAAGAAAAGAGTATTGGCTGAACTTGTTGAGCTATATGGGCTTAGAGATTATAAAACTACTTGGTGCAATATATTCAAGAGAGGATGGAGCGTTAAAGATGCTCTTCTGAAGCCGTTGAGGAGACGAAGTGTTAAAGATGATTAAGAAATGGGTAAAGGAAAAAGTCTACGAGCAGACCGTTGATCACGGAAACGTGCAGCCACGCCTAGACTATAGGGATTGGTCGATCTTTTTCAACTCATGCGCCGGATTGATCCAATATAAAGCAAAAGGGGTGCAAGACCTCGCAGATTTCAGAAACAATTGGGCCAATAAATTCCATATACTTGTAGACGCTCACGGCAGGGGCTTGGACGTTACAGACAACTTCTTTAACCTATATGGCGATATTCTTCGCTCAAACGTACAAGTGAAGTACAAAGCTAATCTCCGCACAAGACTAAGGTTGAAGAAATGTTATTTAAAGCGATTAATCTAAAAAATTTCATGTCATTCCATAAGGAAACATTTTCAGACCTCGACAGAAGGGGCTTAACTCTTATTGAGGGGAAGAATCTTGACGACGGAGACAGTAATGGTTCTGGGAAGTGCTTCGCTAAGGGTACAAAGGTTCTCATGTTTAGTGGGTTCTCTAAAAACGTAGAGGACGTTATTGTTGGCGACCTACTTATGGGGCCAGACTCCAAAAAGAGGACGGTTACGGATCTCGGAAGAGGGAAGTCTGTCATGTATAAGATTACCCCAACCAAGGGAGAGTCTTTTACAGTTAATTCTGAACATATTCTTTATGGATACGATGCAAGAATTAAGAAAGATTTTAAAATAAAAACAAAGGACTATTTAGATCTCCCCGAGTGGAAGAAGAAGCTTTTGATGCTTAAAACTTGTGAAGGGATTGAGTATAAGGATTCTTACACTCAGCCGATCTCTCCCTACATCCTTGGAGCGTGGCTCGGAGATGGTCACTCTGATTGCTTTGCTGTAACTACGATGGACGACGAGCTTGATCAGGCGTTTAGACAGGAGTGTTTAGAGTGGGGGCTTCTAGTCAGAAAATGTCAGAAGAAAGGCAGCAAGGCTCGGACTCTTATCGCTCACAATAATTGGAACAACACTATAAACGCCACTATTCATTCGATGTGTTTGTTTGACAATAAGCATATCCCGTACAGATATCAGATTAGTTCTAGGGCCAATAGGTTGGAGCTGTTAGCTGGGTTAATAGACACCGACGGTCACGCTGGTAGAAAAACTCATTACGAAATATCTTTTGTGCATGAGAGATTGGCAGAAGACACGATAAGGCTTGCGAATTCTCTTGGTTTTTTTGCTTACGCTAGAGATAAGGTGGTCAAGGGTAAGACGTATAAGAGAATATCTATCGTGGGAGACATAACAGAAATACCAGTCAGGCTTGAAAGAAAGAAGTGCAGAAAGAAGAACTACGAGAAAGATCACAGACATGTAGGGTTTAAAGTTGAAAGCGTTGGCAGAGGGGACTATTACGGATTTACTCTTAATGGAAACAATTTGTTTCTATTAGATAGCTTTTTTATTGCTCACAACAGTAGTCTTTGGGACGCAGTCAGCTTCGCACTGTTCGGCCATACCGTTAGGGGCCTAAAAGGTGACGACGTTGTTCATTGGAAATTTAAGAAAGAATGCGAAGTCCGTGTTGAGTTTGAATTCAAGGGTCAAACATGGGCGGTCGTTAGAACTCGCAAGCCTGACAGGTTCTACGTAGAGATAGACGGCAAGACTTATGAGCTTGGAACTACGGCGATGACGCAGCAGTGGTTGATCGACGCACTCGAAATTGATTATGACCTATTCCGTTCGACCGTTGTATTCGCTCAGGGCGAAACTTTCAACTTTGTGAATTCAACCAACAAGGAACAGAAGGAAGTCCTCTCTAAGATTATGAGGATTAGCTACGAAGCACGTTTGAACAAGGCCAAGGCAAAGATCAAGGATCTGAAAGAAAAGAAGTCTGACGTAGACAGGAACCTAACCGTGTTGAACTCGCACATCATAGAAGGGGAAGACTTCTTCAGTGATGAAATTGAAGACTGGGAAGCCTCACGTACGGCCAGAATTGATAGAAAGAAGAATGAGGCTAGGGATATCAAGAAGAAGCTCGAGGGACTAAAAGACGACGACGCTTCAGTTATGGAAAAACAAATCAAAGAGAACACAGAAAAAATTGACCAGATACGAGCTAGAGGTGCTGACTATGTTACGAAAGCGGCAGACCTTAGAGCAGAAGTAAAACAGGCGCAGAAGTATTTAGATAGTGCTGAAGACCTAATGAAGGCTCCTGAATGTCCTACGTGTGGGCATGACATTGATGGACTAGCTCTTGCTGACAAGCTTCGCCACGTTGAATCTGAAATGGAGATCACAAAGGTTGAGCTCTTAAAGTGGGAAGAGAAGGTCATGTTATCTAATCAGGGACAGGACAAGCTTTCAAAGTCTAGTCATGACCTACGAAACAAAGTGATGGTCGTTAAATTGGCGACGCAGCAGAGAGTCCTTTTAACCGAATCAGTTTCAGACATTCTTGAAGAAGTTAAAGAAATAAAGGCTGAAGAGAATCCGTGGTTCAAGAAGCGTGTTGGCGAACTAATTAAGCAGAAAGACATCAGGACTAAAATAGCAGCATTCGAGAAGACCAAGGAGTCAGTTGATGCCATGATCCCTTACGTGGACTTCTGGGTTAACGCCTTCGGGGACTCGGGAATCAAGTCTTTCGTATTTGACCTTGTGTGTGCAACTCTAACGACTAGAACCAATTACTACCTGAACATTCTCACCAGTGGGAAAGTTATAGTGACGTTTGACACTCAAAAGAAGACAAAGTCTGGGGAAGTCCGTGAGAAGTTTGATTGCGAAATATTGGTCGACGGGAAAACCGTTAAGTATGACGCTTATTCTGGTGGCGAGAAGCGTAGAATATCACTAGCGGTTGATCTTGCTCTTAGCGATCTAATGTCTGATTACTACGTTCAAACTTTTAACATAGTGGTTTTTGACGAGCAGGATTTACACCTCGACCGACAGGGACGTGTTGCATATCTGAATCTATTAAAAGAAGTGGCGAAGACTAAGCATGTTTTTGTCGTTGCTCATGACACTGAATTTAAGGCAACATTTGACGACGTATTAATTATTCAGAAACGTGACGGCATTTCCGCTGTCATTTGATCTACTAGAAACATCTAGTAAATTTACTAGATATAACTAGCAACAGGAGGGCTTATGCCTACAACGAAGAAGACAGCTGGAAAGACAGCAAAGAAAGCAGCTAAGAAAACCGTTGCGAAGAAGACTATGAAGGCTTCAGCAAAGAAGAATGTGAAGACTCCACTTGTTAATTCTAAAAACAGTGCTGTGAACACAGCTACAGCAGCAGTTTAAGGAGCATCCCATCAACGAAAAACAGTTCAACTCGGAAGTGGTTAAGTCTCTTAAAAGCGCAGGATTCTGGGCCTATAAGATTGCTGACTCCCCTGCTAGTTGGACTGCTTCCGTTACCCGCTTCACGCCGGAAAAACCCGCCGACATTATCGCCTGTACCAAGTCCGGCAGGTTTATGCTGATAGAAAGTAAGCAGTTTAAGAAATGGCAGGGCTTCTATCAGACGGCGATGCGGGACAATCAGATGAAAGCTTTAGACGACACTACTGCCATGGGCGGGAAGGGTTACGTCTTCGTGAACATACGAATCGCCAAGGAAAAAGCTAAAGGAATCGCTCTAGAGAATTGGGTTGTTATATTCAGTTGGAAACGATTCGGGCAGCGCATACGCAACGAGGGCTTCACTATTAAAGAAATGAAAGACAAGAGTTTTGGCATTTGGATTAAAGGATCGAAGGGCGAGTTTGATCTAACGGATTGGCTCCCATGAATATTCAAGACACATTGAACAACATTAGCGACGGCATAGCATCAGCAGACGACATGGTTGAAAGAATGACCTACATGATGTTCGGCTCGGTTGTCACGACAACTAAGGGCTTCGAGAACGTAGAAATCAAACTGGACGCAGACTCGCAAAGGGTCTTTATATGTATCTCCCTAAGATGGTTCGCTAAACATAAGCGGCTTGAAGGCGTTAGGAAGTACTGGTTGGCCAAAGCAGAAAGACGTGTGCAGAAGTATGTACCTCATGGCTGGAGAGTGCTTTTATATTATAAACAGGGAGAAGAACGTGAATGAAATGATCGAAGAAATTAGAAGAATGGTTCAGAAGCATCTTAAGCTTGCGAACCCATTAGTGTTGGAAACAGTTTTGATTTTGGATGTGTTAGCGACGATGGCAGATAGGATTCAGCAGTTAGAGAACAGAATGGCAGACAAGGGAGCAGCGAATGGAAGTAAGAAAGAAGAAAGTGGTCTCAACATCGGGTGAAGCTAAGAAATTCGTGGTGTTAATCATTAGAATGATCAACAGCAATGAGCGAGCGTTCTTCGCTAAGTTCATGGAAGACTTTAGAGAATTAAATGGAAAGCATCAGGGAGGACTCTTACGCTTCCTGTCAGAGCGGTGCGATCAAAAAAAGTGGAAAGATCGTTTGGACGATACTACAATGTATAACGATGTAATACGTTCAGTCTTGTTTCACTATAGCGGCAGAGATGAATTGGGTCAGCCTTCTAAGAAAGAATTGGCCCACGCTCTCCGGGAATATATCGATTCGGCTGAGTTTAAATCAGTTGAAGATGGCGATCATGAAATATTTGGAACAGCACTTGGAACAATATAAGGAGTAATTATGTTTGAGACACACAAGTTGAATGAAAACGGTTTTAAAGAAATGAACGCTTACAAGACTAAGATGAGCGAAGCGGTCTCGGAAGTCATGGAGCTGATGGAAGATGGCAGAGAAAAATCTATTTTCAAGACAAAGATAGAAGAGGCCGTCTTCTTTGGTGCCAAAGCTATCGCCGGAAAGGCTGAAAATTTTACAGAAATTATTAACTACCCAGAAGTTTCAAAAGGATTAATCTAATGCAACAAACCAAGTTTGACGAATTAAAAGGTGAACTCAGTGTTTTGGCAACAAAGACGGCTGCACAGCATAGACTGGCGCAATCTTCTTTAGTGCTTTTAAAGAACATCGACGCACGCATTGAAGGGATCAAAGATCTTCTAACGGCAGCGAACGTCTTCACAGAAGACCAGTATCAAGACGCTGTAGACTCTAAGCTGGGCTTGAGACGTAAAGCCGATCACGAAACAATTGAGCTTTCAGACGTGTGTTGGGTCTCTTACGAAGCCGAAATTGAGGGCGTGAAAGACATTCAGAAGGAAGGCGGTCTTCCTATCCGTGTTGGTTCAAACGCTGTGATGTTCGAGTCGGCATTGATCGGCAAGGGTGTGAACGAGAAGGGGATTGTCTACGAGGGAACTTGGAAAGAGCAGAACCCTGCAGACCTTTCAAAATCAATTGAACGTAAAATCAAATTCACTATTGACGTGAACAGAGTCAAAACGAGGAGCTTAAATGGAACAGGAAACGGAATCTCAGATGACATCGACAGAGCTGATGGAAACGGTGGAGAAAACAGCGACATCGCCATGTTTGAATCTGGCACTGACTCTGAAGGACTTGGACTCACAGATGGAGACAACGATCAAGCTCAACATTCTGAACAATGATGAAGCCGTGGTAGCTCAAGAGGCTATTCGAGCGATCATTGCAGGGCTTCAGGACATTAAGGCCATTGACGGCAAACAACTAGAGGGTAGAAAATGGATAACGATAAAAGACTAGAACAGGATCAGGACTTGAAACATCAGAAGCCTGAAGAGACGGACAATCTTCAAAAGTCTGAACGTCCTAACAAAGACTATTGTAAAGATCGTGGGATCGATCAAGACACCCAAGGCAAAGAAAAGAAAGATGAAGAAAAAGTTTAAGAAGGTGCCCCTCATTAATTTGGGGGGCAATTTTAAGTTAGGCGACAACTCTCAAATCATTATTCAGCGCATGAAGCAGGACGAATTGCTCGTGCAGAACATGGATTCGGATTTTAATATAACTCTAAGCCCATCAGAAAATAAGATCACTATTGAGATAAACAACTTCAATCTTGGAGATGCTCTCGTTTTGTTTGATGACAAGGGTATCGCAGAAAAGAAGGTTGTTCATGGAAGAGATGGTAATTAATACATGCAAGGTCGCTAATTATGTGGCGGTCAAAAAGCTTAAGTTTCATCCGAGCAATGCCGAGCTTCGTTCAATATCTCCTGAACGCTTTAACGAGCTAAAGAACTCGCTAGTGAATAAGGGATTCTATGAGCCTATTTTAGTTTGGAAGAAGAACGGCTACGTTTTAGCTGGCAACCAAAGACTTAAAGCGGCTCAAGAACTCATAGCTGAAGGTTACACGTTCATGACTCCTGACGGGAAGAAGAACGAGCTACCCGTTGTCGTTGAAGATGTGGATGAAAAGATGGCGATGCAAATCCTCCATCAAGCTAACAATCATCATGGTGACTGGGTCACACAAAAACTAGCTGAAGCGATTCGTGAAGCTGGAGAGATGGGCGTAGCATTCGCTGACATGGGTTACAGTCAGGAAGATCACGACCGGATAATTAAAGAAGCTCTCGCTAGTATTGAAGATAAGGATTACTCAGATAAAAACAAAGAAGTAAGTACGGAAGATTTTGGAAGCGACTTAGAGCACCAGTGTCCAAAATGCGGGTTTGAATTCAATGATTAAGTTTATCCCAACATACAGATGGAGCTTAACAGACCTAGACAAGGTCAAAAAGAATGGGCTTAAAGTCTTTTCATGCTTCGCTTGCGGAGGTGGATCAACCATGGGTTACAAGCTCGCTGGTTTTGATGTGATAGGAGCAAATGATATTGATCCAGAGATGGCATGGCATTATAAAGAGAACCATGCTCCTAAACATTATTTCCTAGAAGACATTAGAAAGTTTGCAAAAAGAAATGACCTGCCAAAAGAACTTTATGAACTAGACATATTAGACGGCTCCCCTCCATGTTCAAGCTTCTCTATGGCCGGATCAAGAGAGAAAGGATGGGGCAAAAAGAAACAATTCAGAGAGGGGCAAGCACTTCAAACTCTAGATGATTTATTCTTTGACTTCATAGAACTCGGAAGAAAGCTGCAGCCAAAAGTTATCATCGCAGAGAATGTAAAAGGTATGCTTCAAGGTAATGCTAAAGGCTACGTAAAACAAATCATTGGATTGTTTAATACCATTGGCTACGATGTTCAATTATTTCTATTAAACGCCGCATCGATGGGTGTCCCTCAAGAGAGGGAGAGGGTTTTCTTTATTGCTCGCAGAGCTGATATAGCACTTCCCAAACTTGAGCTTTTATTTAATGAGAGGCCGCTCACGGTGAAAGAAGCTACTGGACTCGAGGGGCATACTTCGAACACAGCATGGCTTCGCCATGTTTTGGCCGGAAGAAGGCCTAAGTGGCATACTCATAAACGACCAGCACCAACTATAATGGGAACGGGCGGGGTATTTTTAATTGGCAAAGACAACAAACCGGAAAAGATCGGGCCACCACATATTAATCTTTTGGGTTCTTATCCTTTGGATTACAAGTTTCGAGGGGATCTAAGCTATATGATTGGCATGAGTGTCCCACCTTTAATGACCTACGGAGTAGCTAATCAAATTTACAAACAATGGTTTAAAAAATGAGCAAAAACGACAACAAGATTGAACTATGCAAAGTTAAAACTTACGCAAAGATTAGCGATCTAAAAGTTCATCCACACAACCCAAGAACAATCTCTGCTGACCGATTAGAGCAATTGAAAGCTTCAATACTAAAGAAGGGATTCTATGAACCTATTTTAGTTTGGAAGAAGGGCGGCGTGGTGTTGTCAGGAAACCATAGGCTTCAAGCTGCCCGTGAACTCGTTGAAGATGGTTACGAATTCCTTTCACATGACGGGCAGAAAGACGTGCTTCCCGTGGTCATTGAGGACATTGACTATAAGACTGCTGAAGCGATTCTATTTGAGGCGAACAATCATTATGCTGACTGGGTCGATGATAAGCTTAAAAAGGCGGTTCAGGAAGCTCAAGCGCATGGGTCTGACATAGCTGACTTTGGCTTCTCACAGAAGGAACTCGACAGGCTATTAAAGACTGCGTCAAAAGATGCTGACGAGGTTCTACGTATAACCAATGAAGACATTGATAGGGAGCTTGGCCCTAAGTTTTTGCAACCTGAGATCGTAGACCCTGTAAATGTTTCAGAGTTTGAATTGAAAGAGGAGGAGTTTGGATATTTAACCCTCCCTAAGAAGAACATAGATAAATTGAAAGGTTACCTCGTTATCATAGCTAAAGAGCTCGATCCAGATTGGGACAATGGTTCCCTTTCTGACGCAGCTGATGTATTGATAGGAGCGATTGAAAAATCCGGAATAATTGACGACATCAAGGGGAACAGCGATGGAGAAGAAGACGATTAAAGCGTCTGACTTTAAGGATCACAAAGTCAGAACTGCGCCAGTGGAAGAACTCGAAGATCGAATGGTGATGGAGGAAGATCAGCAGCGTGTTAAAGCGGTCGCTGTGACGTTCTTCATGACCGCTGACAATCTAGTGAAGATGCTCAATCAAATGCCAAAGAACTCTAAAATTCAACGCCTGAGCGTTGATCCTGTTCGCAACAGGCAACTCATTATCATTCAGAGCTTGGACTTCTCGGTCGTTCTAGAGGGCGAAGAAATACCAGTAATTAAGTTTGGAACTGACAAGGCCGGGAAGGTTACTTCTACGTTCAAAGAGTCAGCTGATTTTTTTGACACGCTCAAAGACCTCTAAACCAAGCAAGGCTCAAGAAGAGCTGAAACGGTTGAGATCTGAAAAGGGTTCAACCATGGGCTACATCGTGGGAGAAGAGCTACGTAGCGTGGCGTTGATCCTTCGCATCTCAGTTGCACACATTACACACTCAGCTGATGTTTTTAAATTGATTACCAACAGCTCAAAGTTTCTCGAATTGACTGAAGCAGAGATAGTGCAACTCCCTATTAGTGGACTTACGGAAAAGAAGCTCCTAGAAGCGCACAGGAAACATAAAGAAGTTCATTACAGTTTTATGAAAGAGATCGAGGATATATGAAAATAAACACATCAGGAAAGAACGAAGCTAGACATCAAAACGCACTAGCAGGACGTTCGTACCGACCGGGCAAGGTTAGAAATCCACCCAACTCAGGACTTCCAAAGACTAGAAAGAAAGTAGATTATTTCAACGAAGAGTCTCGCAAGCGTGAAGCTCGTGAAATTGAAATTCAAACCATGGTGAACATGATGCAGTATTGGGTAGATCCTACAATATACGCTGGGAACATTGACCGATCATGGGTCGAAGTGTTTTTGATGTTCATAAAAAATAACAAGCTTGAAGAGAAAGACCAGAAGTACATAGTCCAAGAGCTTTATGCTAAACAAGTCGCTTCACCATCGTTTAACGGCATAATCATAGACGAACTAAAGAGCAGCTCGGTCTCGGTCAAGCTTGCGAACTGGGCGAACGAGATGGTTGAATGCTGGGAAACATGGGTCGAAGAGAACCGACAGGCGACAGAATTCAATGAAATGTTAGGCGCATTATGAACCTATTTCAAATGGAAGAAGGCTTTCTGTATTTCTGTTCAGCATTCAATGAATCACGGGTGTTCAGGCTCCATAGGGGAATGCTTCAAATATTGAACGCTGAAGCCTTCGAGGATCATCCGGTCGCCGATCTTCGCTGGGTCTACGTAGAACTTCCTAATCAAAGAAACAAATGTCCATGCTGCCAAAGGTCAATGGAAGTGGTGCCTAACGGCTACATGTTTTTAAATCGATTCTACACGGGGCTTTATTGTAAGCCTTGCAACATAACAACAGCTGGTGAGGACGTTCCTAGACTAGCAATAGGGGCCTTAGAATGAGCATGATGAGACAGTTTCAAGAGTTAGCTAGAAAGAATCCAAACGACATGGAGTTAGGCTCCGTGATTCGTTCGGCAATCCAGAAGTTAGACGCAGATAAACGCTTTTGTAACTTTTGCCACGCAGAAACCTATACGAAAGAAGAAGATTGTGTCGATTGTGGCTTTTCTAAGCCGTATAAGGAAAAGCTACAGTGATATGTTTGCTTTAGATAAATACCATTCCAAAATCTATAAGGGCGACTTCGTCATGGTCGTATGGGCCGTTAAAAGCTCTACACGCTTCCTAGAGGTGCTTCCAAAGGGAACGACATGCGAGGTTGATGAGATAGTCCCAGAACGAAATGGCGAATTCTATATCAAAATAAAGAATCCCAAGGACGCATTCAATAACGACGTTCAAACGCCTAAAAGACCCATATATTCAGGCAGACGTTTCATGGTGACAGGGGAATGCAACATCCACGACATGATAAGGGATATATGATAGATCCAGACTCATATCTGAAGCGAAAGCGATCCGCAACACGGGGCGAAATAAAACAGCGTGAGGCTTTAAAAGAAAAGCTTAAAGACATAGAAATCATCATGACTGGAGAATCATTGAAAGGAATCAAACGAAAGCGAAACGAGCTGGCCCTACAGGCAGACAAAGCTCTAGAGGACGAAATCAAACGGATGGGATCGGAGTGGGTAGAGCCAAAGAAGCGAGTCATAAAGAGACAGGGAAAGAAAGCCGTCTACAAACCAATAGAAGGCGATCCATTCGGCATACTAAATGAACCACCAGTAGACATGAAAGAACTAATAAAGGATTTGTAATGCGTGAAGCTATAGAATCAGAACACAGAGAAGCAATAGTGAAGGACTATATGGAGAAGCATATGGAGAAGCATAAGTGCTCAATGGCAGCAGCGAAATTCCACTTCAGCAAAGACATAAAGAAAGAAGTAGACCGTAGAACGAACGAAGTAAACATGACACCGGAACAGGGAACAACCAACGGTAAACTAATCGACCTAAGCTTATTCGGCTCATTCACGGAACTAATAAAGGATTTGTGATGCGAAGCCATAGAATATTAGATGAAGTATCTAATATTAGTAAATGTTAGGAAGACATCTAATAAAAGACCTATGAACGGTATGGTTACACAACCCTTGTGTCGCCACTTTATGTAATCACCCCACAACACAAACGTATTCACACGTATAACCACTACTAGACAATGTAAGCAGTTCGTAAGACACTTGTAATACAATCTCCTAACCAAAATGGACACAGTCATCATGACCAGCAAACGTATAGCAAAGCCTAGAGTAGTAAGAGCACGTAAAGCAGAACATTTACACAGAATAGCAGAGGAGGCAGCTAAAATTGTTCCTCCGTCTGATACCGCTAGTAAGAATAAAAACTCTAGAGGTAACGCTAAAGCAATCCAACGTGCAAAGAAAACCTCTGAAAACCCATTAGAGGCTGAATTCGATATTAAAGATCTAGGTGGAGTTTCACGCATTGAACGTGAAGCTGAAATACTTCAATTGGACTGGGCGATTAGATTCCCACTAATGAAGCCCTACGAATACTTAACGATTGAAAAGAACTATTCAGTCAATCAGGCGAACGCCGTCTTACATGAAAGCGGCGGGACTTCAGACTGGGAAATGCGGCGGGTGGAAATCCAAAACAAAGTAACTGAAACCGTAGTCAAACGCCACGTCGACCAGATTGCAGACTTCAATGACACGTTTATAAAGGGCGCAAAAGTTGGTATGGCCAAATCCCTAGAGATGCTCTCAAAGTTCTCCATAGAGGCGGTCAGGGACGAAGACGGCAAGCTAATGATCGACCCCAAGACCAAGAAACCAATCTATAGGGGATTCCGTTCAATTGATCTGCTTAATACTCTGAACGCTCTGAAAATTGCTCAAGAGATATGGCGTAAAGGATTGGGGATCAATAACGACGAAGGTGGAATGGCGCAAGTATTAGAACAGGTGTCTCAACTCACAGAACTTCAGAAGCGTGAAATCACCGTCAACCAAACGAATATAAATCTAACCGTAAACCCTGTGCGTCAAGAAGCACAACAGAAGCTAGAGCAGTTCGTCGGGAAGCTTTCATACGACGACATCAGAACATTCATTGATTACCACAAAGACAAAAAGAAGAGACAACAGGTTATAGAGGCTGAAATTAAAGATGAAACGTAGAAGGGTGTATGGACATTAATAATAAGAAGATAGTTGCATGGTTTAGTGCTGGAGTGACTTCCACAATTGCTACGAAAATGACTTTGGAAAAGTATGGCAAGGACAATGTGGAGATAATTTTCTTTGAAACAGGAAGCCATCATGCTGACAACGCCAGATTTATAAAAGAATGCGAAGAGAAGCTTTTCTTTAAGAAAATAAGAACTGAGCAGGACAAACGCTTCACCAGTGTTGTGGACTTAATTAGAAAGCTGAAAGTTATTAATTTCGTCACAGGCGCAGAATGCACCCGCACCATGAAAAAGAGGATGCGCTTCAAGCTGGAAAAGAAAGAAAAATTTGATCACCAAGTCTTTGGCTTTGAGTATGAAAAGAAAGAAATTAATAGGGCACTAAGGTTTAGTGAGCAATATCCTGAAACTAATCCAATTTATCCGCTGATAGAAAACAAGCTGACGAAATTAGATTGCTTGAAAATGCTTAATGATTACGGCATCGCTATCCCCGCTATGTATCGACTTGGTTATAAAAACAATAACTGCGTAGGATGCGTTAAAGGTGGCATGGGCTACTGGAACAAGATACGTGTAGACTTCCCCTTAGTGTTTGATGAGATGGCAAAGGTTGAACGTGAGATTAATCGAACGTGCTTGCTTGAGACTATTAACGGCAAGAGGGTCAATCTATTTTTAGACACCCTAGATCCTACGAGGGGAAGAAATGAAACCCTTGATTTAGGTGATTGTGGTGTGTTATGCGAGGTAGAATTCTCGGACATTGAGCATCCAGACTTACAAAAAATAATTGAAACGTAGAAGGGTGCATGGATATTAATAAAATAACTGCAGCGTTGGACATGTTAACCAGCGCAATAGCCGAAGCTGGGCATGATGGCGATTGCGAGCTTTCCGTAAACAGGGAAGCCTTCCGTCACATTGAACACGAAATGATGAAAAGGACTTCTGGCATGAGCGGCTCTCTTGTCCCTACTGGGCTAGGCAGTGGAATGCGAACAATCGAATTCAGAACATACACTGCTCGAGTTCGTCTTTACGAACTTAGAGGGTCACCTAGTAGTCGCTACATGGACAAGCTTGAAGATCCCAGTCTCATCATCGAAGCACCAAAGTATGCCAAGAAGAAAAAGCCATATAACAAAGAATACGAAACGGCAGAGAAATTCCAACGGGAGATTGAAAGACTATGATCACCCCAGAGCAAATCGAAGCACGACATTCAGGACATGTTTTGAAGCGGTGGCAAACCCCACAGGGAAGACATGAGAAGATGCGAATAGTTCAGCCAGCTAAAATGCAAACGTGTAACGATTGCTTTGAGGGCATAGAAGGCAAAGCGGTTAAAACTGAAACAGGTGGCAGCATGACATTACATACCCAATGCCCAACGTGCGCAGCAAAGGAATTAAATGAGGATTAAACCATGGACTATTGTGGACACAATGGACTCTATTTTAAGCTTGATGACATTCATCCTGCTCGTTGTAACTTTTCCTATTTGGTTCATTCCGTTCGTTTCCTATAAAGGATTGAAAGATTCAATCGTGAACGAAAACCCAAAACCGACAACGCCGAGACCAACATCGAGAGGAGTTTAAAATGATGATTGAGCTGTACGCTTTAAAGCTTTTTATACTAGGTATCTTCATTACCGCTTATGTGATGAGGAAGAGAAAAAGCAAACCAAGAGCGTTTTACATAAGGGAAATATGAGCGAAGACATTAAAGATCTAGGTGGAGTTTCACGCATTGAACTAAGCAAAATCAATATTGATCTAGACCGGGCATTACGTGAAGCAGCTCATGATGGGACTGTTGCGCCTGACGGATTCCATGCGAAGAAATTAGAGAACATGCAACGCTTCGTCGGGGCATGGCCCAAAACATTCCCACCTATTGAACCGAACACACCGATCTATTGGTTAGTAGACATGCTAACGACCATGATCACCGAACACGAACTTGAACCGCTACAGCGTGGCGTTAAAGATTTAGTGGAAGACGTGGTCGCCAAGGAACTACATTCACCAGAAATAAAGAAACAGATGGATTACTACATAGAAACAACGGTTAGAAATAAGATCAAAGAATACTTCATCAAACATGACTTGGAAGCTAACACTATGGCGAATTCGTTCGTCGACGAACTAAAGGATTTATAAATGAGCACAATGGATGAAATGAATGGATTTCTAAAAGCCCAAGAAACAGCATCACACGGGTTTGAGGTTTTCCTAGAAAGAGAAAGAGCAGACGGGAAGCCTAAAGAGTTTATGGACATGCTAGAGAAGTCTGAAGTATTCAGGCAACTATTCGTCATGGGCTTCATGGCCGGTATGAGCTTCGCCGCTGAAGACATGTTTGAAACAGTTGAAAAGAACTTCCAATGATGACCGAGTGGGAAGCTAAAATTTACGTCATGCTTACGTTTGCATTCATGATCTTTATGTTAAAGCAGTTCGCTATATGAGCTTCACACGGACAGGCGTAATCCCATTGAACGCAGAGGAAGTCCCACCGGGGCTTAAATTCATTGGCGATGTCACGATCATGAACCATCTCAATATTGGCGACTATGGACGTATGACGGAAGAATGTCACCGAGTGGACGGTAAGACGTTTAACCCCGGAGATCTTATTGCTAGAGATAGCACAGGGGGCCTGATCAAGCTCGAGTCCGTCACCACAACGTCAGCAGATCTTTTAAGCACAATCACTTCGGTTGGTCGGCCAAACAATCCAGCACAAAGGGCACTAGAGGCCCTATTCACTAATAAGCTAACGTCAGACATTATTATGACCAATGAAGACTGGAAAGAGAAGGAAGAGCAATTCCTAGCTGACATGAACCAGCTAGGCTACGACCATAAGATTGAATACGTAGCGGGACAGCCATTCTCAAGAGTTCTAATACAACATCCGGCACAGGGTAAAGTTGCGCTCATTATCAACATTATAGAAAATTCTAAAAGCATAGACGAATGTGAAGCTGACGAGTTCACTGATGCATTAAAGGACTTATGAAAAAATGTGAATGCGGTTCAACACTAGAACGACAAGAAGGCGATGTTCGTTATCCTATGTCCCGATTGTCTGTATTACGAAACAGTTGAAGAGACCGAAAGAAATAAGCAACTCCAAAGGGATTGGGCAGAAGCACAGGAGGCTGAATATGAAGTGGTTTGTGAAAATAGTAATGAGTGATTGGAATCCATCGTGTCAATTAAAGTGGTTAGTCCATCAAACGTGGATCGTTAGAGGTTCTCTATGAAGTTCATGGGCGACATACTAATATCGGCAATGCTGGTCTTCCTAATTTTAGGCATAGGACTGTTTTTAGTTATAGGGGTGGGAACGAATGAATCAGACTAGGAAATGCACGTTTGAAGGCACAGGGATCAACATAGAAGTCCCGTCAGACGCAGACCAGATACTCGTCACCTTAGACGGTAAGCTTATCGATGTATTTAGCTACACGATCAAACTTAAAACCCCAGAATTGAAAGACATCATTATCGAAGGGCTTGAATACGGCACTCATACGGTTCTATTCTCCTACAACACTAATACGACCTATGAATTTCCTAAACTTTCCAGTTTTGAAACGGACGTAGACTTCGCTCAACTAATAACAGACCTGTAAATAACTTACCGCAGCTTTCCCGCCACATTCCACCCACATTCCGATTAGGCAGCATGAAGAAAACATGCTCAACATGAAAGGGCCAGAAATTACACTCCCAAACGTCACAACGAGGTTCCCAATGAGCAAGAGTATGACGAATCAGCAGCAAGACTTAGTGGATACGACATTCGCCATGGCACAGCTTTTCTCCGACATCAAATCAATGAAACGCATCTTCCTCATTATTGATCAAAAGACTTTGAAGATCTCAAAGACCGAAGAACTCTCCGATAAGCATTTCACCAACGCAATAGGTAATAAAACGATCATAGTGGATCTAAAATCCCAACAGGTGTTCGACTATGGAAAACGGGACTGGCAGGATATTAGCGAAGAACACAAAGCTGGCACTTCTAATAAGAAAAAGAGTGGAAGAGCTGGAAGCGGAAGTGGTGCGACAAAGAAAAAGAAACGCACACCCAGCACTAATAGAAAGGCTTGAAGAAGCACTAGCGGAGAACACACTGATGCTAATGAGACTTGAACATAGAAAGGTGACCTATCATTAATAAAGTAGTCGCCCAGATTCTAGTATGGCTTTCCATTGTTACGTTCGTGACGATCTTGGTGGTCATTTCTTTCGTCTATCGCTTTAATAGAATAGATAATAAACTAAAAGAAATCCGAGGTAAGAATGGAACATGATATTTACTTGATAGCCGCTGGGGCAATCGCAGCCGTCATTGGGACGGCAGTTATTAAAAGAAAGAAAAGTCTCGACGTAGAACCTGCACTGAAGAAAGATCAGCAGTTACGGGTAGTTGAGCGCAAAGACGAACCCGCAAAACAAAAAACAAGCCAACGTGCGAGCTACGGGAAACGTGAGTCAGCGGGTAAGCTGATGGACGATACGAAGCGCAAGAACCTACAGCCGGGGAACATTAAGACTATTGCCGAAGTAATCAATAAAACCATTCATGACGTTCAGAACTTCGAGCACAAGTTCTTCGGCACTGTTCTAATGGTCGAAGGAAGAATCTTAATTGATTCACTGCCAAAGAAGCTGCACTCATTTGAGGTGCTTGATGGCGTTTGCTACTGTGATGGACAGGTGGTCAAAATACACCCAGACGAAATATTAAGACTTGCGAGAAGTATTGAATGAGTGAAATGGACGGACGGCAAGATAAAGGCTTCCCTAAATGGGATGGCAACTTAAATAAGTTGTTTGAGACATTGCAGAATGTTGATGGCTCTTCAGTCGAAAATTACAACCACATCATATCAAAGCTATTCCAAAGCATAGTCTCTGGTAATTTTACATGGGTTAACGGTGTCCCATACATCGACGATCCACTCAGGGGAAAAAAGCTTTCACTCACACGAGCAACACAAAGCTTTGGTTATTACGGCCCTAATCAGGACAGCCGCTATCTAAGGCTCAGTGAGGTCACAACGTCAGGTAACGGCTATATGATGATGAGGGACGCTACTATCACTGGACTTGCAACACGCTCACGATCGCCAAGCGCATATCAATTAGAAATAAGAAAAAATGACAATCCTAACGCACTGTATTCTCTCAACGCTAACGCTGGTCAGGGAATTGCCGATACGCTCGATATTGATTTAGTTGCTGGAGATTTTGTTCAAATATATTTAAACGGATCATCTATTGATCACCCACTTGCATTTTTAGAGTTAGCTTGGCGAACCACTTAACCTTTAAGACCTTGGAGGTCACATGAGTTTTTTCAGAGTATCCAATCCGGTCGCCACGGCATTTGGCCTAGACGATCTCGGTATTGTAATCGCAGCGTCAGCTTCAAACATTGTTCTATCGAATCAGTTTTCAGTAAACGACCTATACCTAAGTGCAGACCTAGAAGCCGCCATTATCGCAGGAGACCTGACAGTTCAGATCGACTACGGCACTGGCTTTGCTTCAATCGCTTCAATCGACTATACGAACAGAGATGCACTAAGCTCATGGCTTAACGTGTATGAGATCAGCAATGAAAACAACAACGAAGACCTCGTTGACGGTTCAGAAGCTTCAGTTCTCCACAACCACGGATCGCTCTACTATACAAAAGCTCAAACGAATGCGATTACATTTGGAGCTTTGGTAGGACTAGACGGTTCAGGGTTCACAAGCCTTTCAAACCTAATTGACGATCTTCAAGAGTTCGCTAATGCGGTTGATGTAAAGTTTGGTTCATTCGATCTTGATAGTGCTTATACGAATGACGCAGACGGAATTCTAACCGTAAACGGTGCAGGGAAAGATCTAAACTTTAGATCAAACAACGTGAATGACATTATCATCTCACGCTGGAACGGCACAGACTCACAGAGAGCTTTAATCCTAGACGTACCGGGCGACGAATTGATTTTAGGTTCACCGCTTGTTGGTGCTTTAAATCAACTCGATGTAAGAGTTCTTACAAACCTAATCGTAGACGGGAACTTAACCATCACTGGTACTTTCACAGATACGACAGTGAACGAGCTGAACGTAACGAATGCCAACATCAGACTTCGTGACGGAGCAACAGGTATCGCAGCGTCAAACGCCTACATCGAAATTGAGCGTGGAACTTCAGGCGCAGACGCACGTTTACTATGGGATGAAACATCAGCAAGATGGATGGCGGGGATTGTCGGTAACATGGCAACAATCGCTCTTCTCGAGAAGAACGAAGTCGTAACCGGTGTCTACGAAATGCAAGGCCCAGGAGTAACTTCTCCTTCAATGTATCTAACAAACAAAGCAGCGGCACCTACGATCAACCTTGGAACATCTTTACAGATTCCAATGTCAATGATCAACAACACGCTCGCAGTATTCGACAAATCGAATTCAAGAAATAAATTCTTGTCAGTAAACAGAATGTACCTTGGATTCACTGGACGAGATAACGCTAACAACACGAACGAATATGCACGTTTTGGCGTATTCACATCGAATCAGTCATCAGCTCGTTTGATGAAAGATATGTGCTTAGTTGGAATGTCAGTTCAAACAAGTGGCGCAGAAACTTGGACAGCACGAGTTCGTAAGAATGGTGTCGTAACTAACTTAGCATCGCTTGTAGCTTCGGCAGTAGCAGGTGCTCAAGCGAACACGTACAACATCGACTTCAATGCTGGCGACAAGATTGATGTCTTCATTGACGGGGCATCAGTTGATCGTCCAGTAATTATGCTAGAGTTCGCTGAGAGGTTCTAATGAGTTTATTTGTTTCTACAACGGGAACAGACGTGGAGGTGCCAGAGCTTGGCATCTCCATTATTCATCCAACGACGGATCAAGATCTTCTTGATCAGTTTAGTTCAGATGAAATATCTAAAGCTTTTAGTTTAACCGCTGCCATTGTTAGCGGTGCTTTAGTCTGGAGAAAGATAGCGGCAGGAGTCATTCAAACGCCTTCTAGCTACGATTCAGATTGGGCAGAGGTGGCAGAATTAAACACGGGCACAGGCTCGAGCGCAGACAGGGTCGTGACGTTTAAAAACCTTATTACGACCAAGGCAGGAAGAATTGCAGCTGGAGGATTCACAGGTAATCCACGAAAGGCAACAGTGACATTCGCAACAGCTTTCCCAAACACTAACTATACAATCACAGTTCTAGGTGCTGACGGCAGATCATTCATTTATGAATCAAAGCTTGCAGCATCTTTTGTAATTAATACACAAGCGAACGCAGCACTTTCTGGTGAAGTTCACTGGCAAGCACAAGCTGATGGGGAATCGGTATAATGGGTCACTTAATTGATAATATAACAGTAGAAGGAAACGGAAGTCTTGCGGGGCTTATCCTCCCTTCTACTCCTGTAGCGACCACAGCGGCAGGGACTTTAACACTTACCGCTACGAGTGGTTCCGTCGTTTTCCTAACAGGCACAGCGGCTGGCTATTCAGTGGTTCTTCCAAACGCTACGACTTTGGCCCAAGGGCGGCAGTATGAAATATACAATACTAGCTCCGCTCCAGTAGATATTAAGACGAACGGTGGTGCGACCCTGTTCACACTAGCGCAGTTCTCAACAGGGTATCTTTATCTTTTAAGCAATGGAACAGCAGTAGGGATATGGTCAGCATGGCAAATTTTCGCAAACCCAAGTGTTGCTACAGGTATTTTAAACTACAGGTCAACAAGTTCAGTTTCATTCACGACAGCAAGTGCGACAGACGTTATCATTACAGGTTTCACTCTCACGCCACAAGCTGGGACTTACGCTGTTTGGTATAACGCTTCAAGTGCAATAGCAACAAACAACACGAAACTGAGATCTTCGATATACAAAGGTGGGACGCTAATAGCAGATTCAACTCGACTAACACAGGCTTCAGGCGGTACATGGTCTGGTATGGCATCCACAATGACGACATCACAGTTCAACGGCTCACAGACTTGCGACATAAGGGTGAGATCATCATCAGGTAATATTTCAGTTCTTGATAGAACATTAATCATGATCAGATTGGGGAATTAATATGGCACTAACCAAAACGTACACTAAAACTCCATGCGCTTTAGATCGTATTATTTTCGACATACAAAGAAACGTGAACATCACGCTCGCTTTAAACTTTTCGACCACAAGTCTTTTTGGGGATCAGCTTACGGTTGGATTTCTAGCTGACCAGCCTGATTGGTCACACGTCGATTCAGTAGTCTCAGCTCATACGGGAATAGCACTTCCAAGCAATCTTACACAGGCCGTGTCAATAGCGTCGCTTCCAGAATCCGAGCCATTTGCAAGACCAGCATATAGAACTAAAAGAAATGCAACGGCAGCACTGGTTACGGTCACAGTGAATACCTCAAACACAATCGACTTCCTTATGACGGCAGAACGCTTCGTCACGGGTGGTGCATTGATCGTTAAGAACGCCGAGCTTGGCGACTACATCACGGCTTCAGTGTTTGACGGCTACAATGGTGGGGTCATTCCTGAAGCATATAGAGCGGCCCTATGCGAAGCGTGGCCAGTGGTTGGGCTTTACATTGAGAAGGAATGGATTAAGAAAGAAGACGGGGTTTATTCATCTCACGAGATTAATGCATACCCACTCAACGCAAAGATCTCGGCAGGTCTTTTACTTCGTGTGACCTATTTCGCAACAGCGGAAGGCTTAGATAGGGTTGTCGCACTAAACTACAACTTAACAAAGAAGCTATAGCATGAAAGGTTTTCTTCAGAGATCGTTGCTTAAGATTGTTGGGATTTGTTCAAAAGCAATGTCCCAGATTCACGCTCCGTTCACTCGTAAGAAAATATCAGCAAAACATTATCATGCAATTAATAAATGTCAGCTAAAGTAGAATTAGATTATGTTAAGCTAGATGCTCTCTTGCAATTTAAGGCAACAAAAAGATTTTGTGCTGAATATATTGGTGTCTCAGAAGATGCTATCGACAGGCGATTGAGAGAAGAGCATAACATGACATTCACTGAATATCATGCAATGAGATTAGAACGTACTGCGGTAAAACTACAACAAAAGGCTATCGAAATGGCGTTGGCTGGCAATACGGTTATGATGATATTTTCATTAAAGAATCTTGCTGGTTGGTCTGACAAGCTAGAGACAAGAGTGGATTCAACTCTGATTCAAATAAATATCGACAATGATGATAATGAGCTTTAATGATTAATTTACTACATGGTGATTGCTTAGAGCTTATGAAATCTATTCCCGATAAATCAATTGATATGATTTTAACCGATCCACCTTATGGAACTACAGCTTGTAAATGGGATGTAGTAATTCCATTTGAACCAATGTGGATTGAGTTAAAAAGAGTGATTAAAGATAATGGTGCTATCTGTTTATTTGGGAGTGAACCTTTTAGTAGTCACCTTAGATTAAGTAATTTAAAGATGTTTAAGTATGACTTAGTTTGGGACAAAATGAGATCGGGAGCAATAGGTGTTGCGAAGTATCGGCCAATGCCAAGCTTTGAAAACATTATGGTGTTCGGAAAGAGTAAGACTACTTACAATCCTCAAATGAGAATAGGGAAGGCGTATATTGACAAGAGGGGTGATGATACTGTCATCGAGAATCTATATGAAAATGCGCATAAGTATGGATTCAATAGTAAAAAAAGCCAGCACAATGAAGGTGTCAGATACCCATTAAGTATATTACCTTTCGTTAAGTTTAATACTAAAGGTAATCACCCCACTCAAAAACCCGTTCCATTATTAGAATACCTTATCAAAACATATACATTAGAAAATGAAACAGTATTAGATTTCACAATGGGAAGTGGTTCAACAGGCGTTGCCTGTATTAATTTAAATAGAAACTTTATTGGAATTGAAAAAGATGACAAATACTTTGAAATTGGATCAAAAAGAATTAAGGATTGCCTAGATTCAAAGACAGAGATAGCCAGAGAGCGAATAGGTGTTTAAGAAGACAGCGGCCCAGGTTAAAGCGACTATCATTCTAGGATCAAGGGCCATTCACATAATGCTATTTGGTGGATCTCGCTCGGGAAAAACCTTTAAGATATGCAGGGCAATCATCGTACGTGCTTCAAAAACTCAATCAAGACATGCTATTTTAAGACTTAACTTTAATCATTGCAAGACATCGATCTGGATGGACACTCTCCCTAAGGTGACTTTGAGCTTATGCAATCAGACATTGAAAAGTTCTATTGCAGCGAGTTAGTGTATTTCGCCTACGACAAAGCAGTTCAACACTCTCCATTCAAACTACGAACCACACTCGGCAGAGAAACAGTTACTCCACAAGACTTCTATAATGCTAAAAAGAAATTCAAACAAATTTGGCATAGTGATGAAATGTCTGCTTAAATTAAAGAAACGTAGTTCTTTCAGGGCTATGTATTAGGGGTCTTGCAGGTTCTACGTCTTAGGGGTGCAGATGCTTATGAGTCTTCATCCCTAAATTATTAGATTGGAATTATTATAATGATTGAAGAGATTGAAGACCTTGATGGCATAGAATTTTTAGGTGAGATGGTCGACGACGATATGCTCATGAAGTACGACCTCGCCCACTTCGCAGAAACCATGTTGAACATGGAAATTTCACAACATCATATTATTTGGGCAAAGATGGTAGCGGAGAATCCGAAGCTAGGAATCAACGCCCCACGAGATCACGGTAAATCATTCCTATTCTCATTCGCCTATGTAATCTGGAGAGTCTATTACAATTGGCTCCCCACACAGCTTATGAGTCTGGAAAACTTCAAGTCAGTCCCGAGAATCTCTATTGGATATATCTTTTCAAACACCGTCGATCAGGCCGTCTTACTTCTCGACCTCGTGAAGCAGGAGGTGGAATCTAACCCAAGACTTCAGCATCTAGTACCTGCACGTAAAGATGTTTGGTCTAAAACAGCGGTTAAGTTTTCAAACGGTTCTCAAGTTCGAGCAAGAGGTTGGAATCAATCTGTGCGAGGAGCCCACCCAGTCTGGATTGTTTGTGACGATGTTTTAAAAGATGAGATTATCTATTCAGAGGTTCAAAGAAAGAAGTACAACGACTATTTCTTTTCAGCAGTGACACCCATGCTAGTACCATGCGGTCAGCTCATCGTTGTCGGGACACCTATGCATCAAGATGATTTGTATGCACAAATCCAAAAGACGGACATCTACGAGTTTAAGAAGTTCAAGGCAATGGAGAACGGAATCGCATTATGGCCTACACGCTATAACCGTCAGATGCTTGAAGCTAGGAAGCGTGAGGTTGGATCCACACGTTTCGCCCGTGAGTATATGTGTGAGCCAATCACGGATGACACATCGCTATTCACGGAAAGAATTATAAGTCAGTGCTGTGATAATTTATATGAAATGCCTATTGAGCTTGATGCTGACGATAGGAAAGAACTCAGAATATTTACCGGCGTGGATTTAGCTATCTCGTCAACAGTGGGAGCGGATTATACCGTCATTCTAACGATAGGGGTTGATTCAAGGCAGCAAAGATATATTTTAGATATCGTACGAAAGAAGGGACTTCAGATGACCGAGCAGCTGATGCTCATTCAAGATGTTTACAAAAGATTCAGACCGCAGAAAATAAAGATCGAGTCTAACGGCTTCCAAAGAGTATTCACGGATCAGCTTACACGAAACACTGACATGCCTGTGGAAGCGCACATCACCACACGTATTAATAAGAACTCCCTAGCTGAAGGCGTTCCTTCACTTCAGATTCAATTCGAGAATAGGAAGTTTATCATTCCAAGAAAGACGGCACGATGCAGAGAGAAGACCCAGCCTATCATCGACGAGCTTAAAGCCTTCACGTTCACAGATGGAAAGCTACAAGGTCTCGGAACTCACGACGACTGTGTAATGGCCCTCTGGATAGCTAACTCATGCGTAGGCGAATCAGAATTCTCATTCTCTATGGTAGGCGAGTGACGAAGCTTCAGGTTGAGTTGATGAACTTTCTAACCCTAAATTTAAGCAAGCCACTGAGGGATAAAATATTATCATCAGAGGCAAAAGAAATTGTGAAAGCAGTTGAGCTATTCATTGTGGCCAACGAATTTAAAAGAACAGAGAAGCAAGAAGACGTTCTGCATCACAACTTCATGAAAGAGATCGAAAAGATTTAATTTGCCAAAATTCAGATGACAATCCAGACTAGAGTTATAACTAAGCTTGTGGGTGAAAATGATTGGACGATGTATCTGGTTCGATATCAAAAAAGGTTTTGGGTTTATTCGTGGTGAAGATCGAATAGACTACTTTGCCCACTACTCAAAAATCCAAGCTAAAGACGGTGAATTCAGAACTCTCGAAGAGAATGAGCAAGTTTCATTTGAGCCATTTATGACATTACGACCTGACGGGACAGACAAACCGCAGGCAAAAAATATAACTAGCTTGGAGAGTAAAGATGAGATTGTCAGAGAAGAGTTTCGCAGCTCTATCTGAGGATAGGCCTTTACTTCCATTCAATTGAGTAATGATAAAATAACCCGTTGGGTCAAGATCGTAGTTATGAGACTATTGAGGGAAAAGAATCTCTTCCATCTCGATGTGTCCATGCTCGTCTCGGCCGGACTATTCGGCTATTCACAAGCACTCCAAAGATTTGAACCTTCCCGTAAAGTAAAACTAAAGACATTCGCAGAGTATAGAATTCGTGGCGCAGTCTTGGATGAGGTTAGGAAGATGATTGGAGATGAGCGAGTAAAAAATAAACGTCCGTACCTGGTTAGCACCCATGACTTTGAATTTCTCCTTTCAGACGATGGTGAACAGGAAGAACAATTAGGGGTTGAGCTTTTCTTAGAATCACTTCCTTTGGAAACGAGAGACCTGCATATTCTAAAACTTAAATATATGGGTTACAATCTTAGAGAGATTGCTCAGATCATTGGTGTCTCTAATTCACGAGCTTCCCAGTTAATGGCAAGAGTGAAAAAGATAGTTTATGATCACCATGAAGGAACTTTAAAGTTCAAGCTGAAGAAATTTATATGTCCAGCTTGCGGCTCAGAGAACCACTATTCCGATGAAGTTGATAATTTTAGATGTGATGTTTGCGACACCGTTGTAGGGATAATAGATGGGTTTCCGATAATTGTTGCAGATTCAATGGGAGAGTTTGATGCCAATGTTTTGTGATATAACCGAAATTGCAGATACGCTTGATGACATGATCGAAAAAGGTCTAGCTATCAAGACAAACCAACAGGAAGACCTTCGTAAAGGTTTGACCTTCGATCCGTTCAATCCTTCAACCATGCACGAGCAGTCAACCATCTATAACCCTTACAAGTGGGTCGATGATGGTTACATGCCTTACACGGTGGATCATTGGAGAGCTTTAGGAAAATGCCCAGACAAGGAGAGCTATGCTGAAGTGGTGAAGCTCTACGACATGATCAACTTCAGGGTGTCGGCGTTCAAGTCATTCTCTAAGACATTAGACACTGACCTGATCAAAGCTGGCGTTGTTCCCATTGGAACAGTTCACACCTATTCAAACGGTGTTAAATATAAAAAGATGCAGGAAGGTAAATGGGCACCGGTCAAAGACCTAAGCAAGCCCATGACTGGCCACGACGATATCGAGTCTCATGCTTCAGGCGTGAACAAGATCCAAGATCAAATCAAGTCACGAACTAAAGACGATGCGCTCAGTGGCACTATTAAAGAAGAAGCTAAAAGAGAAGCACAGAAGCAAGTCCAAGAAGCCCTCAAGCAGGTGTTTGGTGGCGAGATGCCGGATGCCCTCAAAAAATACTTTGGAAAGGTCACCCAAGAGAACGACATGAAGGATCAAGAGAACGGAAAAGATGCTCCGACTAAATTGAAGGAAGCAGAAGAAGGACTCAAGCCTAAGAAGCACCACGTAGCGGTAGACTTCACGCATAACGGCAAAGCCTACAAGCATGAATTCCCGGCCGTCCATGGACATAGCAAAGAAGACGTTCAGGGTCGTGTAGTCGATATGATCAAAAAGAAACTTCCGGGTGCAGTCATTGGAAAAATTGCTGCCACATCGAAAGACGATGAAAAAGTTAAAGGACTAAGTCCTAAACAAGTTTGGAAAGATAAAAAGAAAGATTAAAATTTAAGGAGACTATATGAACCAGCTCGAGAAGTTAGGCATCAAGATCGGCACTCAAAAAACCATCGTAGACAACAGGATCCAAAAGTCTGAAGAGAACTATGACGTGTCACTTCAGGTTGTCCGTAAGGGTAACGGGATGTCACCTAGAGACATGCTGGACAGACAGCTTTCTAAGGGAAGCAGCCTAGTCTACAAAGAGCCTAAACTAGTTCGCATGAGCAACCACGCAGACGATCAGTTAGACGCTGACGATAGCTGGCAGAAGAAACGCCTTGAACAGCAAAACAAAGCTGACGCAGAGTTTGAATACGAGAAAGACTTTAATTATGCCCGTGGATCACACGGCGAAGAGTTTCATTCAGACGCTTCACTTCCAGACTATGCCATTCATGAAGTGGACAGGGAGTTCGGTGCCGAGTCACGCCCAGCCAAATCTAAAGCACGTCGTGATGATTACGTAGGAGATGACCAAGGTGAAAAGCAGTACACCTATAAATCTGAAAACAATCTATTCCTTAAAGCCATTGATGCTTTAGATGATCTAGTCAAAGCGATTGACCCTTCTGAGAAGATGGCGAAGGACGCAGTTAATATTAAGAAAGAAAAGATGTCTAAGAAGCAGATGAACCTTGTTGCCAACATGCACGAGAATTCACCAGCGTTCACAGAGAAAAAGAAATCTTATTCAGACGTTGAAAAGGCTAATCCACTATTCCCCATCAAGCCTTCTAAGACGGTTAAAAAAGAGCCAAAAGATCCTGAAGAAAAGAATATAGAAAGAGAAGAAAGAGGCGAAGCTGAAAAGAGCTGCATGACCAAGTCAGACATTGACGAGCTTTATGATCTAATCAAAGGCGGTTCAGTTCAGGAGATTGCCAAGGAAGAGGCGGCAGTTCGAGCTGCCCCAATCGCCAAGTCAGGAAAGTCTGAATATCTTAGACGTTCTCATATTCGTTCAGCCGGACAAGGTGGGCTCGTCTTCGACTTCGGCCCACTAACAGGGAATCCTATCGCCGACAATGCTACGGCCCTATTGAACGCCCATGGCGACCAAGTACAGATGAACAATGCCAAGTATCAGTCTTCTGAATATAACAAGGCAATTGACTCATACGTAGAGAAAGGTGACGCAGCTTTTAGTTCTACTAATTCTCCATTCAGCAATCTGAGCGGAGCTGCAGACCTAGATAAACCAATGGATCAGCAAGTGGCTGAAGCATTCGCCAAGGGTCTCTTAGATAATGACAAATCAACTCCGGCGGTTAAGAATCATCATAACGAAAAACAAATGACCGTTGGTGGCGAAATCGTCAAAGCGACTTCTGAAACAGATGCCGCCTTAATCGAAATGATGAAGGCTCAAGGCATGGACTTGTCTGACATGGCAGGGCATGGAGCGGTTGATGCGACAGGTGGTGGAGCTACTAAGGTGATTGCAGGATTGGATTAATACTATGGGTTTTGTAAATGAGTTCCTATCTAAGTCGATAGAGTTCTATAAGGAAGAGATTGGCCCATTAAGGTACGATCTTGTTAAGGCTGGGATTCTAGCACCGGACAAATCGGCGTATGAACCTAAGTCCTCCCTCGTAGACCCTTTTTCTTATGGCCAAGTAAACCAAGGCTACAAAGAGAAATACGGAATCATCGACTATCAGAAATGTAGACAGATCACATACGCAGACCCAATAGTCGCTTCCATTGTCCAGACACGCTTGAACCAGCTTGCAGCTTTTTCAAAGCCACAGTCAGACAAGTACAAAGTTGGATACAAGATATCCCTACGTGACAAGGAGAAGACTCCCACGGATGCTGAGAAGAAAAGATGTAAAGAACTCGAGCAGTTCATTTATAACTGCGGCGTTCCAGAAAACTTCGAGGACACTCCAGACCTAAGACGTAGAGATAGCTTTGAAACTTTCATGCGTAAGATTGGCCGTGACTCTTTGACGTTTGATCAGATCAACTTCGAGGTCATTCCAAGAAACGACGGGAAGCCGTACCAGTTTCAAGCTGTAGACGGTTCAACCATTCGTGTGATCCCAGACAAGAAGGAACACGCAGAACGATCGTCAGGAAACTATAACGAAAAAAACAACAGGGTCTTCTCCAATGACTTCGGCACGGCCAAGATCTTTAAAGAATTTGAGCCTAAGAATCCAAAGTTCGCACAAGTAATCAACGGCATCATTCGTCATACATACGACGAGTGGGAGATGGCGTTTGGTGTAAGAAATCCTAGAACAGATATTTTAAGCGCAGGTTACGGCTATTCAGAAATTGAGATGCTTGTCACAACAATCACCTCTCACATGAATGCTGAAACATATAACAGAAAATTCTTCTCGCAGGGATCTACCATTAAGGGTGTTATGACCTTTGAAGGGAACGTCCCGCCAGATCAATTGGAAGCTTTCCGTAGACAGTGGTATCAGCAAGTGACGGGAGTGAACAACTCTTGGAGAACGCCGATCATGGCACTTGGGAAAGACTCTAAGCTTAACTGGACTTCACTCCATTCTACTAACAGAGAAATGGAATTTGGTAAGTGGCTTGAGTATTGTATCAAGACTATTTGCGGTGTGTTTCAAATTGACCCTATTGAAATTGGTTTCGATATTTCAAAGCAAGGCTCTGGAGCTTCAGGTGGCTCTGGCGGTCTAGGGAACGGGAACCAAGCTGAACGAATGAACTTTTCAAAAGACAAAGGGCTTCTGCCTTTGCTTACGTTTATCGCTTCGCTACTCAATGACTACATCGTTTTTAGACTCGATCCAAACTTCGTCCTAGAGTTTGTCGGCCTGAATGGATCAACAGAGAAAGACGACCTCGACAGGGCAGTTCAACAAGTAAAATCATATAAAACAATTAATGAGATAAGAGCCGAACATGACCTTGAGCCTTTGCCGTCGTTTGAAGAAATTAAAAATCCGGGCGACGTTGTCCTTGATCCTTCTCTTCTTAACTTTATCACCAGTCAGATCGCAGCAGCACAAGCTCCTGAAGGTGGAGAACTCGGGCCAGACGGACAACCCCTTGATCCGCAAGCCGAAGATTCGCCACCAGATATGCAAGAGCCTCAAGACGAAGGCGAACAGGAAGAAGAGCCTGACTACGAATCAATGTCTACTGAAGAGCTGCAAGCTGAGTTAGATAAGCTTCAAACACCACAAGCTGGCGGTGGAAAACCTCCTGCTAAAGGCAAACAGCCACAGCAGAAGCAACCACAGCCAACTAGAAAGAGCATGAAGGAATTTAAGAAATCACTGGAGCTAGAACTTTGAAAGTTAGAATAGAAGCGACTCAAAAAGAATTCGACGCTAAGAGGAAAGCCCTTGGGGAACTTCTTAGCAAGTCGTCTTCTGAAGTGAAGTTCACAACTCCACGAAGAGGACGCTTCAAGGCCCAGCAAGAAATGCTTAAATATTATGATGATGAATTCAAGAAGTTACTCGTCGCAATAAAGGCAGACATAGATGAAATCATTAAACAAAACTAGGTTCTATGTAGAACCTGATGTGATAAAAGCTGACGTTGCTTCAGTCGCCGTTGTGCATGACGATAAAATTCTAATGATGCAAAGACGGGACAACTCTCGGTGGACATTGCCCGGTGGGCATCTTGATGACGGAGAAGATCCTTCTGAAGGTGCCAAGCGTGAACTAAAAGAAGAAGCAGGGATCATAGCTAACAAAGTTAGAAGCCTTGGCTCAGAAAAATTAACATCGTTCACTGGTAAGAAGATGACCATTCATGCGTTCATCTATGAGCCAAAACAAAAACCAACATTCAATTCTAAAAACGATCCAGACAAAGAAGCTGGTGTTCACAAGTGGGTTAGTATCAAAGATTTTCCACAAGACATAAAAGACAATCTTCATTCTCCTAGAAATACAGTCCTTAGAAAAATAGGTATTCTCAAAAGTCTTATGGACTCTGGAATTGACCTGCTAATGAAGGGTGTGAAGGGAGCGTCAGCAGCGAATCATAAATACATTCGCAAGTATAAGCGTGGGTCTAAGTGGGTCTATGTTTACGTTGAGCCTAACGGGAAATCAAGAACGCTCCCAGATGAATGGATCAAAGCTGTTGAAAAGTTAGCAGCAGATGGCAGCGAAGTTGCTATGAAAATGCTTGAAGATGTCGTGGAATACGCTCCCGGTAAAATAGAAGAACTTAGGAAGCTTCACTCTCTTGGAAGTGAGCTGGCATCGAGACACTTGAAAGAAATGGGAATCGATCCAGCTATTGAAGAAGTTGTTGAATCAATGAAGCCAGCCGACTCAGTACGTGCAAACTTAAGCGCAGAAGATAAGACTAAGGTTTTTAGTTCTATGGATTCTGCACTCAGTACGAATCTTTTTGACCGTTTAAATTCTCACAGAACAGGCCCTATTGGTTTAGCTCTTACTGCGCTTGTAGGTTCAGATTGGAATATTGCTCGTCGTAAAATAATGGATGCGGTAAACAAGAAGAAAACGACAGAAGAAATGCTTCAAGAGTTTCATAGACAGTTAAACGTGATCGACAGTCTTCCGGCCTCTGCCCGTCATGAGGTGACCTCGGCTGGAGGCGCAGGTAACTTTACCTACAATAAAGCAATTGAGCTCATGACGACCAAAGGAATTCTTCCTGAAGGGTATGGCACTGTTCACAAGAGGACTCCTGGATCTCCTGAACACGAAGTTCAAGGTGTCGATGACATTAGAGAAAGAGTCAAACGTGCTAAAGCAGAAAGAGCTAAAGCGGAAAGAGTTGAAGCAGAAAGAGAACAGAGAGAGCTTGGAGAATATATTCCTAAAGCAGAAGCAGTGCTTTCTTATTACGGAAAAACTGTCAACGATGCTGCAAAGATCACTATAGCTAAAAACATAAGAAAGTTTTTTGGTGCTAATTTTGACATGGTAAAATTTGATAAATTTTTAAACCCTGACAGTAGAAACTCTACAGTGATCAAAATAAGTGACGGATTCCTAAGTGGACTAGAAGGGAACTCAGGAAGGGAAAGAGAAATTTCTTTTTCATTTGACATAAAAGATAGCAGAACAGGTGCTCAAGTAACGGGTGCTTCTAGAAGGATTATAAAGAACTCTGACAATTCTATCCATTTCCATAATGACCACTTCCGCAGACCCGGAAATGATAAGCTTGAAAAGTATGAAGGCATGTCTAAAGGTATGTATGCCGGTGTTGAAAATTTCATGAAAGAAGTAACAAAAGACTATCCAGAAGCTGCTAAGAATAACTCGACAATAGAAATGGGTGCGGCAAATCACGGATTTGGAGATTCATTTAAAGGGTCTCTATTGTGGGCAAAGCATTACTTTGATTTTAAAAACAGCAGTGATCTTTCAAAGTGGAAGTCTACATTTACAGCGGCAATAGATCAGGCAAAAATAGATATACCATCTATGGCCTCAGACCTTGAGGCTGTGAAGAAGAAAATATCCTCATTTAAGCATCCATATCAGTTTGTCAATCTAGGTATAAAGGTGAACAGGGTTCAAGCTGGCAAACTGGCGAAATACAGAGGGTCAGCAGTTGTCGCAGGAGTAACCCATAGCAACGGTCTTGATTTTGATTTTAACAGAATATTTAATGCCAAGGAAGCTGTCCGTAATGGAATAGCTGGTGATGGGAAAATCGACATTGGAGAAGTCCTTCTGATAAAGGGTCAGGATAGTTTTTATGGTATAAATTATTTCAACAAAAAGACTCCTCCTCCTAGCGTCTTGAATGATTTTAGAACAGCCTATTACAATAGAGAAGGCGGGGCGACTGCAGGTGCAGCTCCCGCTAGTGCAGCTCCCGCCGGACGCTTTACTTCTCCAAGAGTAAAAGAGACTGTAGAAAGAACTTGGAAACCGAAAGGAAAGTCTATCGTTATGAACGCAGATAGGCTTAGGCAGATAGGCTCTTGGAGCAAAGAAGAGATCCATGAGTTTTACCAAAAAGCTCCGCTCACAAGAGATGCTAAGGAAAGAGTTAAGCAGATAATGAACAGTATTGGAGGATGATGTGGACATAGAAGAGTATATGATGGTCGATTCTATTGAGGGAGACTTTGAGCACCTCGTAGAGGCTGAATATGAAAAAGAAATGTTCCACAGGCTAGTCGAAGATTTGCTTGGTTCTGACTATTACCAGCTTGGAATGCAAATTTGCGAAGACAATCCAGCGTTGAAAGTTAAATTTGAATCATATTTTAGAGGCCCATAATAGTGCTGACTAAAAAAGAGTTGAAAGAAATTGAAGAAGTAATCAAGAACCGCTTTATAGCTTTTCGATATGAGCATCTAGCAGATCGAAGCTTGACCCCTGCAGATCTTGAACAGCTTAAACGAGCAGGAATCCTACGGGAGTCTGTTCGTAATTTCTCAGGCGATGCATTCGCTCTCGGCAAGATAGTCGGTGCCGTTGGTGAAAAAGAATCACTCTCGATGGGCTTTGATGAGCTCCAAAAGATGGTTCTAAAAATGCCACGAACCACAGTTGAAAAGAAAGCTATAGAATTCGCTAACGACCATGCTGGGGAATACATCCAAGGCATAGGCGACCTGATAATTAAAGATGTCAGGACAGGCTCTGTTAGAGCGACAGGGGAAGCCTTACGTTCCGTTCAGGATGGAGTGAAGAACGCCATCAAGGATCGTAAAACTATTTCAGAACTTAGAACAGATTTGTTTCACCGCATTGATGACCGTTTCAAGGACTGGCAAAGAGTCGCTCACACAGAGATGGCCAGCTCAATTCAAAACGGGATATACAACGACATAAGAGAAAATTCAAAACACGGATCAGACCAGTTGGTATTTAAAAGACCTTCTCCTGATGCGTGTAGTCACTGTAAAAGAATGTATCTTGAATCTGACGGGATCACTCCTCTCATATTTAAGATGAGCGAACTTTCAGCTTCCAACATTGGAAAAAAAGCAGCTGATTGGGAGCCAACTATAGGGCCTGTTCACCCGTGGTGCCAGTGTCAGCTTCAAATGGTTCCAGATGGTTTCGAGTTCAAGACGAGCAAAGATGGTAATGCAGAGCTTGTCTATACGGGCAGATCGGCTACAATTTCATTAAAGAAGAGTTTTAACAATGACATGCTTTCCGATGAAGAGTCTGAATGCGTATGTAAGTATGAATGAAAAAAGGCAGAGTATGGAAAAGTTTGTAATTAGTAATGATCTGATTAAATCCTCTAGATATCATAAATACATTAAGCGAACGGGCAGCCCCGGTCACTACAAATATTGGTACAAAGACGCATCAGGCAGACTGGTTTCTCACGAAGACGATGCCCATGATGGCGCAAAACACGAGCACGTAAAAAGACTCTTTGTTGGAAAGAAGGCTGGTCATCATTCTATGACGAATGCTGAAATATCAGCACTAACCGGTGTCAACGCTAAGAAGGTCAGAGACATTGGAACAGCGGTCAGACCAGGGCCAACACCTGCATCTCAAACTTATCACGAACATGAATTGCATGAAGCAAAACATAGCGATGTGGGGTCTGATGAATACACTCGAAAAATTGAAAGTATTAAGAACGAAATTGAATCAAGAGGAACAGCAGGCTCAAGACCCGCAGCAGCAAGAGCGAGTAGATCAAGAGCAACACCGGCAGCAGCTCCAGCTCGACCAGCTACAACAACTCCTTCAAGAGCGAGTGCTCCAGCAGCCGCCGCAACTCCAGCAGCACCCACGGAGACTCCTGCCGCCAAAAAAGAAAGAGAAAAAAAAGAAGCAATAGAAGCAGGATTAGCAAGACTAAAAGCAGTGTATGGCACTGATCTAGTGGCCATGTATGGGAAACCAGCAGCCGCTCCAGCCGCTCCAGCCGCTCCAGCCGCTCCAGCTCCCGCTGGGCTTGGACCAAATATGGCATCACTGTTCGGGACAGACGCTGGCGAAGCTACTAGCTCAAGTCGAAATATTGCCAAAGTTCAACAAATTGAGCAAGCAAGGGCTGCATTGACGAATTTGTCTTTAAGAGACGAAGCAAGAAAAGACGCTGTTGAAGAACATTCTGATGGATCTATTTCTAGGTCGTACAGGGTCTATCATTATTTCACTGCTAGAGATGGCGAGGAAGACGATGATCAGCCAAACTTCACAGGAGGGGTAGAAGCCCTTGCAGAAGTTAAAAGCAAACTTCCCGCTTCAATATTAGAAAAATTCAATGTTACGGTAGAAGACAATAGCGAAAAGTCTTGGATGGATGTTGTATTACGGCCTAAAGCACCGACTGCTGCAAGACCGGCAGCTCCCACTGCCACAGCCGCACAAACCCAAGCCCGTGAAGCAACCGCTGCCGCTAGGGCAGAACTAGCTTCTCCTGAAACGGCGGAACTACATGTTGGCGATCCAGAGCTTGCAAGGCTTGATGCATCCATTAATAAGATGGTTGAAGATCAGACTGCTGGGAAAAATCCATACGTTATAAGAGCGAAAGAGTTCTATGAAAAAGTGAAGAATGACATAACAAATACTCAGGTCTCTCCAGAAAGAAGCACTACTGTTAAAAACTTTCTTGCTGCGATTGCTCAGGCAGGTCATGGTGCCAATGAAGCCTCGGTGAAAGCTGCCTATGTAGGAATAAGAACAAGTACAGGTAAAGGATCAGCATGGGCACAGGCTCAAAAAGATGTTTTTGATACTGTCTTCCATACGGCCAAAGAGCTGATAGGCAACGAGCCAGTGAATGTGGACATGGAACGTATGAAGCGTGGATTTGGTAGAATGCAGTTTGAAAGACTGAAGCCCTTCTTGAAACCGGAGTTTGCTGCTGGACTAACAAATGGTGCTCCACCTCCATATCCAACATACAACGATCTTCAAGACTGGCCTTCTGATGAAGCGGGTCGTCCTGCTTGGTCAAAAGAACCAAGAAAGATAAATAAGAAAGTCCCTAAAGAGTTCTTTGATTCAATGCCGAAAGACGCAGACGGGAAGGTGTCAATGCCTCCTAAAGACTTTCCTCTTCATTTAACTCCTGTCTGGAATTATTATGCCAAAGATATGGCCACTCCATACGGGGAAAGACTAGACGCTAACGATATGGGTTCTGATCAAAAGTTTAGAATGCCTAGTGCAGGAGACCTAAGAAGCAAGCTTAGAAACACTGTTAGAAAATTTATCCAAGTCAGGGGTGAAAACAGCTTTGCTGACATACCTGCATCCGAAGCTCAAAGGAAGGGAGTCAGGCTAGAAGACCTATACAAGTCTGACGACAGCTTTAAGAGAGTTATGGCCACTAAGGTTATTCCTATGGGAGATCTTGTTAGGTTTATAAAAGAGCAGTCACAGACCAAGAAGTCCTTCTCCCTATGCGTGGATGAGAATCTCGGTGCCGCAACCTTTAAAAAGGCTTTCACTATTGAAGACGATATGAAAAAATCTGATCTAATTAGTAAGATTAAAAAATTAAAAAAATCGATTGGGAATAAAGCATGATTGAAAAATCTCACAACCTCGACTGTCCTAAGTGTGGCTCGAGCGTGATCAAGTCCTATGCCGACGAAGCCAAGCTCAGAATGAAGGTAATCATTTGGAACAGAGATGGTATGTATGCGGTCTGCAAGAGCTGTGATCATGAGATTAAGATCGAAATGGATCTCCTAAAGTCCATGCAGACCAAGTTTTCTTACGAGGTGGATAAAAATTCCTAGCACTTTTTTGTTGCATCGCTAGTATTACGATGTAATACTTTTTAAATATCAGCATTTTTAGACTCAAGTTTGACGGAGTAGCTGAACGAAAATTAACTATTTTTGTTTACTGAGGCTACATGTCTAAAGATTTTTACATCAACGAATCTTCGTTTAAGGTTTGGCTCCCAGATGTGGAGTTCATCAAATCTTCAGACGCAGACAACGAGAAACATAATTCACGAAAAATTTCAGGCGTTATGACCACTCAACGGAAAGACCGTCAGGGTGAGGTTTTGGTAGCTAAGGGATTAGACTTCTCAGACTTCCTTTCCCATGGCCACTTCAACGACAACCATTCTCAGGGAACTGCAGACATCGTTGGTTACCCAGAAAAAGCAGACTTCCATTCAAACTTAAAATCATATAGTCAAAAACTTGACGACGTGCAAGGTTGGACTTGCGAAGGCTACGTTCTGAAAGGAACTAAAAAAGCTGACGCTATTTGGGAGCTTGCTCTCGCCCTTCAAAACGTACCAAACAGAAGCCTAGGATTCTCGGTCGAAGGCAAAGTCGAAAGACGTGAGGATAAAACTATCGCTCGTGCTCGCATCAGAAATGTAGCTATCACGAATTGTCCGGTTAATACGGACTGCGACTGGTCGATCCTAGAGAAGTCTTTCTACGAGCCTGAATACGCCATGAAGTCCATGATGGCCGGTCATGCTACTGGCATCGACGCTTCCGGTGGTGGAGCAATCCGTGGTGAGTCTCTGGACGCAAAACTTAAAGATCTATCAGATTCAGATAAGAAGAAAAAAGCAAAATACGAAGCACTAAAGAGAGCATTGGAGTTCGATGATCTCATGAAGGCCGTTGATATTGTTTTAGAACGTAAACCAACATGGGATGTAGACGCAGCAACGCTTCTCATCGCACATCTTTTCAAGAAGGGAGGCAAGCTATGAGTACACCAGAGCTAGGAAGACTTCCAGCAGCCGAGGCTAAAGAGCCTTTGCTATTGGACGAACCATCTAAGGTATCACAAGCAGTGCTGACGAAGTTAGACGAGGTCATCGACCGATTGAATGCTATCGCTGTTGCGATTGAAGTTTCAACCGACGGTGCTACTCTTCAGACTCAGTTAGATACTGCGGCGATTAAAGCAGAAATTAGTAAACTAAAATTCTTCATATAAGGAGGAAGCCATGAGCAAAAAAGTAACAGAAGATGCTGTCCTCAAAGCACTCGCATCTTTGGATGCAGAACTAGGGGAAGACGTAGTCAAGGCATCAGACGATGATCTTGATCAGCCAGAAGGTGCCGATCTCGGTAATCCCGCTAAAGACAAAATGTCAGCTGCTGCTAAGTCGAAAGACAGCAAGGAAGATGACAAACCTGCCTTTATGAAAGGTGACGAAGACGGCGAAGAGGAAGACGAAGACGAAAAACCAAACCCGTTTGAGAAAGGAAAGAAGATGAAAAAATCTTTCACGGAAGATATGCCGGAAGAAATTGAAACTAAGATCGACGTGTCTGAGTTTCTTAAATCATTGGTGAAGCATACAGGCGAAACAATTGACTCTTTAACAGAGTACGTTGTTAAGAGTGACAAGCATCATTCTGGCCGTTATGGGGAACTTGTTGGACAAGTTGAAGAGATCCAAAAATCTCAAGCTAAGATTGGTCTTGTTCTGAAAGCAATCTGCGAACAGATCGGCGTGGTAAAGTCAGCTCCTGCTCGTTCTACAAAGAGCGAAACAGTAGCTAAGTCTGCCCCAGTCGCTGAACGTAAGTTCAATTCAGGGTTAGAAAGCGAAGCTGCAGAAGAGAAAATGTTTAAGTCACTATCAGAAGACCCACGTATTGCTAAGTCACAAATGAGCGAAACTCTTTGCGACCTAGTTAAATCAGGTCACGCTACCGATATGGACGTAATCACTTTCGAGTCTAACGGTTTCATCCGTCCAGAGCTTGTTGGTAAACTAAAAGAAAAACTTAACTAATAAAGGAGTCCTAAATGACGTATCCAATGGTTGATACTAAGAGCTTTGAAGGCCACGGCGAAGGCTTCGGTACTTCTTCTGCTCAAGATGTTCAAGATTTAAACAAAGCCTTAACTGCAGGTTACGCAGTTGATCCGGGAACACAAGCTGGTGGTGGTGCTCTTAGAGTTGAATCTCTAGATGCAACATTGAAGATTGTTTCTTTCCTTGAGAAGAACATTGTATTTTACAATGATATTCCAAAGACAAAAGCCTACAACACTGTTGAAGAGTATAACCTACTCAGCAAGTACGGTGGACGTGGTGGTTTCTTTATTGAAGAGGGTGGACTACCCCGCACTGAAGATTCTAACTATCAACGTAAAGCAGCTTTCGTGAAGTTCATGGGTACTACTCGTGAAATCTCTCACCCAATGTTGCTCGTTCGTCCAGCTCACGGAAACGTAGTAGCTCTTGAGACGAAGAACGGTGCTAAATGGATGCTTCAACGGATGGAAGAGTCTCTTTTCTCTGCTGATAGCTCAATCATTTCTCAGTCGTTTGATGGTATCCACAAGCAATTGATTGATGGTTATTCAGATGTGAACACTGCTGGCGATGGAAAAGATGCCGTTTCTAACGAGCATGTTATCGATCTTCGTGGAAAGATTCTTTCTGAAGCTGTGTTTGAAGAAGTTGCTCGTATCCTTCTTGATAACTACATGTACCCTACTCACTGTTATATGAGTAACGTGAACTCAACTGACTTCAACAAGTCATTCTTCTCTAAAGGAAGATACCAGATTCCTGTAGGAGCTGATGCTTCTGTTGGTTTCGTTGTTGATAAAGTTAAGACTTCTGGTGGTCTTGTTCAGTTACGCCCTGACGTGTTCTTGCGTGTAAACGTAACGGCTCCAATCAGTGCTGACAACGCTCTTGCTCCAACGGCTCCAGCTTCTGCTGTGATCCTTGCTCAAGCAGCAACGACTTCTCGTGGCTTCAAAGCTGCTGAAGTTGGAACATACATTTACGAAGTTACTGCGATTTCTAAATCAGGTGAGTCACAAGCGACTCCGGGTTCTGCCGCTGCAGTGGTTACTACTGGTAACAACGAAGTTAAAATCACGATTAGTCGTGGTGCTGTCTCTGGTAACGAGCTTACTCAGGGTTACAACATCTACCGTACTCGTCTTGAAGACGGCGTTGCTGGCAAGAGGTATCTTGTTCAAAAGATCGCTTCTGCGGGTGTGTCTACTATCTTCCTTGATGGTAACGAAAACCTTCCGGGCCATGGTGTTGCTTATATGGGTCAGCTTGATGAATCGGTTCTTACTCTTCGTGAGTTGTCACCGATGCTTAAGTTCCCTCTTGCGACCGTTGCTTCTTCAATCCGTTGGATGCAGTTGTACTACAACACTCCAATCGTGTTCCGTCCTCGTGGATGGGTAATCATTAAGAACATCGGTTTCTTAAAGCAGCCTGACCTTAGCATCTAATTTTTAAAACTGGTGGGGGAGGAGAAATCCTCCCTCATTTAATTAGCTTGGAGACCTCATGAAACTTATCAACGTAGAATTGAAAGGCCTAAACTTCAACATTGGTGGACAAGACCATCAAGCTGACGAGAAGGGCATCATAGAACTTGAAGACAAAGAAGCTGCAAAAGTTCTTTGTGAAACTGCCGGATTCAAACTTATTAGAAGTGGAAAGCCCGGTCTCGACGTAGAACCACCGAAAGACATTGCTCCTATCGTTCCAGAAGACGGCGACGAGTTGACCGAAGAAGAACTAGCTGACCTTGAGGCTGAAGCTGAACTAGGCAAGCTCCCAGAGTCAGAAGTTACAGAAGAAGAAATCCCTGAACCAGAAATTAAACCAGAAGCAAAGCCAGAACCTAAACCTACTGGCAAATGGCTTCCGGGTAAAAACAATAAGCAAAAATAGAAGGTAGATCATGACGCAAGAATATAATGACTTTGTAGGTTACCAGAACCCTGAGTCCTCAGAACATTCCGCTCCTGCGAAGTCTAAGAAAGTAATTTCTGGGCCTATGATCGTTCCCGCTGGTGCTGCTCCTGACGACAATAGAACTATTAATCCAATTCAAGCTGCCACAGGGACGGAACTAGATCTTGTCCGTGGTAAGGCTTACAGACTAATTGCTTCGGTAGCTATTTACTTTAGACAGTCTGCTCAGGATGGTTCTGTCGCCGCTATTGGTGATATTTATTTACCGGCCAACACTCCTGTCATCATCAGTTCGTCAGAGTTTCCATTCGTGGCAACTTTAGCTTTCGCTGCTGCAGGGATCGTTCAGGCCGTTGAAGTGAGGTAGTATGGATTCTTTTTTCACAGTTAATTATCTTTTTGCATCATATTTGCAAACAAGAGAAGCTGGTGGACATAAGATCGTCAAGGTTGAAAAGGTTAAGCCCGGAAAGGCTAAGTTCTATTTTAACATTTCAGAGGATGAGGCTAAGACCCATCAGCTAAATTTTCACAATTCTCTCTGCTCTGAATTTGAACAAATAAGAAAACTCACCATCGACCTCGCCTACTAAGTTACTATTACCTAGACATATTGAAGAGTGAAATGTATCTTTTGTAATCACAACAAAGGAGCATTTCATGGGTAGAGCATTTAGCGGATCAGAGCCGGTAGGGAAAACAAAGCTTTATAAAGTTTGGACAAGCATGAAGCAGAGATGTGTGAATCCTTCAGACGAGGCTTATGAGAACTACGGAGGTAGAGGGATAACAGTCTGTGAATCATGGGCTAATGACTTCCACAGATTCAGAGTGTGGGCCGAGGATCACGGTTACAGAGTAGGTCTCACGATAGACAGGGTTGATAATGATGCTGGCTACTGTCCTGAAAATTGCAGATGGACAGATCGACAGACTCAAAACGTGAACAAACGTCAACGTGAAAGAATCCTCGAATTTAATGGAAAATCTGGAAACTATTCTTTCTGGGAAAACGACCTAAGAGATCTCGGCATCACACGCAACACAATCAAGTCGAGACTGTGCTTTGGGTGGTCAATCGAGGACACGCTTACGAAGCCGATGCTAGGGCATGGCAAGGCTTCTAAGAAAGGTATTGGTTCTAAGAAATACACATTTAAAGGAGAGACGGGGACGGCTACCTTTTGGGCAAATAAAATTGGATGCAAATCGAGCGTTATTAACAGAAGATTAAGTGATGGATGGAGTGTCGAAAAGGCTCTAACGCACCCTTGGCGCAAGACCGTTTACGGTGAATCTTCCGACAAGGAGTAAAGAGGTAACTATGATTGAAGCAGTGGCCATCGAAAACACATCCATTCAAGCTGTCAGCATCACGTCCGATAAGTCTGATGCAATCTCAATTGAAAACACTAAGATAGAAGCCGTGGAGGAATAATGTCTTGTAAATCAACCTCATTCCAATTTTACGCTGGCGAAGATAAGACCCTTGAGCTTTCCCTTGTTACAAAAAACAACGGCTGCTCTGAGATATACCCATTGGTCTCTACGGACATAATTCAGGTTACCTTGGTTGCCCGTCCTGCTGACTTGGTCTTCACACAGCCTAGAGTCACGATAACGTCTGAGCCATACGGCTCGATAGCGATCGAACTAACGGCAGCAGAGACATTGCAGCTTCTAAGCGGTGCCATCATTGTGGAAGTGACTAGGGCTTCTAAGAAGAAAATTTTCGTAGTTGATGGTGGAGTTGAGAAGCTTACCATTTCAAACTGCTAAGGAATATTTATGACGGAAGCAGTAAACCAGAAGCCATACGACGACGGACTAATCATAACCGTCAAGCAGCTTAAGTCTGTTTATCTTTTTGGAGTAAACCTTCAGGACGATGACGGGAATGAAATGCCGGATGAGCTTTTCAAGTTCTACATTCGTTCAGCACAGGACTGGCTTGAGAAAGAGCTAGGCGGCGTTTTGCTTTGTGAAAAAGAAATCACAGAGTCCCATGACTACCACATGGCAGACTACCAATCGTTCGGACTTTTAAAGCTGTACAGAACCCCTGTTCAGGAAGTGTCAGAGTGTGGCTTCCAATTCCCATTGTCTGAGAACGCAACCAACTTCGATCCAAGCTGGTACCGTGTTGAGGGGTCGCTAATCAACCTCGTCCCAACACAGGGAACATTCTCCGCAATTGCTCTTTCACAAGGTGGAAACTTTCTACCTCTCCTTTCAGGGATGGGTTATATCCCTCACTTTTGGAGAGTCAAATACAAGGCCGGATTTAAGAAGGGACAAGTCCCTGCGTCCATTCTGGACATCATAGGAATGAAAGCCGCCATGGGGCCACTTAACATCGCAGGGGATTTAATTGCTGGAGCGGGTATCGCTTCGAAGTCAATTTCTCTAGACGGACTTTCACAGTCAATCAGCACAACATCTTCGGCAACGAATGCTGGTTACGGTTCAAGAATTATTCAATACACAAAACAGATCGATAACCTTTTAGAAGGGTTACGTGAAAGATATCAGGGTATTAATTTTGTAACGGCTTAGGGAGTTTCATGACCGAGAGTTTAAAGTTATCGTCAAACAAGACCTATCCAAAAAGAAAGAACGCCAAGCTCGGTACTGTTGACTTAATTCCACAAGAGTTTGAAAACCTAATCGAAGATCAAGGTATCAGAGTCCGTGTGACTGCTGCTGCCGTTTGTCCTAATAGAACAGAAGTCGAAGACACCAACCATGCTCTAGATTGTCCTATATGTTTTGGCTCACAAGTCTTGGACATGCCTGAAACATGCTACGAGGATTGGGCCTTCGTTCAATCGGTCACGCTTGATAAGAAGATGGACGTTCAGGGCATTTGGGATATGAAAGATGCTCGCATCACATTCAAGCAGGGAATCCGTGTTAGCTACTGGTACAAAATTGAGATCTTGGATTTCGCTTCCGTGTTCAATGAAGTCATCAAAAGAAAATCCGGAAACATAGACAAGCTTCGTTATGAAGCCGCCAAGATGTGCGACACCCCTTATTACCTAGTAGACAAGCTTGGGAACAGATACGCTTTAAACGAGAACTATCGCATCGACGGTCGTGACCTTATTTGGATCACGCCAGCACGTCCTGCTGTGGGAACTCTTTACACTTTAATTTATCCAATTCTCCCGACGTTTAGAGTCCTAGAATTGATGCATGAGAATAGATATTATTACAGGTCGTTTAAGAGAGCTGCGAAAGAGCCTATCCAACTTCCACAGCAAGCACACCTTAGACTTGATTACCTAGCGAACAAAGCTGGGACAAACATACTGGTGGGCGAATGAGTGTTTTTAACATCTCGACCAGAGTAGAGCAGGATTACGGAATAGACTTCGACACGCTCTCGGCAGGGATGATAGCGTCTTTTAGTATGGCAATAGCTGGGCTTGCAGTCGCTGCCCAAGACCATTGGATCTCGCTCGCACAGTCACGCTTGAAGACTTCAAGAGCAGATTATATTAACGGCTTAAGACAGGCAGAAAGTTATAAGCGAACGACTAGTGCAACATCCGAGACGTTTACACTTACGCTTGTGGGACGGATGCCCAACAATTACGAGTTTGGAATGCCTTCTTTCGATATGAAGAGTGTTCGACCAGGATGGTTGGGTGGTGCGAAAGCCCTGCGGGCCAAGGATGGCTCTTCTTATGTTGTGATTCCTATTCGACATTCAACGTCGAGTGAAACCAATATGGCCTACACAGGGAAAGCTAAATCTGTTGGTGATCTCAAATCCCAATTAAGAAAAGCAGTTAAAGATTACGGATTAGACCGCATGATTAAAACAGCAACCGGACAAGTCGCCACGGGTGCCGTTTCTCGTATTCCAAAGACCGCTCCAGTTCATCCATATCTTAAAGGGCTTACAAGAATGCAGACCAAGAAAAAAGGCGGTGGGTCATCTCAGTTGATTCGCTTTGCTATCATGTCTGAAAATTCGGATCCTTCATCTTGGATTCATCCGGGATTGAAGCCAGCGAACCTGTTGCCAGAAGTTGAGACTTGGGTGGATAATCAATTAAATAATGTAATGGAGACTATACTAGGATGAGTACTTTTATTGGTGGTGGGGCCTACGAATACCCACCAATTGAACCAGTCGTTGAAGAGTTTTACGGGATCTATCCTGTAGACTTTCTTTTGGAAACTATTCTGAAAGCAGGGCTTGAATGGTTTAGAACAGACCCAGCAGCTCCAAACTATGTCTTTGGACATCTTAACTCTCCCTATCTTGCAAAATACGGACAGCCTAAAATTGATGAAATCGCTGCCTACATAAGAAAATACGACATCAAGATTGTTCAGTCATGGGCACTAATCGCCACAGCAGTTCCATGTATTTCTATCCAGCTTTTAGATGCTGGAGAGATGACGGAGCGAGCTGGGCTTGCTGACTTTGAAAGAATGGCAGACACAAAGAACCTAGACGGGGAAGTTATTGGCCGAAGAGAAGTGAGCTACTCACCGATCTCGGACAACATCCATTTAGGAATTCACTGCCAAGACTCTCCCGACCTAGCGAAGTACCTGTACTATCTGGTCGTGTACGTCCTTCACTCTTTCAAGCCCCAGCTTGAAACTCGTGGAATGATGCTAGGTACTTTCAGGGCGACTGACCTTTCTCGCATGAACGAGTATCTCCCTGAAAACCTGTATTCAAGATTCATCAACTTTACGATATTCACCATCGCCTCTTTTGATAAGGGTGTCGTTCCGATAATTGAGCAGTTCATGGGAATCAACGTCGCACCATCCTCCGCAGGAGATGCAGGTCTAAGTAAAGACCCAGACATTGATCCAGATGAAGTGGTCGACGAGGATGGATTATTTATCTGTATTGGAGATAAAAATGAGTAAAGAAGAAGAAAAAGTTGAAAAGTTTGAACGTAAGAAGCCAAGCAAGGTAGAAGTCATCAAGGCTTCAAAAATGCCTGACTGGCAGAAAAAACAGTTGATTGATAAACTTGAGGACAAAGCTGAGGACTTGGAAGGTAAAATCCCTTTCAATGTCTACGCCAAAATCAAGAAGCTTGGCGGGACTATGCAGAAAGCAATGACGGCATATCCAGAAGCTAAAAAAATTAGTTTGGCCACTATCGAAGAGTGGGATTTAATCTTTAAGAATTTTTAACCCTCAAGGAGTAAACAATGGCCATTAAAAAGACATTCAATGGTGCTGCGATCTTCAAGCCGGGAGCCTACACTAAGATAGTCGTCGAGAATTTAACTGGGTTTCCTTTACAGGATACAGGCACAGTTGGAATCATCGGTGAAGCTGTCGGTGGTGAGCCTCACGTTCTTGATGTTGTAAGCAAAGAACAAATCCAAGCAGCTAAGACTCGTTATAAGTCAGGCCCTATTGCTGACGCTCTCGAGCTTTTAGTGAATGGATCAAAAGACCCTCGTATCGCAAACGGTGCGAGCAAGATCGTTATTTACAAAGTAAACAGCTCACTCCAGTCAGCTCTGATCCTTCAGAACGACAGCGCAGCAAGCATGTTGAACCTTGAATCTAAGAATTACGGTGCCGACGAGAATCAAGTTTCAGCACTTGTGTCTCAGGGAACTATTGCTGATTCTCAAGCTAAAATTGAAGGAACAATTGACGGCCCATTCGTGGTTGCTGTCACTGATACTTTAAAGCTTTTAGTCAACGGTGCTCTTTACACTTATACCTGTTCACTAACTGGTTCTCAGTCTGCGGCTTTGTTGCTCGCTAACTTGAACACAGCTGGCAACTGGGCTCCTTCTAAGCCTGTAACATCTTCTCTTGTAGGTAACAGAATCAAGATTGAACTTGATTCTGCAATCGCTAAGAAAGACTACGGCTACATTGAAGTGGATGTGACTTCTACTCTTGACACTATTCTTGGTATTTCTGGAGAACATCGTGGAGTCAAAGGCTCACGAATCTTCACATTCAAGAAAGGTCTTTCAGAAGAAATCCTTCCTGAAGCTGGCGGTCTTGGTGTTCTTGGCATCAAGTATGTTGGAGCTGGAACGGCTGCGACTTTGACCATCCAGAGCACTCTAGGGGAACTAAGACTTCAGACGACTTGCACAGGTGCAGCGGCTGACGACCTTGACATTCTTCTAGTAGGAACGGACGGTCGGAACTATCACACAATCTCAAGCCTTAAAGATTTGATTGCTTCAAGCGCAAGCTACGAAGTTTCAGTTCTTAACGGTTCTGGAAGCAACAACGCTTCTCAGTTGGATTTTTATTCAGCTATTGGGATCAAAGATGTTGCTCTCGCAGTTCACAGAGATCTTTCACTTTTTGAAAGCACAATTGATTCTCTTTCACAATTCGCTCAGGCGACCATTGTGTCTAACGCTTCTGGAGCCTTGGCTTCTTATGCGAACAGCAAGTTCTTTGCAGGAGCCTCTGACGGTTCTGCTTCTAACTTGGACTTCGTGAATGGCTTTGAAGCCTTCAAGGAAGAAAGACTCAATGTTGTGGTTCCTTTGATCTCTAAAGACATTGGTGCTCTGACAATTGATTCGATCAACGCTGCTTGTGTTGATCACGCTGCTTGGGGATGGTCAACGACTGGACGTTCAGAACGTCACGCTTTCCCTTCTAAGCTTGGAACTAAAGATCAATTCAAAGCCGCATGTCGCTCTTTGAACTCTGGCTATGCTTCAGCAGTAGGTCAGCAAGTTCAGGTTCGTAACAATGTCGGTGATTTTGAGTGGAAAGATCCTTGGGCGTTCGCTTGTATTCTTGCTGGTATGAGATGTGGAGCCGAAGTAGGCGAGCCTCTTACTGCTAAGTTTATCAACGTGAACGGTCTTCGTGTTCTTGACGGTTCATGGAACCCTAGAAAAGACTTCAACGAAATGATCGAAGCAGGTTGTACTTTCGCTGAGCCAGTAGACGGCGGTGGATTTAAGGTCGTTGTTGGTAACACAACTTACGGGATCGACCCAAGCTTTGTATGGAACAGAGAATCAACAGTTCAGGCTGCTGGTTACGTTGCATACGATCTTCGGTTCAATCTTGAATTGGAATTTACAGGACGTAAGGCAAGAACAGGTACAGCAGAAGCTATGGCGAACTTTATCAAGGCCAGAATGTCTCAGTACCTCGCTGCTGAAGTAATCGTTGGTGATGATCTGAACGGCGGTCTTGGCTACAGAGCTAAAGAGCTAAGAATTTCTGTTCAAGGAAACACGGCTTCGATTAACGTCTGTATCACGCCGGTACAAGGAGTCGATTTCATTTTACCAACCATCTACCTTGCTGACATTCAGCAGTCAGCATAAGGAGTAATTTATGAGTCAGGTATTTACCGGTGCAAAGGCCATATTCAGAATAAACGGAATCCAGATTGCCTACGCTTCAAGCTGTAGCTTCAACGAAAATATCCAATTAGAAGAGATTAACGTCTTGGATAATTTGGCAGTTCTTGAACACGCTGAAGTTGGTTATCGAGTTGATATGAGCTGTCAGAGTTTCCGTGTGCAGAACCAATCTGTTAAGCAGTTGGGGATCATGCAGAAGCTTGGATCTATCCTTACTCAAGGTGTGATGACGGCAGAAATCATTGACCGGGTTTCCGGTTCAGTGATTCTTCTCATGGAAGGCGTAAAGTTAGAAGCTCGTCAAACCCAGCTTGATGCTCGTGGTGTGGCAAGTGAGACTTGGTCATTCAAGGGAATCAAGTCTTCGGATGAAGCTGGACAGTGACAGTAAGCGTTAAATAGGGAGGGCGAAAGCTCTCCCTTTATTATTAGGTTCTACATAGAACCAATTAGATTGGAGACATTATGAATAGCAGTTACAAGCTCCCTAACATGGAGCACAAGTTTAAAATCCAAGTTCTAGGCGAAGAGTCTAGGATTAACTGGGCAGGAGACTTCGTCTACCGTCGCCCTACCCTCTCAGAACGTGCCATGATCGACGTAATGCGCTCGAAGCTTAATGGCGACCTACGAACTATAGACCCCGACACAAACGCCTACAACGAAGCCCTGTCACACCTACGCTTCACGTTAAAGGAATATCCTACGTGGTGGAAAGAATGTGACCTTGGTGGATCTCTTTATGATGGAAACGTCATCCTAGATATCTACGAGAAAGTTATGACGTTTGAGGCTTCTTGGAGAGAGAAGACTTTTGGAGAACCCAAGGGAGTGTCGGATGAGCTTCAGTCTACAGTCGCAGAAGCTTCTACGCCTATTTAGTGGCCAAGATCTTTCTAATGCGAACCTTCACTTAATAGCGATCTCAAACCTTCAAAGTCATGAAAGAAAAATGATGCGTTGGTGGTGCAAAAAATACCACCAACCATTAAAGCCTTTGATGGATCATACGATGGAGGAACTCATGATTGAATATCTTGAGGACTATTACGAAAAGAACCCAAGTGAAATTGGGAAAATTATGCTTGCCCACAATGACGAGCCGGAGTGGGACGGTCGGATGTCGGTTGATCATGAAGTTGGAATGCAGAAAATATTCTCCAAGAAGAAACAAATCGATCTATCTAATTTCAAATCCGATGAAGAGCTAACACCGGAACAAGAAGAAGACATACTCATGAGCCTTGGAAGAAATCTCCCACCTCGTCAGATTGTGCTTGAAAAGAAAGATGGTGTTAATGTTTTAGGTGATGAAGAGTTTGACGAAGCATTTGGAGATGATAAATGAAGCAAGCTAAGATTCAACTAACCGCAGACACTCGTGGCTTTAAAAAGCAGATCGACGATGCGAAGGCGATGCTTAAAACGATTGGAGATGCAAACATCTCCACAGTAGCAGGCGACAAGCTAAAGAAAATTTACGGCGTTCAGCTTGGTGGAGCTTTAAAACAACTCAATAAAGAAATTAAAAATACTCAAAAAACCTTAGAGACTATGTCGAATGCTAGTTCTAAAAGTTTTGATGCTGCAAAAATTGTTACCTATACCAATAAGCTCGATGGTCTTTTAAAGAAGGCCAAAGAAGTAAAAGCGGTTCAGGAACAAATCGCTAGTGGTAAAGCTCCTGAAATGCCTGACGCTGGCGGTGGCGGTGGTCGTGGGATGCTTGGTGGGGCAGGACGTATTCTCGCAG
>Ga0163154_10000511_pt1 | contig 59809 bp, 29 predicted proteins | sample OliLakLV19MP9P1_FD_148649 | JGI IMG/M metagenome (GOLD analysis project Ga0163154, IMG submission 148649) | Freshwater microbial mat bacterial communities from Lake Vanda, McMurdo Dry Valleys, Antarctica - Oligotrophic Lake LV.19.MP9.P1 | ecosystem: Environmental > Aquatic > Freshwater > Lake >...
CTTCCAGGCTGAGCACAGTTTGCCCTGCCAGCGTGGCGCGAGCGAAGAGGCGGTCAGCCGAGATGGCCGGCACCGCCCACTGTTGCTCAAAGGTTTGTTGTTCCAGGTAGGAGCCGTGCAAGGCGACCAGCGAGAACCACAGCTGCTCGTCAGCCGCTGTGCCGTCACTGGCGATCACATCCATGGCCCGCGCAGCAGCGTCTAGCGCGATGGAATCCAGCGCAATTTTGGTCGGCACACCGGCGATGCGGGTGACGTCGAGTTGGGTCAGCGCCAGCGTGATCGCCGGAAACGGCTCAATGATGTTCACGCCCAACAATGCGGCCAATTCCTGACCATCGCTTTGCCATTGTTTGGCATAGCGGTGTGCAAAATTACTGAGCACACGTGACGCCAGCGGTTCAACGTCGGCGGGCACAAAGGTCTCGGCGTCTTCAATTGCGGCCTCGCCCGCCCCGGCAGTGAGCGCGATCGACGCCATGCCACCGACGATCAGTCGCTGGCTGGCCTGCAGTTGCTGTGCGCCGATAGTCACACTGATTTCAATACGACTGGCGTGCGCGGCTGGCATCGGCTTACCCACCGCCAACACGCGCCCAGAAACGGTCAAACGCGGACGCAGCTGGATCAGGTACGGCGGCACTTGCGCCAGACCACCACCGAAAGCGTTGATCACATTTTGGTCGGCGGCAGTGGCGGGCAAAAAGGACACCGTGAGCCGTTGACCGAGCGCATCGACCAGCGGCGTGTTGTGCAAGAGCTGTTCGACGCCGGCCTCATTGCTGATCCGCACCTGCAGTTGTGGCTGCAAGATCGCGGGCAATTGCGCGGATTCGTAATCAGTCAGTTTGACCTTGAACGGCAGACTGGCGGGCAGCAGCTCCAGCGCATCGCTAGCCGGCAGCACCTGCGACAATTGCGCGGCGTAGTCGCCAAGGGTCGGATTGGCCGCCAGATAGGCACTGACATCGGCGCGCAGGCGCGCCAGTGGCGCCATGCCAGGATTACTCGCCAAGTAGGTTTGTTTGAACGCAGCGCCGTCGAACGCCATGCGGCGTAGGATGCGCGTGGACGGTCGCGCCGTTTGCGGTTTGATCGCCGGCGCCAGCGCCAGCCAAGTGCGACCACGATCGGCAATCGCGGCGCCGCGATAATTGACGAAAGGCACAAACGCGCTGACCCAGGTCAGTTCCACTTCCACCGCAGCAATGAGACCCGCCTGGGTGATTGGCCGATGCGGACGCAGCGCGCGATTGAGCGCTTTCAGTACCGCCGGTGCACCCTGCAAACCCAGGGAATCAGCCAGATTAGCGATCGGCAGTTCGGCGATGCCATGCACATAGCGCGCTGGAATATTCGATGCGCGGAGCAGCGCAATGAGCAAACTGGCTTGATCCACATCGTTAGCCGCCCGACTGCGTAAAGCGCCGAGCGCGCCGCGCTGGCTGCCGGGATACCACTCGGTTTTGATGGAACTGCGCACAAAATCCAGAATGCGCGTGTACTCAAAACCCAGTTCAGCCGCTTTTGCGGAAATCTCGGCGTGTTGCGGCGCAGCGCTGCTGTCGGCCAAGTCAGCGGCGACCGGCGCGGGCGCGGGGTTGCGCGCATAGGCGGGCACCAACGCGGGTGGACTGGACAACGGCGGCGCCGCGCCCAACAGACGCTGCATGGGCAAGTTGCTGCCCAGGATCAAAGCATCGCTGCCGGCTTCAACAACCGCCGGCGCAAAGCCTTTCAGGGCGGCGGAATTCCACTTGTTAAGCTGCTGATCGGCTTGCGCAATTTGACTCGCCAGGGTGGTTTGAACTTGCTCCCGTGCCAGTTGCAAGCGCCGCGAGAACTGCGCACCCGCGGAGATCTCGCCCAGGCGTCTGGCTTGTTCGGCGAAATGCAAATCCTGCAACAAGGCTTGCGCCGCCAATTGATCGCGCGCCGCCTGGAAGGCCACGCGGTCAAAGGCTTGGGCAGCTGTATGTAAGGACTTCAGTGCCCAATTCGACGCGCTGCCTGCAGGCTGCGTTGCATCACTGACCGGCAGAAAGCTGGACTGGCTGCTCGCCTCTGGGCGCGGCTGGTGACGGGCATCATGCCCAGATTGCAGCTGGCTAAGCCATGTCTGGGCCTGCTCCGCTGACGCGTGTGTGGTGTAGTGCGGCGGCACTGCGACCGCCACTTTCGGCGGCGCAACGACCGGGTTGGACGCTGAGGCCGCCATCAGAGTTAGGCCGACAGCCAGCGTGATCAGTAGCCACTCAATGCGCCGCATGGTGGGTCTCCTGTTGCCGTGCACGCTGCGCTGATTTGTCCACGTCTATGCCCAGCAACCACTCTACCCACGGTTTGGCCGCCGCCGGCAAAGCGCCACATTCGGCCTTTTCAAAGCCCATCGGCGGTAAAACCGTGCGTTGCGCCTCAAAACCGTTGGCAAAATTGGTCCAACTGGGCACATTGCTGCGGCACAGCGGAATGGGTCCGAGCACGCGTTGGTTACCGACGCTATCGCGGGCACGCAGGCTTAGCAAACGCACGCCCAACTCGGGTGCAGGCAGCTGGGCTTGCCATTGCGTCGAAACACCGCTGGGCTGCAAAACAAACCAGGCGCCATCGTCTAAGCGCGCCGCCACTTCGCCGATGGAGCTCAATGCATCGTTGACGCGCACGCTGACGGTGACTGGATTAGGCACCGTTGCGCCGACGGTGGGCGCCAGCAGAACGATGTCTGGCGCGACCACGTCGCGAATCTCAATAGGCACGGTGCGCAGCACTGACCACGGCACAGTGGCATTTCCACGTCGCCACGACACCCGCAGCGTTTGCATCCCGGCAGGCCAATCGCCGGTCGCAAACGAGAACGGCAGGTCCAGCGTTTGCTGGAGGTTCAAAGCGACCGTTTGACTGATCGTGGCGATCACCGACAGATCGCTGCGCAGTACCTCAATGCGAATATGGTCGGGCAAGCCGTTCGCTGCAACGGAGCTGGTGAGCTGCGCCGTGCCCACCAGGGTTTGACCATGCACCACGCTCGTTGGCATCAGCACTAACGCGGTCACCGGCGCTTGGCTGACCGCAAAACGGAACACCTGCACGCTGGCCGCCAGACCCACATTACCGGCGCGATCGCGCGCCCGAACTCGCAGTATGTTCTCGCCCGGCCGCAACGGCACAGCGGCAAAACGCGCCTGTCCTGCCGCGTTGCTGACCTGCGTAGCCGCATTGCCTTGATCAAGCAGATCAACGTCAATACCCACTTCTGTTTGCGCCAGCAGCGGGATATGCGCGTCGCCCACACCCACGGCACTGGCTGGAGACAGAATGCTGATCAGCGGCGCGGTGAAATCCAGCGTGAAACGAATCTGCGCCTGCGCCACGTTGCCTACGGCGTCGGTCGAGCGCACCGACAGGTTGCGGATGCCCTCCAAGCTCACCGGTGTGCCAGAAACATACGGCGCGCCGTCCAGCAAAATCACGTTGCTCACCGTGCTTGCGTCAGTAATGGTGATGACGGGTGTTAACGGCAGCGCGCTAAGCTGGTTATCGACAACCCCGGTGATTTGGATTTGCGGCGGACTGCCGTCGACTTCAATCACGCGCGGCAGCACTGGAGACTGGGCAAGATTGCCCGCTCGATCGCTGGCGCGCACTTGTAGGGTGTGCGGGCCATCGCTGATGGCGCTCAAGCTGGCGATGTAGCTGCCCGGCGCGTCGGGAGTCATAACGATGGCCGAGCCGTTGTCCAGGATCAGATCCACGCGTTCAACCTGATCGATACGATCGCTGGCCGTCGCTCGAACGGTGAAATTCGCTGGCAGCAACGCGCGCTCCAGCGGCGTGATCAACGCCAGATCAGGCGGCGTTAGATCAGCGATGACCACTGGTTCCTGATCAAGCACCGTCCAGACCAGCACTCCACCGGCGCCACGTAAATGCGCTTCTAACAACAGTAGGTAATTGCCCAAGGGCGCGCCGCTGGTGGCGAATTCAAACAGCCGCGGATTGCCCTGCCCCGGCGCAATGCTCGCCAACCATTGTTGTTGCGATAGCGTTTGCCCCGATGTGGCAGACAGCAGTGACAGCCGCGCGGCAATATCAGTGAGCGCGATGCTGCCGCTGTTGTTGAGCACACTGTTACCAGCGATGGGATTGCCCGGTTCGCCGATCGCACTGGCTGCCGTAATGCTGCCGCCGACGATGCCGACGGTCACGCTGGAGCGAATCACGTTGCGGGTTTGCTGAATTGCGGCGTTGCCAACCGCATCCACCGCGTTGGCGCGCAACAGATTGACGCCTTCGGCGAGTGGCACATCGTTGAACTCGGCAACACCGCTGGCCCCGGCGACGGCCGTCCAGTTCATGGCGCCTAGACTCAGCTGAACGCTAATCCCGGCCTCCGTAGCCAAGCGCACCGGCGTTGTGGGCAAGGCAATGACGGCGCCTTCCGCCGGGAACGTGAAAGCCAGCGTTGGCGGCCGCGTATCGATGGTGAAAACGTGCACCGCCGTGGCTCGATTGCCAGCCAAATCGGTGGCCGAGATGTAGAGCGTGTAGCGCCCATCTGCGCTGAGCTGGGTGCCGGAGTTGTAGGTCGCGCCATTTAGGCTGATTTGCACGACATCAAGATGCAGGTCGGTCACGCTGATGATCGGCGTGACCGCTTGTGCGTAAACCATACCGTCTGTCACACCGCTGACAGTAATCAGCGGCGCAATGCTGTCCACCACCACCGGCCACGGCGCACTGACGCTGACGTTACCGAAGGCATCGCGGGCGCGCACTTGCAACGTGGTTGGACCATCGACCAGCGCCACGGTACGCACCGCATACTGACCGGCGTAATTGGGTCCAGCGGCCATCGCCTGATAGGGGCCAGTGCCTAAGCGTGCCTCAACCAAGTCCAGCAGGCTGTGCGTATCAAGCACACGTGCTTCGGTTTGGAAGTCCCGTTTGACAATCGCATTGGCGAGCGGACGGACCGGCACGATCAACGGCGGCTCGCCATCGACAATGAGCGGCGCCCGATAGTCCAGCACACCGGCGAGCGGGCCATTGGGCACATTGAGGATCAACACCAGTCCACCCGGCGTTAGATTGGCGGCGGGCAAGCTCAACACGCCCAAACGCGATTCGCCCGGCGCGAGTGTCCAGGTCTCGTTGGTGGTTGCAAAGGGATTGTCCGTAAGTTGGCGGCGCGCGCTGGCCCGAATGGGCAGATTGACCAGCGTTTGCGCTCCGCTATTTCTGACCTCGAACGGAATCTCAATGGCCCGCCCGGCAAGCAGGGGGGCGCTGGTCAACAGGATCTGGCCGCCGACCTGCGGTGGCGCTGCGCCTTGCATCAAACTGACACTGGCGCCGGCCTCTGCCAACAATGTTTGCTGCCAGACCTCGGTGACCACGCTGTAAGTACCAGCGACTAGCGCCTGAGAGACAAAGCCGATCGCAAAATCCGCCTCGAATCCCTCAATCATCACCGGCAAAGCGCGCGTATCGTTGGCAACGGTCACGCCGTTGGCATTCACCAATCGTGTGCGTAACTCGCTATTTTCGATACTGTAATTACCCAGCACATAGCGCAGCCGCGCCTGCACATTGATGGTTGTGCCAATCGTCAAGGATTGTTGGACAGGGCTCAATTGCACATCCAGCAAGGCTTGTGGGCGCACTTCAACCTGCACATCGCGCTGGCGGATCAGTTGCCCAGCCAAATCGCGCAGCTGCGCCACAATCCGATAGCCACCGGCGCGCACCGCTGGCGCCCACTGGAAGCCAAAGGCGCGGATCGCTCCGGGCGTCGTCAAGCTGAGCGCTTCGTCGCGCAAGCTGGCGACCAGCTGATCGGCATCATCCAGCACCCGAACCGTAACCCGTCCGTTGAACGTTGCGGCGCCGTTGACCACATCGGCACTGCCATTGAGCAGATCAGTCGGACCGAGCAAAACCGGACCGGCATTCAGATTGAGCTCCGGACGACCATCGCCGTTGACGGTGAACAACCGCGTGGCGGTGTTATTGGCAATCGAAGATTCATTCAAACTGCGCTGCGGATCCACCTGCACGGTGATCGAATACACGCCGGCATTTAATGCTGGCGTGGTCCAAGCCAAGGTGCGTTCGCCGGCCGCCGGCACGCTGGCTAAGCTGGCATCCAGCGGCGCTAAGACCGGACCAGACGGTGCGGTCAGCCAAAGGCGCACGGTCACCGGCGCTGAGCTAGTCGAGCCCAGGTTGCGAATCCGCGCAGCAATGCGCACCGTGCCACCCGGCGTACCTACATTCGGCAAGGCAGAGATATCGATATCGCGCACCGCCAGATCGGGTAAGCCGTCGGCAGGCACGATTACCGTGATCGGCAGTGCCGGACTGCTATCTAGCTGGCCGGGCGCGCTGGCAATTGCTGCCACCGCATTGTTGCCAAACGCCAGCGGCAGAGCTCCTAATCTGAACAACCCCGCCGGCTGCACGATGGTCACTTCGGAATAGTCGTTGCTGATCGCCCATTCATCGGTGCCCAGTTTTTGCAAGCGCTGTGCATGGTTGACATTGAGCGACTCGCGCAATTGCACCGCGGGCCAGCGGTAAGAGTGCCATATGCCGCCGCCTTCGAGCACCACCAAATGTTTATCGATGGAATCGAAATCCGCGCCAACGAAGTGACCAAATCCCAAGTCAGTCCATTGTGCAGCTGCGGTCTGCAAGTCGATTAAATAGACCGCGTGGCCGGACGGTCCGCCGGCGGGAATGACGGCCTTAGCTGAGCGATTGGCAAAACCGGGCGCCGTACCGGCTTCAACATCCAGATCGATTTGGCTGACCACGCCACTACTGAGATCAGCTAATCGCAATTTCCCATCATTGTTGTTGCGCCAAAGCAACCAGCGTCCGCTAGGGTCAAAACCTAAAGTCCCTTGATCCACTGTATTGGGATCGACGCCTTGCACCACCTGCCAAGCAGTGTTGCCCGCCAGATTGCGCCAAGCCATCTGCAAGCTCGCTCCTGCCGCGAGTTGCGCGCCGACCAATAGACGCTGCGCGTCCGCTGCGAAACGCATCAATACGACCTGCGGCAAAGCCTGCAATGACTGCCGCTGCAGACTGTGCAAGTCGAGGACCGATAAGCGGTGCTCGTTTGGCATCTGCTCGCAGATCAGCAGCCGATGCGAGCTTTGCCATTGGCCGATTGCGCAGGGAGTTCCCAGCGCTGGCAGGGGCTCGGTGCTCTGCGCGGTGCGAACTTGCTGCTGCCCGCTTTGCCACAAGTAGACGTGTCGCGCGTCTGGCGCAACCACGCTGCGTTCGTCGCCCCAGCCTAGCGAGCGCGATGTTGCAACCGTGCTCACCGTAGTGGTCAGGGGGGTAAAAGCTCCGGTTCCGATCAGTACCGTCGATCCCGCCTGGCCATGACCGGCAAGCACGGTTTCACGCTGCGGCACGGTTACCGAACGACCGAAGCGCGTTGGAAAAACAAACTCAGGGGTGGCGACCGGCTGATCGGTAAAAGGCACGCCAGACGCCGCTAGCGAATCTATGCTGACATTGCCGATGGCATCGAAAGCCTGGATGCGATAGTGATAGCGCGTTCCATTGATCAACCCAACGTCGGTGTGAGTGGTTCCGGCCAGCTCGACGATGACCGTATATGGACCAGCTGCAGTCAGCGCACGCTTTACTTTGAATCCGCTCGGGGTTAATCCACCCGCTCCGGGTTGCCAACTTAGCGCCAATGCACCGCCACCGACGACCGGCGTGACGGTTAAGCCCACCGGGGGGCTTAGACTGCCCACGTCTATAGCGAGCACGAGCAAATTGGACGGTGTGATATTGCCTGCGCCATCCACCGCATACACGGTGTAGCCGTACTGGCCGTTGGCCAAATTGAGATCGACGTGCTGACGCACATTGACCGGCGTGATGGCAACCCTAGTGTTGCCGCGCATCACCCAATAGGCGGCCAAATCCGCCGATGTGCTGGCCGTCCAACTCAGTGCTGCGCTGGAGCCGTTAGCAGTTCCGGTCAACACAACCGGCTCAGGTGCGGTGATATCGCCAACGTCGATATCCAAAGGCTCAGAGCGCGGGCTTTCAAATGCCGACTGACTGACACTGCTGACCCGGTAGCGATAGCGCCCGTCTGGCAGCGTTTGCGTCAAACTGGCCGCTGTTTGCACTGGGCGCAGTAGGGTGTTGAAGGCCACGACACTAGCGAGCCCCGACTCGCCACTAAAACGCAAACGCAAGCGCCCGCTTCGATAAGGCTGAGCCGCGGTGATCACGATGCGCTCGTCGAGCACTTCCGTAAGCACCGGGAGACGCACCCAGGCACCACGCCAATCAGCATCCAGCGTGATGTTCAGCGCTGGAATGGTGCCGTTGAATTGCAGCTCAACGGCGACCAGGATTGACCCACTGGGCATGGTGGCCTGCAACTCGATCGCACCACTGCCCAGCGTGAATTGGCTGGCGACGTTAGACCCGTTGATTAGGTTCGCAGCATTTGCGGACTGCGCATTGACGATCGCAATGAGCGCCGAGGGCGGTACACTGGCGTCGGCCAACACCGGCACGCCATTGCGGAACACCCGGAAGCCCAGCGCATCCGGATACGCAGGCACCTGCCATCCCAAGGTGACATTGAAACCTTGCAGCTGGCTGACCAGGGTGTGCGGCACCGGCGGAACGCTGGCGCGATGCAACTGCAAGCTCGCAGCGCGACTGCGATTGCCTAATCCATCAACCACCCGGAATGACAGCGTGTTGTCGCCCAGATTCAACTCGAATGGACGCGTCAGTGGCTGATCGGCCGCAATAGAGAACTCAGCCAGCGTCTGATTCCCGGCGCTGCTGACCTGCGTGCCGTGCACAGTTCCCGCCACCGGAGATTGCAAAACCACCTCGGCGAAAGGCGGCAACGCGGGTGTGTACGGCTGCAAAACGATGGGTGCATAAACCCGCGCGACTGCGATGGGCGATGGAAAGGACAGATTCCCGGCTTCATCGCGAGCACGCACCCGGTAGCGATAGCCACCATCGCTGACATTGCTGTCGAGCAAGGTGGTCGCCGGCGCGAGCACATCCCCGCGAACTAAACTCGCCGGCACTGTTTGCGCGCTCGATTCGATAGCCAGCCAGGTCGCTCGCGCTTACCGCGTCCCAACTCAGGGTAACCGCGTCTCCATCCACCATCGCGTTGAGGGTGAGCGGTGCCGGTGGCGCGGTAAGATCACGGTGATCCACGGTGATTTCTGGCGGCGCAGTGTCACTCAAGCCCTCGCTATCGAGCGACTGCGCGCGCAGCCGATAAAGTCCAAAAGCCCGCAGCGCCGGAACAAAATCCGTTTCCCAAGGTGGCACACTCATTAACGGGCCGAATGCCGTCCAGGCGCCGCCGGACTCAGCACGCGCTTCAAAACGCACTTCGGCTATATCAAGATCAGCGCTCTGACCGCGCACCAGCGTGCGCGTATCAAAACGCTCACCATTCAATGGCCTGACCAAATTGACGCGCGGCGGCCGCCCGCTGCGCGTCACGGTAACCGGCTCGGAAAACTCACTGACATTGCCCGTGGTATCAACTGCCACGGCCCGCCATTGGTGCATGCCGTCGCCCACATTCTGATCCAACCAAGTTGGGTCTGTAATGGTCAACACGCGTGGATCGACGGACGGATCACCCTGCAGCAAACGTGGGCCGCGATAGACCAGATAACCCTTCAGATCGGCCTCAATATTGGGATTCCAGTTCAAGCGAATGTGGTTCCCCTCGATTTGCGCGCTCAGCCCTTGCGGTGCTGCGGGCGGCAAGTTGTCGACGATGAACTCCACCTGCTGCGTTGCGTGGTTGCCCGAGGTATCCCACGCCTGCAATTCCAGACGAATTTGCGCTTCCGCCAAAGCACTGCTGTCGAAACGCCCGAGTTCACCCGCCAAAACGGAACTGCCTGCGGCGCCGATCACCTGCGCGTTGCCCGGTTGATCGATGCGCAGCGCGCGCAATTCATAGCGTTCGAAATCTTCTCGGCTGTAAGCGCGGCCTTGCACCGCAATCACGCCGCGCAGGCGTTCAGCTGGCGCTGGGCGGTTAATGCGCACCTCAGGCGGCGTGGTGTCTATGCTGACTTGCGCCTCCGGACTCATGGGCGACACATTTCCAGCACGATCAACCGCTGCCACCCGATAGCGATAGCGACCATCAGCCAAGCCGGCATCCACATGAGTAAGACCGAGTCCCGGCGTATCAAATACGGCTGCCGAATCGCGGAACACGCGGTAGTGGTGCACATCCGGCGCGGCCGAAGCAGTCCAAGTCAAGCGCACATCACGCGTTGCAAGGCGCTGCGCGGTTAGAGCCAACGGCGCAGTTGGCGGCACAGAGTCGACCTGAATATCGCGGAAAGCCTCGCTGGAATGCCCCGCGGCATCCGTCACCCGCAAACGCACCAGATAGGAACCGTCCGGCTGCGGGGACAGCAGACTCGCCAGCAGACCATTGGCCACCGCGGTGGTATCTGCAGCAACGCGGTTCCAAGTGGAGGGCGAACTGGAACTAGCCAGATCAATTTCATAGCGCGAGAAATTGGCGTCCGTGGCGGTTCCGGTCAGCGACCAACTCGACCCGACAAAACCGGATGCGAGCGGCAAGTCGATCTGTGCGGTGGGTGGGGTGTTGTCGAGCACAACCTGCACGCTTTGAGTTGCCCGATTGCCGGCTAAATCCAGCGCCTCGAGCTCAATCCGATAGTCGCCATCGGCACTGTTACCTTCCCATTGTTCTTGGATTGCCCCCGCAACCGCGGGGTCGGACGATGCGATCACTCTGGATGTCGTTGTCGCGAGATCGACAACGCGCAACTGCCAAGAGGCGAGGTGCGCGTCGGCCACACTTCCCGCAACGCCAATGGCACCTGGCAAGCGGGTTAGCACAGCACCCGCTGCGGGTGCACTGATCGCGACCACCGGTGGTGTTCGATCCAGAATGAAGCTATGGCTGAGACTGGCACTATTGCCAACAAGATCGTCAGCCGTGATTGCGACTTGGTAGCTGCCCTCTGGCGCAGCATCGAGCTGAGCAAGACTCAATCTACCCGCCAGCACCGATTGCGTCTGAAAACCCGGAATCGCAGGAGTCGCGTTGGCGGTCAGCGATTGAAGGTGCGGCTCGATCACATCAATCGACAAAGGGCCACGGCCATTGCTGTAGCCACCGGCCGGCGCGACAAAACTGAGGGCTGGCGCGGTATTGTCGACGGTTAATGGGAAATTAACTTCTTCAATATTCAGCGCTTCCGACGGATCAACAACCCGCAACCGAAGCTCGTAATTGCCATCCGCAACAACAATCGAATTCTCATTGCGCCCATCCCAAGTTCGCAGCACTTCGCCCACCATTGCGCTTTCCGGTAATAGGGAGCGAATGCCAATTCCAACTTCGTTGAAAACCCGCAAGGAGGCGAGTCCAGTGCGGCCCAAGTTAAAAGTCATTCTCGTCGTGTCAATAACACCGTCGTTATTCGGCGAGAAAAGTGCAGGCGTCACCGCTGCGGATACCAACATCGGCTGTCTCTGTGGGACTTGCACTTCAACACGCGCTTCCGATTCATTACCCACTTCGTCAGTTGCCGTGACCCGTAGTTCATAGGTGCCCGGTGCAAGGTTAGAGTGCCAAATGCCGAAAATGTCGCGCCCTGTAACGGGCGAATCGCGAACGACACGCCCGTCCATGATAGAACTCCAATTACCTGCCAGACTTCTTACATCCAATCTTGATTCATCACGGCTAATAGGCGGAAGGTGCTCGTCCCGCGTGTGAGCGTGCAACTGCTCAAATAGAGCCACCGTGCTGCCCGTTGCCGGCAATATCCATCGGGTAACTGGCGCGGTGTTATCTACGAAAAACGCAACCCAACGATTTCCAATGTGCCCACAAACATCGCTAACCGTAATCTGGGCAACATAAACACCATCTGGCACCATTTGGCCACTAGCATCTAGCCCATTCCACACCCAACTAAACTGCCCAGTGGCATAGCTGCGTGCGCCCAGTTCCGCAATTACAGAACCGCTGGCGGTCCATTCGCCAAGCACACCTTGCGGGGTTAATACAGGCCGACTCCCTACGCGCCTAACCTTGGCATTTGCCTCTATATGTTCACTCGCAAAAACGGAAAGCCAAAGGTGCTGCTGGAGACCCGGCGCAAAACCTATTTTGGTGTCAATAGGATGGGCAGGATACATGATTGGAGGATGCTGCGATTGAGCGCCGATCGCTGCGGATGCCACTCCAACCTTTAATTCACTATCGAATATCACGGAGCGAAGTACATTGACTTCTCCAAAACAGTCACTTGCGTGCACCCGAATATACCCGGGCCCTGAACCTATAGTTTGCACTACCGATAGATCAAGCGGATGCGGATTTTGTGTGGACAACGCCATTGCATTGCTAACAGGTATTATTAACCGCTGTACTTCTAGGTTTTGGGTATGCAATGACCCAGGCGAAGCTGCCAGCCAACTGGAGACGCCCGCGTCTTTTAGAAACGACTCATTGATAGTAGCCCTGACAGGGTCGTTCTGCGTGCCCCCAACGCAAACCTTCGCGCCGTTCTGCGGCCAATCAACCACAACCGAAGGGCGGGCGATATCTTTGCCGACAAATGCGTTTCCGTCTAAAACACTCGGATTACGAATTACCACCCGATGTTCGCCTGCCGGCAATGAACCAAGACTAATACGAATCAGATTACCGCTCGACGACTCTATGGGGAGCTGTATTTCTAAACCGCTTCTCGGATCTATCCACCATACAGAACTACCTGTTTGGCCGATATATGGTAATAATGCACTCTCGCCCCCAATTCTCGAACAATATTCTAGATCCAGGACAGGATCTCCGATCCGAATGCCAATACCACCACCACCGTTTCCGACGGAATCAAAATAAACCAGATTGGACTCGACCAGAGCGTTTCCTACATTTCTAACCATGCGCACCACGGCATGTTTGGCGTTTGAGACGAATGGAAACTCAGCCGCAATTAGCCATTCACGCTCTCCGTAACAGGTGCGGTTCAGTAATCCGCCCGATGCGGCATCTTCTTCTATCGATAGCGCGCGCCAAGGTACATCAACCCAGCTTGAACCTAACTGTAGTGGCGGGGCCGTGGTAAACATCTGCACCTGTAAGCGCCAACCGCTAAGGTCAGCGCTAACAAGCCCAAGTCGAATCCCGTTAGGAAAATAGGGAGAATTATGCAAGACTTGGATATTTGCGCTTGTGCGGCGTCGATCATAACCCCATTGTGTGCCTAGCACGCTAGGGGGAGGAACTTGGTTATATGTCTGCCGGGCGCTGGTGATTCTGAACAGGTCCGGGATTTGAATCGGCAGTATTGTAGAATTACCACCAGAATCCTTGCCAACAGCACGCAATTCAATGTCTACCAACTCGCCGGGTTTGAGCCTAAGGTTGAGGGGAACCAAATTGCCATCGGGCTTAAAGTCTGTTTGATTCGCCAATATCTCCCAAGGTCCAGGCAATCCTTTGGGCCGTTGCTGCACTGTGAGCGAGACCCAGTTCTTGTCAAACCCGTTCAGCCGCAGCAGTCCCTTATCGTTAAGAACAGTGCGTTCCCAAAAACCCGAGTTAAAGTGATTAGCGCAGTTTTGATTGGATAGCTCGCGGAAGCTGACATTGATTGTCGGTAGCGTCGCATCGACTAAAACCTCCATGACTCGATCGTAGAAAATTAAGCGGTAACGCCCATCCACCACCACCCGGCCGAGTTGATCGCGCCCGTCCCAAATCCAATTAAAACTACCAGGAACCGATTGAACGATGTTTTCAGAGCGCACCGCAGTGCCGTTCAAATCCTCCACCCGCACGCCAATCGAAAGCGCAGCGCGTAGCTGATAATTAATCGTGACAGTATCCTGCACGCCATCGCCATTTGGCGAAATTACCTTTTCACTAGAACGAACCAGTCCGACGGGCGCGCTTTCGAACCAAACGATTTCTCGGTCGGTATTGACCTCGTTGCCGCCTAGATCGATTACTCGCACCCTAACGGTGTAGCGCCCCGGCCCCGGCGGCGACCAGGATGCGATGAATTGATCACGCAGCTGATTGTTGCCTGTCGCCAATTCGGTCCACCCAGAATCCCCCTCTCGCCGATAGCTAAGGCTGTGACGCAGAAGATTCAAATCAGTCGCAGTTGCGGTAATGACAAAACTGCGCAGAACATCTACATATTCCAGTAGGATATCAGCGATACCGTTGGCGCTGGACGACAGAGCATGTACTCCGGTACTCCCACAAGTATTGGTTGATGTATAGGTGCGCAGAATACTGCTGCGACCATCGGTAAACGTGTCGGCGTGCTCAACATGATTATTGTCGATCGCTCCCGGTAAAAGCTGAAACACTTCGAGGCCACGCTCAATCGCGATGCCTTTATTTTCACCAATCAGCTGCAACTCACCGGAAATCCATCCTTCCGGCTTAAAGTCCTCGAGTATGCGAAATTCACCCGAACTAACGTCTAAAAGCACACCGCTAATGCCTTTTGGCTGTCCAAAGAAATTGCTTTGCTTTTCCACTGAGCTGTCAGAGTACTGATACGCCTCAAACTGGAACGCGATCTTTGATTCATCGGGCGACCAGAAAATCCTGTGAATACCTCTTCCTACCGGCTCCCCTGGGGAAATATCTTTTTGTTCAGGAACTGCGGGCGCGAGGTCAATAGCAAGTTGCCTCCCGGTCCGAGAATCAATTAGAGTAGCTGTAGCTGCTAGGCCACGAAACATGATAGTGAAGTTGCCGGATGGACTAACTGAAGATGTAAAATTTGCCAAACCATCATCTGCTTCGTCACGTACCAGCATGGTGCCAACTTCAGTTATTTCAATTATTTTGTGTCGTAATCCAATTTCAGAAGGATTGACCATCCCTGTCGCGAAAATAAAGGACCGGGAAATGGCACTATATTGGATGCGAGGAACTGGGAAGGAAGTGTCATACAGTAGCAGATCCGTATCGAATGTCGTTTTGGTATGCAAGTCATATAGTTCAAGTTTGATTGAGTAGGGATTCGAATTTTCATTTATAGTCCTGATTGCCAGTATGTGTGTTTGTCCAACTACTGGCGTGAAACGAGTATCAACATGCTCACCGTTATTCACTGCTACAGCTTGGGTGCCCTCACCAGTAACCGCGATTAGCGGTCCGTTCTGGTCCTGAAAGATGCGGTGGCCAGATTGCAGGGTTCCAAGATAGCGGGCGTAGTCTGCAATCTTTGTGGACGCCATCAATAACTGACCCGTATCCGAGGACAGTAGTCGCATATGGGCACCGACACCGGGTACATGCGAGCTAAGCACCACACCCAAAACCGACCCATCTGATTCAAGCCATGAATCAATGATAATCGTGTGGTGCGGCAGACTATTTCTTAATAGCAGTGGTCGTGGCGGTGATCCATCAAAATGGACTCGATAAAGGCCCTCTGAATTCGAACCTTGATTGGTTAGCGTCAACCATTCAACCGCAAAGTTCAGACCCGGCAGGGTCGTTCTGCCATTCTCCGGAAGGGAAAAGTTACTGGTGCAACTCAACGGCGTGACCACCGCATGGCCGTCTCTTGCGGCATGCACCAGCGGCGACCGGTTGGTGTCGACGACTACGGTGCGCAGTTTGATGAGTCGGCCCGTCAGGTCCTCAATGCGCACTTGGTAGCGGTCGTCTAATGCGCGGCGGCCGTCGGGGCGCCGGCCGTCCCAGGTGGCGCTTAAGTTGGCGACCGGCGTGGCGGCGCCGCCAAAGCGCGCGACTTCTTCTCCCCAGGGCGCAACGATGCGCATGCGCACCGCTAGAGGCGGATCAAAGCGGGCCACTATTTCGGTGCGATCCTGAATACCGTCGGCGTTGGGTGAGATGTAAGTTTCGGTCAGATAGAAATTCGGGTCGATTACTTCCAGATCAATCGCGGCAATATTGTCGTCTTCACGGCCTTCCACGACAGCATTGGCACGATCACCGACGACTTCGATGCGCGCGCTACTGCCCGATGCGGGTCGCACGAAATTGAATTGCAGGGTGGTCGCAGAACCGGCCGCAAGGTTGTTCAAGGTTTGCGCTGGCGCGAGCGTGTTCGCGCCCGCTCCACTGCCTAGGCGCAGTTCGACCTGCGCGCTGGGTATGGCTTGCTCTCCCGTATTGCGAATGATTGCGGTGACCACAGCGGCGGCGCCCGGCTGCGGATTGGAAGGCACCAGGCGCGTATCGACACTACTGATTTGCAGATTCGGTAGGGTCAATACCGGCAGCGTGGACAGGCTCTGATTGTCGGCTTCGTTGCCCTCGGCAATTTCGTTGCCTGAATCGACCCGTGCCAGCAACTGTCGGCCGGAAGCGGCGGTCAGCACAGGGCTTTGCAGGGATACCTGCTGCGTCGCGCCAGCAGCCAAGCCCTGGTTTAACCTTGCAGTGCCTAGCGATGTGTATGTGCTGCTACCCAGATTGGCCCACAGGAATTCCACATTAAAGGGCGCGGCTGGGTGCGCGCTGCTGTTGCTGATGGTCAACGCAAGATTGACGCTTGCGCCTTGCAAGGCAGGATTGGGATTAACCACCCAGGAACTGGGCACCACCGCGAGATTGGGCAACGTTGAAACCGCCACAACAAAGGGCAGGTCGATCGCGTTGTTGTCTTCGCTGATCTCGGCGACGGTGTTGGCTGGATCGACGGAGACACGCAAGCGCGCCGGTCCAGCTTGGTCTGCCACCCATGTAATGCGGCGTTGGGCGAGTGTGCCGGCCTCCAACTGCAAGTCTTGCTGAGACAGCAATACGACCGACTGATCGCTGCGCAGCACTTCTGCGCGCAATTGTGTGATCGGTGATGGGCGCGTTCCGAGGTTGCGAATGCTGACCAGAAATTCTGTCGGCGTGCCCTGGGCCGCCGTGCTGGGCATCACCACCTCCGACGCGTTGATCGCCAGATCGACGGTGGGCTGGCGATCGATGATGGTGTGTGCCTGATTATTGGTCTCGTTTGCTTCGGCGATCAGATTGTCCCGATCAAGCACCACCACGATCCGCGAAATATCGAGATCGCTAACAGTGACGGTCTGGTCGACGCGGATGCGAGATTGCGCGGCGACATCCCGCTGCACGGTAGTCAGCGCTCGCAACTCACCAAAACGCCAGCCAAAAAAGCCGATCGACGCGCCGTTGACCGCAGTTCTGCCGAGATTCTCGATATCAAGGTTAACGGCGATTTGTTGCGGGACGGTCGTTATAACCGCCGGAGTGATCTGCAGCGAATTGAGCGTTATCGTCAAATCGGGCAAAGTTGGCGCAGCGATCAAATTCAAACTGAGCTCAGCGACGTTATTGGCTTCGTCTCGTTCGAGCACGCTATTGCTGCTGTCCAGTCGCACGCGCAGCAGATAACTGCCGGCAAGCAGTGCACTGCTGGGAAACTGCCCGGTCAGGCGCACACGCTGATTTGGCGTCAGCGCTGGCAACAGCGCCGGTTCGGGCACAGCGGTCCAGTTGGTCGCGCTACTCAATCGATACTCAACGACCAAATCGCTAGCGGCCGCCGCAACGGACCCGGCATTTTCTGCATCGAATCCAAACTCGATCGTTTGGCCTTGGATGGGCTCGATGGGTGCCAGGCTGATCGCGCCGAACACACGCAAATCAGCGCGCTGGCGGGAGACAAACCAGAGTATCGATTCGGCGGTCGCCGAAACGCTGCCGGCCCAACTTCCATCGCTGCGTTGTTGCCCGGCAAGATAGGTTTCAGCGGCAGCCACGCGCGGATCGGCTGCGATTCCAGCTTCCTGCATGCGGTTGAGTACCAGTGCGGTCTCAAAGGCCGATGCTTGGTCATCTGCACCAAAACCCGCGCCCGAGCGCTGCCAACGGAATAGCCCTTGCGCGAACATGGCGGCGTCGCCGGCGCTCACCACTGCGGCCAACGCGTGCACGCTGTGGACGCTGGTCAGCAAATCGCAGGGGCCAGACTCAATGGCGCTCCAACATTGATCGACTGGCCGAAAGCGACTGAGCAATAGATCGCTTGCGGCTTCAATGACCCCAGCCGGAACCGCAGTGGGTGATTGGCTGCGCGCTTGCGCTAAGGCTTTGAGTGCCAAAGCCGTATCCAAACTGGCGGATGAAAACTCACCCGCCAAGCCCCAGCCACCATCGTCGCGGCGTTTTGCCAGCAGCGCGGTGACCAACTGCGTCCGGCGCGCCGCGCTGATTCCGGGTGCACGCAGCAACAAGGAAATGCGGTCGACCGTGCTTGCCGACTCGCTATCGAGGCGCTGCGTAGCGTTCGCTAGCGCCTGAGCATGCGTGCCGGCGTTGGCGAGCAACGCGCTCATCGCACGCTGTGTATCAAATAAGGTGGTCGCCGCTTTGTCTCTCCACAGCCCGGAGGTGCCTTGTTTTGCCGCGACCCATGCCGTTGCCAACGGCAGATCAAGCGCCGGTGCCGGGCCCAGGGTCGATAGCACTGGGGCGGCCGAACCGCGGCCCGCGGGCAGGGACTGCGGCAGCGCGCCGAGCCTTAGATCGCCGCGACCGAGCGTGATCGCCGCAAATCGGGATTGCGCGTGTACGCGCAACAATTCCAGTCGATCAATGCTGGACGGCGACAGCGCATCGCCCGCGCGGGCCAGCAGCACCAAGGCAGCCGTGTAGTGCTTTTGCGCTTGTGCGGCAGCGGGCACACGCGCGCCCAGCGCGCCAATGATTTGCGCTGGTTGAACGGCAATGAGATCGGCAGACACCGTGCGGCCCAGTTCAGGCAGTTCCGTGCCTGACAATTCGCTGGTTTGCAGAAAACGGGTTTCTGGCAGCGCTGCAGCGTCCAACATGCCGGCCAGATAGAGATCCAATGGGCCGTAACCATCTCGGATGTCAATGGCGCGCTGCCGACCGTCTGCTAGCGGCTGCCAACGTGCGCCAAACATCACCGAAGCTTGCGAGTGATACTTCGACGACCAATGCCAAGTCGGCGTGGTCAATTGGCTCGCTGGGTTTCCAGCGATCACCTGCAGGTCAAAGTAGGCGACCCATTGATGCATGACTTCATGCATCAAGGTATCGAGCAGATCGTCGTAGTTGCCCGCGGTAACGCCGGTCTGCAGGATCGACTCGTCCAAATCAATCACCGCTTTTAGGCGCCCGGCGCTACCGTAATCGCTGGTCAAATCCAGTAGTGGGCGACCAATGCCGGCGACCGAGTTAGACACCTGCCAATGCAAGCCAATGAATGCACCAAGATTGACTTGAAACTCGGGTGCGACGACGACGAAGTCATAATGATCACCCAAGCTTTCGATGGCGACCGCCGCAAGCGCCTGACGCGCGGCATGGTTGAGTGTGCCGTCCGGCAGTCGCATGTTGTAGCTGCTACTGGTGTCGATCACTACAACATTACCCACCCGCTCGCGCAGCACGATGCCGAGCTGCTTTTGCACTTTGGCGCTGGCAGCGTCGGATTTGGCCCCGACCAAAACATCCGCTCGGGCTGTGGTGGCAAAGCCGACAGCCGACAAGATTGCGATCAAATAAACCGCGATCACGCGCCTCATGGCTGCTGTTTCGGTTTGCTGGCGGGCTTAAGGGTGCCCGTTTGCAGATGCAAGCTGGGCGCTAACGGTGCGGGCGGCGCTAGCGAACGGATCAATAGCGGCGCTTTGTTAGCCGCTGCCAAGTACAAACGCGCACGCGTGCCCACTTCGCTGTCGCCATTCTCAGCAGGCACCAGCACGATCCAATGCTGTGCCACCGCATCCAAGCGCCAGCGCCCAGGCGCAATAACGTCATTGAGGCGCGCCGCCGTCAGGCTGCCGTCCGCTCGACGAATCACCGCGGCAGCCAAATCGCGGTCGGTCGAAATGAGCTGCGGCAAATCGAGTGGCTCAGCAGCCGGCAAGTTTGCGCAAGCGAAAAACAACGCTGCACTGCACATGCCGGACAATCGCCGAGCGGCGCAAACACGCTTGGGTAGGACAGCCGATGGCTGTCGGGTAGCAACTACGCTCCGCTCGTTCAACGGATTCCCCTTTGACGCCCGCCCGCTGGGCTTGCGTCATTTTGGTGATGCAATGCACAAAGTGCGCTTTGTTACTTCTGTAACTGCAACGATTGGTTGCCATCCTAGCGCGGCGTTTTGCTTTTGGCGAGTGCTGTTTTTGCGCTGCTGGGTGGCTGCTAGTTGCCGGATAAAGCGGCGGCGACCTGACGCGGGGGGCGGGTGCGGGCCGGCGTTGCCCCAGGCTGCTATGGAACGGGCCTTTGGCCCTCATCTAACTCACCGTTGGCCGCTGAATTCAATCTGCTGTTGTTGCGCCGAAATCACCAGCGCCAACGGCGCGGTTCTTTACCAGCCTGGGGCAACGCCCCAGGTCAGCGCCGTCAAACAAAAAGAGGGCTGAAAGCCCGACACATGCCGTGACACACATCACCGCGGTCGTAAGCCAAGTAACCCAAGCGTGACCATGCGAAACAAATGGGTCGCGCCTTCAGCGCTCAAGACAATCTTTACCCGTTTCCTGGGGCGTTGCCCCAGGCTGGAATGGAACGGGCCTTTGGCCCTCATCTAACTCACCGTTGGCCGCTGAATTTAACCTCGCAGCCTGTCGCTGAACGGATGGATGCAAGGCGCGGCGCGCAGCCAATGGCTCTTCCACTGGCAAGGGTCGCAACGCCGCAGACGCCGTCGCGATGCGCAAATGCCGCTACTCACCCCGTTTCGCGCATTAACCACCTGCGCATGTAGGGACTGAAGTAGGGACGCAAAATCCGTCTTGCACAAAAAAGCCCAAGCAATCCAAGCAATCAATCGCTTGGGCTTCATATGTGGCGGAGGGAGTGGGATTCGAACCCACGGTGGTATCGCTACCACGCCGGTTTTCAAGACCGGTGCATTCAACCGCTCTGCCATCCCTCCGAAGTACCGCTTTGCATGTGGGTGCGCCGGTTTTACTCGACTCAACCCTGAGTCTCGCCCCGCGGGTTGCGCCCGGTGCCGTCTTTCAGCCGATGATTATGGCGTATGCGCGGGCGGTTTTGGCGATAGCTCTGCAAGTTCCGTGGCGGAAAGCGCGCGTACTTGGCCTTTGGCCAGATCGCCGAGCTGCAGCGCACCGATTGCAATTCGGATCAAACGCAGTGTGCGGATCTGCTGTGCTTCCAGCAGGCGACGAATTTGGCGGTTGCGGCCTTCGTCCAGGGCGATGTCCAACCACGCATGACGGCCACCGGTGCGCAGCAGATCAATGCTGACCGTGCCTAACTTCTCGCCGCGGTCCACTATGCCTTTGCGCAGCACGTCCAAAAGCTCGGTATCGGGTATGCAATCAATTTGCACGTGATAGCGCTTGATGATGGCATTCGCCGGCTCGGTCAAGTTTGCGGCCCATTGCGGGTCATTGCTGAGCAGCAACAGGCCTTCGCTGGCCTTGTCGAGGCGACCGACGGGCGCCAGCCACGGCAAACTCAGACCCTCCAGGCAGCTATAAATGGTGTCGCGGGCCTGTTCATCTTGCGTGGTGGTCAGCAGTCCGCGCGGTTTGTTCAGCATCAGGTAGCAGCGCCGCGGTGCACCAATGCCCTTGCCATCCAACTCCACACGCGCGGCCGGTGGCACCGGCTCATCGCCACTGCGTGGCAAACGGCCATTGATGCGGACCCGCCCACTTTGTACCCATTGCGCCGCTTGGCTACGCGAACAAACTCCTAGTTTCGATAAATATCGTGCAATGCCGGCCATGCTTAGAACGGCCAGATGCGCGGAATCATGAAAACCGACACCACGAAAAACAGCAGGTTTAACGGAATGCCAACTCGCAGAAAGTCGCTATATCGATAGCTGCCTGCCGTGTACACCATCATATTAGTTTGATAACCCACCGGCGTTGAAAAACTGGTCGAGGCGGCAAACATAACTGCCATCAAAAATGGCAGCGGGTCTACTTCCATGGTGCGTGCCAATGAAATGGAAATCGGCCCAAGTAATACCGCGGTACCGTTATTACTCATGACTTCTGTCAGCAAGGCGGTGGCCAAATAAACCAGCGCCAGTGCGACCCATGGACTGCTACTGCCGGATGCCGACACCAAAAAACCGACCAAATAACTGGCTAGACCACTTTTCTCCATCGCCAAACCTAATGGGATCATCGCCGCCAACATCGCCACCACGCGCCAATTGATTGACGCGTAAGTTTCTTCCAACGTCAGCACGCGCGTGGTGACCATCAACAGGATGCCAGCCAGTGCGGCAATGGTGATTGGCATCCAGTCCAACGATGCGGCAAGCAGTACTCCAACGACAATCGCAAGAGCCGTGCGGCCTTGGCGCCCAGCGGCTGGACGTGCCGAACGCTCCACTAGGATGAGATCACCGTCGCGCCGCAGATCGGCCAGTTCATTGCGCCGCACCAACAATAACAGCGCATCGCCAACGGCCACCGAGATACTGGATAACTCGTCGCGAATGGGTGTGCCGCGCCGATGCAAGGCCAAAACCAGTGCATTTTGATGCAATTCCAGGCGTAATTTGGCAATTGTTTCGCCGGCGAACCGCGAATTGGGTGGAATGAGCGCCTCTACCACTTCGATCTCGCCGCTCTCCAGCATTTCCAGTTTTGGCTGGAAATTTGGCGTCATTGTCAAACCCAATTGCTCGCGAAATGCGAACAGATTTTTAGCCGCCCCTTGCACCAGGAGAATATCGCCTGGATGTAATAGGATGTCGCCAGGCGCTAATAATTTTTCAGTCCCACGGATCACTTCAACGATGCGCACGCCGTGTTTTGCTTCCGCGACTGTTGCGCGTAAATGCTGACCAGCAATGCGGCTTTCGAGGCTCACGCGTAATTCAGCGAGATAATCGACCAAGCCATACTGCGCCATCACTTCTGCGCCGCGTCGATCGGGCAGAAGCTTAGGCGCGACGACAATCAAATAAAGCAATCCAACCGCAAACAACACCAAACCGAGCGGTGTCGGCGTGAACATGTTCAGCGCTTGCATGCCTGAAGACACGGCAATGGATGACACCAGTAAATTAGTTGACGTACCAATCAAGGTACAGACGCCACCAAACTGGGTGGCGTAAGACAACGGGATCAGCAACTTCGATGGCGAAATTTTGTGCCGCTCGCATGCTTCTAACAACAAAGGCAGGAACACCGCAACTGCCGCCGTATTATTGATAAATGCCGATATCGGTCCGGCGGTCATTGACATCATCAGAGTGAGTCGTAGGCGCGTTGTGCCAAAGCGCACTAAGGCCCTACCCATCCAGCCAATCGCGCCGCTGCGCATCAAACCGGCGCTCATGACAAACATGCAAGCGACGGTGATCGTAGCCGGATTGGAGAAGCCGCCGAGCGTTTCGCTGACGCTCAAAATTCCCGTTGCGCTCAATACGATCAGGGCTGCAAACGCAATGCCCTCGGGTGGGTAATAGTCTTGAATGAAGCCGACCATTGCGGTGACTAATACCAACAAAACAATGAAGGCATCTAGGCTCATGGACCGCGCAACGCGCTTTTCAGGGCTTTGCGGATGATGGTTTCCACGCTGTCACCGGGCTCGGCGACGGCTTGCACCATCTTGCCGACGTCCTGCGGCCGATAACCGAGCGCTTGCAGCGCCACGCTCGCCTCCGAGACCGGGTCGTTTGGCACTGCACTGCGCGCCCCCATTGTCAGGTTTGCTGTGCCGCTGACTGCGGCAACTTTGTCTTTGAGTTCCAAGATCAGCCGCTCTGCGGTTTTTTTTCCAATCCCCGGAATCCGCTGCAAAGCGCTGATATCGGCGTGCGCAATGAGTCGCGAAAAATCGTCCACCGACACGCCGGAGAGAATCGAGAGCGCCGTTTTTGCGCCAATGCCAGACACTTTGATCAGTGTGCGAAACAGGCTGCGCTCGGCTTCCTTGGCGAAGCCGTACAAGGAATGGGCGTCCTCCTTTATCGACAGGTGGGTGTGCAGGGTGATTTCGCGGCCCAGTTCCGGCAATTCGTAGAAGGTGCTCATCGGCGCCTCTAACTCGTAACCCACGCCAGCAACGTCCAGCAGCAGACTGGGTGGCTGTTTAGCGACCAACAAACCGCGCAGACGACCAATCATCCTAGAAACCTCAGTTGGACGGGATAGAGTGTGCGGTTATGGGGTGAAAGCCGGCAAGCTTGCGCGGCATGCCGCGCGCCGGCTTGAACATCTGCAAACTGTGCTTGCAGGCCGGAATAGGGCATAAGCGCAATGAGGGTGAAAGCCGGCAAGCTTGCGCGGCATGCCGCGCGCCGGCTTGAACGGCTGGCGGCTACGCCGCCAGACCGGGGGAATGGTTGTTCCATTCCAACGAGTTGCAACGCAGCCATGCGCCGCCACAACGGTGCAATCTGCCCCGTAGCGTACTCACCCAATGGGTGAAACAGCGAAAGTTGCTGAAAAGCCAACAGAATCATGGTGCTATGGGTATTTAGAAGCGGTCAACTGAGGTTTCTAGGATCATGCTTTGTGTCTCCGTGGTGACTTGCTGCAAAGGTGAATGCGGGAAAATGGAAAAGTTGGATGGCTAAAGCACGCGCAGCCGTTCGGCAGGTCCAAAAGTGGAGCGCATCGAACTTCGTAGATGCTTCACCCTGCATGCTAATCCGAAACAGACGTATCGCGCAGGATGGCGCGGGGTGCGAGGCAAAGTGGTGTGGTCTAGCTGCGGGTCAGGGCGCTGGCGCCGCGGCTGTGACTTAAGCTCTTGCGGGGGCGCGCTTTCGCGCGATCGGTGCTGATGAGAACACCGTAGCCCGGATCGCGAGCAAGCGCGCTTCCACAGGCTGCTCCTCTCAGTTTGACTCGCTTCCACAGGCTGCTCCTCTCAGTTTGACTCGCGCGCAGCGCTCGCCATGCGCAATTGACAAGGGTGTAGGCTTAAGCGTCTGTTACTTCCGACTACCACCGAGGCTAAAAATATGTCTGCTGATTCGTTTCCGCCGTCTTCTTCAAGCAATGACTTGGTTGCTTTGCGTGACTGGTTTGCCGGTCAAGCATTGTCAGGATTGATCCCGATGCCGCGTATCCCAGGCGTGCTGCCGCTCAGCAATGATGGCATGGCCAAACAAGCCTACGCCTACGCTGACGCGATGTTGCGGGTGCGTTTGGAGCCGCCGGTGGAGCCGCCCAAAGCGCGTGTTTGAGGCGCTTGACGCCACGCAAAATCGACCACCACCGGGCGATGCGCGCTCAGTGGGATGAACTGTTCGGCGCTCAGCCCCAGTGCTTGGCGCTCAGCGGCGCTCATTGTTTCCGGATCAAAAACGAGTGCGCGCAGCACGCGCAATTGCGCGCTGTGAAGCATGAAATCGATCGGCCGGGACGGGAATGGTGTGCCGCGGCCGTCCCAGGTCCAGCTGTCTTTTCCGTTGGCATGACGCGCAGGCGCGATGCGCAGGCGCTGCGCCGGTCGGGCGCGGCTGCCCTGCATCAACATCACGGGTTTGAGGCCACGTACGGCGTTGAAATCCCCGGCGACGATGACGGCGTCCGGCTGGCGCGTCGACCACGCCTGGTCCAGGGTGCGGCGGATAACACGCGACTCCACGTGGCGTCGACGTTCTTCCCAGGCGTCGTCACTATCGCCACAACACTGCAGGTCCACGCCAACGATCAATAGGCGCCGGCCGTCATGGTGGGCCAGGGCTGCAAACGCGCCGATTCCAGCATTCAGGCTAGCACCTATCTGTTCTTGCTGACGCGGATTCATGGGCATTGCTTTCATCTCGCGCACAAAACGCGGTGGATAAGCGAGGTACTTGAAGGAGGGCAACGGGCTCAAACCCCCGCGTATCGCGAATACCACGCGCTGGTTGTGACCGCTGCTGCCATACACCACTTGCCATTGCGCACCGTCGACTTGCCTGAGCACCGCCGCGACATCGTTGGCGTCGCGCTGCGCAGGCATCTCGTCCAGGATGATCAAATCGGCATCCATGGCCTTGAGCGCCGCCACGAATCCCACTTGCTGATCGAAAAACTGCTCGCGCGATACGTTCCAAACCAACGCGCGCAGCGCCGTTCCCGACGCGCGCGGCAGCGGTTGCGCTAGCGCAGGACACGCGAACAGTGCCAAACACACCAGCAAACAGGCGTTACGCAAGGAATTAGGCATCGTTGCTGTCCCGGTGGCGAGCGGCCTTTATGCTGGAATCCGCAATGTCTGGCAATTCGCGATGCGCTCTGATTTGCCGTTATTCGCGAATTGAAACGAGAAATTCCAGTTGGTTGCCTCTGTATAATCGTCTCACGCTGGCGTTTTTTGCTCTCCTCTAGGACAGTTCGTGTCCGGGCCGCACAGGGCGCTGCAACCGTTTCATATAGAAGCATTGTTGTGCCAGGCGGTCGATTCGGCACTGCCGTTTGTGCGGGCACGCGGCACCTCGCGCAAGCTGCCGACTTTCACTCGCTGTTTCAAAGCGCTACATTCGCAAGAAAGGCCAAAGTTACAGTTGAGCTTGCCAGAGCCGTCGAAAGTCCTATTCACCTGAGGGCAACATTGTGCAGACTCTGGCACTTGGGCCAAATGAGGGCGCTATGCAAATAAGCGAAGGTTCGGCACGCACGAAGGCGGCCGTCAATCCCGCAACTGCGCTGGGGGAAATCCTGTTGCGCACCGATGCGGTGGCATTCCGCTGGATTGCTGCGCCCGGTTGGCCGGTCGATTTGGTCTCCGACAATGTGCGGCGCTGGGGCTTTGACCCAGCCGCGTTGCGGCGCGGTGAGCCGCTGTTTGCCGATTTGATTCACCCAGAGGATCTGCAGCGGGTTGCGGTTGAAGTCGAGCGGCACAGCGTTGTCGGTCGGGATCGATTCCGCCAGGAATACCGTCTGCGTGACGGCCAGTCTGGCTGGCGCTGGGTGGAAGATCACACTTGGATCGAACGGGGCACAGATGGGCAGCCTTGCGCCTACAACGGCGTGCTGTTGGATGTGACCGAGCGCAAACAAGCGCAATTGGGCCTGGAGTTGGCCGCCAGCACGGTCCCGGCATTGCTCGAAAATGTGCCACTGGCGCCCTTAGTGCAGCGTGTACTTGAGCGGCTCGGCATGGGCATGGGTGCCGACCGCGTTTACATCTTTGAGACGCATGCCGATCCCAGCAGTGGCGAAATACTGGCCAGCCAGCGCTTTGAATGGTGTCAAGAAGAGATCGCGTCGCAGATCGATAATCCTAATTTGCAGAATCTGCCATTCGAAACCCTATTTCCGCGTTGGCTGGCTCTATTACGCGCAGATCAGGCGGTTTCTGGTTTGGTGTGTGAATTCCCAGCAGCGGAGCGCAACTTGCTGGACACTCAGCAGATCCAGAGCCTGATTGAAGTGCCGGTCAATTTACATGGCCGGCTGTGGGGTTTTGTCGGTTTTGATGCCGTGCGTCGGGTGCGTGATTGGTCCTCATCGGAGGAGCGCGTGTTGCGTTTGACCGCCGCCGCACTGGGCGCGGCGATCGAACAAGCGCGCATGGTCGAAATGTTGCGTGAAAGCGAGCAACGCCATCGAATGGCGCTAGAAGGTGCCGGTGCCGGCACTTGGGAATGGCGACCGGGGCGCCACAGTGTGTGGTCGGCTGAACATTTCCGCTTGCTGGGTCTGGATCAGGAGATTCACGAGTCCAGTTATGAGCGCTGGTTGGAATCCGTGCATCCAGACGATCGCGTTTGGGTGGTGGACACCATCGTTGAAGCCAATGAGTCTGGTGCGCCGCTGTCCGTTGAATATCGCATCGTCACGCCGGACGGGCGGGTGCGTTGGGTGCATTCCGTCGGCCGCCAACGCATTGATGCTGACGGACATGTTGACGGTCGCGTGGGCATCTTGCTGGACATTGACGCCCGCAAACAGGCCGAAGAGCGTTTGCGCCTGTCAGCAGCGGTGATCGACAGCACCCAAGACGGCGTGGTGGTCACCGATCTAAACGCCAAAATCATCGCGGTGAATCGCGCCTATTGTGAGATTTGTGGTTACGCCGAAGCCGAGTTGCTTGGTCAGAATCCGCGTTTATTGCAGTCTGGCCGCCACGGCGCGGATTTCTTTCGGGAAATGTGGCGCAGTTTGGTGCTTGATGGACATTGGCAAGGGGAGTTGTGGAGCCGGCGGCGTGACGGCGAGGTCTTCCCCGAATGGCTGGCGATCAACACGGTGCGCGATCACGCCGGCCAACCGCGCCACTACGTGGGCGTGGTCACCGACATCACCCGACTCAAACAAACCGAGGCTGATCTAGCCAAACTGGCGCATTACGATCCGCTGACCGGCTTACCTAATCGGGTGCTCGCGCAAACCCGATTGGATCGGGCAATCAAGGCCGCCGAGCGGGATGGCGGTCGGCTGGCGCTGTTGTTCGTCGACATGGATCGATTCAAAACGATCAATGACAGTTTGGGCCATCAAGTGGGCGACGAACTGCTGTGCGCGGTCGGCGCGCGCTTTCGGAAAGTTGCGCCGGCAGTCGATACGGTCGCCCGGTTGGGCGGCGATGAATTCCTGGTGGTGATCGAAAATGTCGGCAACGCGCGTGCCGCGGGCGAGGTCGCACAATCCTTGCTGCACAGTTTGAGCGCGCCGTTTAGATTGCCCAGCGGCCACGAAGTTTTCGCCGACGCCAGCATTGGCATCAGCCTGTTTCCGGAAGATGGCAGCACCGCAACCGAACTGGTGCGCTGCGCCGATGCGGCCTTGTATCGCGCCAAAGATTTAGGCCGCAACACCTTCCACTTTTATACGCCGAGCCTAGTCGACGCCGCCAGTGATCGACTGGAGTTGGAAGGACGTTTGCGCCATGCGCTGACGCGCGGCGAGTTCCTAGTTTATTACCAGCCGCTGCTGGTCTGCGAAACCGGCGAGATGATCGGAGTTGAAGCGCTGGTGCGCTGGCAACCGCCCGGTGAACCCCTGGTTTTTCCAGGTCGTTTTATCGAACTTGCCGAAGAAACCGGTTTGATCGGTCCACTGGGCGATTGGGTGTTGGAAACCGCCTGCAGGCAGGTGCAGCGCTGGCGCCGCGGCAGTCACCCGGAACTGCGACTGGCGGTCAATTTGTCCGCGCGACAACTGCGCCAACCCGAATTTCCTGATCGCCTGACCCGAGTGCTATCCGATAGCGGTTTGGACCCAGACGCGCTGGAACTGGAAATCACCGAGTCCATTCTGATGGAGCACGGCCCGATGGTGGTCGGCACCCTGCTTGCCTTACGCAGCATGGGCGTGCGTGTCGCGATCGACGATTTCGGCACCGGCTACAGCTCACTGGCCTACCTGAAACGCCTGCCACTCGATACGCTGAAGATCGACCGCAGCTTCGTCGCCGACATCCCCAGCCATGAAGGCGGCACCGAGATCGCCGCCGCGATCATCGCGTTAGCGCACAATCTGCACTTTGAAGTGCTCGCCGAAGGCGTAGAAACCCAAGCCCAACTGGACTTCCTCAAAGCGCACGGCTGCGATTATTTTCAAGGCTACCTAGTCAGCCCCGCCGTCAGCGCCGAAGAACTCAGCAAACGGCTATCCATGATTTGAAGCATTTCGAAATGCTGGCCCGTTAACCCATCCGAATGCGTCAAGTCATCGCCTGGCCTGCCGGGCGCTGACGTCGCCTGGCAGCTCGTGGCAGTTTGACTCGCACCCGGCCACAACGAACACAACAGAGCGGCTTTCCACAACAAGCCGCAATGCGTACAATCCGCCACCCTGCGCCGGCGTAGCTCAATTGGTAGAGCACCTGATTTGTAATCAGGCGGTTGGGGGTTCAATTCCTCTCGCCGGCACCAGTTAAAGCAAGCACTTGCTGAAAACTGGCGATCGAGGAAAGCACCGACCCACTAAAATAATGCAAGTGTTGGCGCCATGCTCCTCAATTTAGCGCACATGCGTGCACAGGATTCACCTATCCGTCGCGGGTGTCTGTCGCTTCGATCCATCGCGTTCAGTAGAACTTGCCGCGCGGCTGCCTGCGCAAACGGGTGAATTCGGAGAATTCCCAGGGCCGAAGCGCCATGTACAGGCTGACGCCGTGGCGCTCCGCGACTGGTAGCTTCAGGTCCTGAGTGACCAGATCGTTCAGTTGGCGCGCCAGTGCTCCCATCGATTGGTGCAGCGCATGCACCGAGGCCCGCGACAGCATGCCGCCGGCGAAATGGCGCTGTTCACCGGGCTGGTCGACGCGGGTCTGCAGAAATTCGGGTAGCACGCGCTGGGCGAAATAGGCTTCGATGGGGCCATCTTTGTGCCATGAGAAATTGCGCGCGGTTCTGAGCTTGATGCGATCAAACGGCAGCAATTCGATCAGGCCCAGTCGCTCCAGGTGGATCCAATAACGGTTCAGTTCGGGCTTGCTGAAGTTGAAGGTTTCCAGGATGGCGCGGCAGGCCGGTGGCGCCGATCCCAACTGGCGCCTGCCGCTGAGTATCTATCTCAGCGCCTTTGTGGTGTTGGCGCTGAGTTACAGCTACAGCGGCTACACCAAGCTGCTCAGCCCCGGCTGGGTCAATGGCAGCGCGATCGCTGAGGTATTGCAGAACCCGCTGGCGCGCCAGAACTGGGTGACGGCGTTGATGCTGGCCTTGCTGCCGATGGTTCTGAAAGGCCTCACCTGGAGCGTGCTGACGGTCGAACTGCTGTTCGCGCCGCTTTGTTTGCGGTCGCGTGCGCGACCGTGGCTGTGGCTGACCATGCTGCTGGTGCAGTTCGGTTTTCTGCTCTGTCTGGACTTTGCCGATCTGACCCTGCCGATGCTGCTGGCACACCTGTGACCTTCAATCCGCGCTGGCTGGAAGATCGGTTGGACCTTCGCCCAGCGCTACTGCTGTTCGACGGCCATTGCGCCTTCTGCCACGCGTCGGTGCGCTTTGCCGCGATGGAAGACAGCCATGCTGTGCTGCGTTTCGCCACGCTGGACGGACCGCACGGACAGGCGCTGACGACCAGCCAGCGTCAGGCACTGGGCGACACCATCGTGCTGATAGATGCCGACGGCCACACGTGCGCGCTGCAGCCGTTGCCGGCATCCGAAAGCGTCTCGGTGGATTGTGGTGGCTGCTCGGATCTCTGCTGGGCGCCATCCCGCGACCGATCACCAATAGCGGCTACGATCTGATCGGCCGTATTCGCTATCGCCTAGCCGGACGACTGGCCCAGGATTCGTGTCCGATAATGCCGCCGCAGATTGCTGCGCGCATATTGCGTTGAACCTAGCAGCCGTTCGGACTTAAAAAAGCGATCTTCAGTGTTCGCAAACTGACTGTGGACGATTCGCGGGCAAAGCCCGACCGGCTGCCAAGCTGAATCGCCCCCGCAGAATACAAAAAGGGGCAGCCTTGCGGCCGCCCCCTTTTTTGTATTGCCCGGCCGCGTGCGCGACCGGGTTGCCTGCATCAGCTCTGGCGGCGAACCGCCACAAAGCCCATCAGGCCGATCAGCAGGCCCAGTAGCATCAGCCCGTATTGGCTCAGCGTTGGGATTCCGTTGAACGGAAAGCCGACCACCACGGTGAGGCCGGTGGCGTTGTTGTTTGGCACCGGATCAGTCGTGGGTGACGTGGAGCTCGCGTTCACGGCGGTGGTGCCCAAGTTGTTGCTGAAGGCCACTACCGTCAGCGTGCGGGTCACGCCCGGAGCCGTCGCGCCCGCCCAGGTACAGACGATTGCGCCGGTGGTGCCGATCTGCGGCGTGGTGCAGGTAGCGCCGCTCGCCACCAGGCTGGTGTAGCGGAAGTCCGGCGTCAGGGTCAGCGTGATCGACACATTCTGCGCATTGGAGGGGCCGAGGTTCTGGCTGGTCGCGGTGAAGCTCACCGGCACGTTGATCAGCACCTGCGGCACTGATGAGGTCAGTCCGATGAGCAGATCGGCCCGTGCGATGACGGTGGTGCTGGTGCTAAAGCTGTTGTTGCCGCCGATCGGATCCGGCGAACTTGCTGTCACTGTCGCCGTGGCGTTGATCACCGTGCCATCCAGCACTGCGGCCCCCACCAGCACCGTGATGCTGACCGTGCGCGCGGTCCCCGGCAGCATGTTGCCAGTGATCGAGCAGCTGATGCCCGCGGCGCAGGAACCGCCACCGCTCACCGTGCCAGAGACGAAGCTGGTGCCGGTCGGCGTCGGCAGGTTGACCACCACCGCCGTCGCATCCGACGGGCCGGCGTTGCTTACCGTCGCGGTATAGGTCAAGTTGGTGCCCGCCACTACCGGGTCAGGCGCATCGGTCAGCGTGATCGACAGGTCGGCCTGCGCTTGCACCACCGTCACCTCGGTGGCGCTGTTATTGCCGCCAGCCGGATCATTGGTCGAGGACGACGCGGTGGCGGTGGCGCTCAGGTTGGCGGTCTGACTGGAATTGACCGTTACCACGATGGTGGCCGTGCGCATAGTGCCGGGCGCCGTGGCGCCGGCCCAGGTGCACACCACTGTACCACCGATTGCGCAGCTGCCGCCCACGCTGGCGCTAGCCGAGAACGGGCTGGTACCTGCCGGCAGCGGCAGTGTGATCGTGGCGCCCTGCGCATCCGACAGGCCGCCATTGCTGAGAATCGCCACGTAGGTCAGCTGGTTACCGGCGAACACCGGGTCTGGGCTGTCGCTGAGCGTGATGGCTAGGTCAGCGGCGGCCGTCACCGTGGTCGCGGCGTCGAAATTGTTGTTGCCGGAGGCCGTGTCGCTGGTATCCGAGGTGGCCGTGGACGAGGCTAACAAGCTGCTGCCGTCGGCGGTAGCTGCCGGAACGGACACCACGATCGTCGCGCTGCGGCTGGTGGTCGGCACGGTGGCACCAGGCCAGGTGCAGGTCACCGTAGTGGTTCCGGAGCAGCTGCCGCCTACTGGCATTGCGGAGACGAAGCTGGTGCCGGCCGGGATGTTGACGCTAAAGCGCGCGTTCTGCGCATCCGACGGACCCGCATTGGTCAACGCAGCGCTGTAGGTCAGCTGGGAGCCGGCAGTTACCGGATCCGGCATATCGGTCAGCGCCATGGACAGATCAGCCACGGTGATCACGCCGCTGCCAGCGGATGAGAAGTTGTCGGCCGGATCGGCATCCGGTGTATTAGAAGTCGCGGTGACGGCGGCGTTGATCAACGAGCCATTGACCGCATTCGCCGGCACGGCGACGACAATGGTTGCAATGCGCACCGCGCCATTGGCGGTAATGCCGGCCCAGGTGCAGGTGATCGGGCTGACGTTGGTGCAGGTGCCGCCACCATCCGCGCTGGCCGAAACAAAGGTAGTGCCAGCCGGCACCGGCAGCGCAACGCTGGCATTGGTCGCGTCAGAAGGGCCGGTGTTGGTCAGCTGCGCGGTGTAGCTGAGGTTGTTACCGGCAGTTACCGGATCCGGGCTGTCGCTCAGCACCACCGCAAGGTCGGCATTGCTCACCGGGGGAAAAGTCAGCGACCAGTTGAGCATGGCGCCAACATCACTACCGGCGTCATCCAGGATGACCAGCTGCCAGGTTCCGTTCTGGCCCGCGGTAAAGCCAGCTAGCGTGCTGACCGTCGGCGTAGTGGTCCCTCCGCAATTGTTGACTGTCAGAGTGCCCTCGGGCCGGAAATTCCCGGTAAACGGGGACGTGCCGGCGGTGATCGACTGTGCTGCGCCGTCCACGAATACCGTGTTCGTGAAGTTGTCCCCGGCGCCGCCATTGTCGGTGGATAGTTCCAGCAACTGCCCGTTCGGCGCGCGCAGGTACATGTCGATGTCGGCGCCGAAGGTGTGGGTGAAATTCAGCAGCACACTGGGTGCCCCCTGGGCAGCAGAAACACCCGCAACCGTGGCATCGAAGAGCGTGCCGCCGAAGGTCTGCGGGGCAACGGCGCAGCCGCCCGCACCAGTAGACGGGATGAGGCTATTGCCAGCGGTGTTGATTACACTGCCATTGAAAGTTTGCGCCATTCCGGCACTTGCGAAGCCGAACATGGTGAACAGGCCCGCGGCAAGCTGGAACCTTCGATTGCGATGGATCATGGAATCACTCCGAACATGGGGGCCGGTCAGGGCATTCTTATGGTTGAGGCGACAGGCAGTACGGGCGGATTCTCGCACGAGTTGCGCTGCTGCGCAGCAGCGTCAAGCCTCTGGGGTGCGAGTCAAACTGCTATGGTGTATCTTAATGTGCCGATTCGGCGAAGGTGACACGGGATGACACTAATGTCATCGACGTGGAGCAATGTATAGTGCCCCCGTTCTGGTCGCCGCTTCCAAACCAATCTCAGCGCTGAAAGGATGGGCGTGTACCGCCGTCAGGCGATTCAAAACAGAACTTTGCGCAGAATTCGAAAGCATGCACTTCGATCGCTGAGCACCGGGCCATGCGCGCATCCAGCTCAAGACGGTATTCGATTCATGTTTCTCCAATTTCTCTTGCTAACGGCCAGTCTAAAGTGAAAGTCGCGACGACCCGCTTGCTAGCACATGCAGGCTTTTGCCTCGCTACTTTGGTCATTGTGATCATGGGCTGGACCTCATACGTGGCGTCGAGCAACGAGGCAGAGTCGGCGCGTCGCGTTAGTCAAAGCCAAAACATACGTCAAGAGTTGGTGGGCGTGGAGGCCCTCATTGAGCGCACCGAGTCAGCACAACGTGGTTACTTGCTGTCGGCCGTTGAGGTGTTCCCGGTTGAGCGCAATGAAGCCTTTGTTGAGCTCGAAAAAGCCATCGTCAGTTTTCGGAATCTGACTTTGGTGGATTCGCAGGAGCAGCGATTGCGCGCGCTGCAGTCACTGATTTTGGCGCGTCAAACAAGCATGCGCGAGGACGAACTCAAACGCCGCGCCGGTGATATGCAGGCGACCGAGATCAATACCGCCGCCGATGCAGGACGCGATGCGCGTAGACAGATGCTCGCACTGACCAAGGCGATGAAGCGCGCAGAGCTCAGCTCGCTTCCTTTGCACCGAGCGTTGGCTACGCGCAGCCGTAACACCGAACTAGGTGTGCGGATCGCCGCCACGGTATTTGGATTCATCGCACTGATTCTGGGATATCTGGGATTCGTTTTGCAGTTACGCGCGCGCGGCGAATCGAAACCCATCCCTGCACCGACTCCAGCAAAGGTCGAGTTCTCGCAGGAGCGGCCAGAGATTGACCTTAGGGAAATAGAATCGCCGAGGGTGTTCGACACACACCTGCAAGCGGCGGATCCAACTATTTCTGAGTTGGATGACGAACTGGATCAATTGGGCTTATTTGGCGACGATGCGATGGCGACCAAACTGGACCTGGCGCGTGCCTACAGGGACATGGGCGACCCAGACAGTGCGCGCAGCATTCTTGAACAAGTGACCCGCGAAGCTGATGCGAGTCAGACGGACGATGCCCGCACGCTGCGGAAGTAGTGCGCTATTTAATTTTCGAATTATTTTCCAACAGCGCGCCGTAACGCGGCTCAAGTCGACCCCGCCAATCATCCTTGAGGCGGATTTTTGCTGCCTCCGCAGGGTGATCTAGTGTGCTCAGACAGTGCCTAGACTTGCCCGCTGCGTGGTCATTCGACGACGCCAGCTTGTCGAGAATTTGCTATGTCGCAGTTCCGCGCGTGCAGCCTTCTGGCCGCGGCTTTAACCCTTGCCATCCATGGCCAAACTGCGCTGGCCGACGACGCCAGCCCAGAGGCGGGCGCCGAGCCGGATAAATCCCGCGCGGTATGGCAAAGCGAGGCGATCAATGTCACGGCCAAAGGCACCGCGGCTGACTTTCCATCAGCGCTGGCTACCGATGTGCTGACCTGGCAAGAGGCGGTGGCGGTGCCGTCCGATTTCCAAGATTTGATTGCGCGCATGCCCGGCCTGGGTGCCACTGGCCAGAACGGCATTTTTGAGACGTTCTCGATACGCGGCAGCGGCGCCAACGGCATTCTGGTAGTGGTGGGTGGCGCGCCGATCAGCGCGCAGCGCCGCGCCGGCGTGCCCGTGTCTTTTGTGGAGCCGGCATTGTTGGGTGAAATCAGCATTACGCGCGGTCCGGCCACCGTGCATTTTGGCCCGGGCGCGCTGGGTGGGGCGATTTCCATCGAACCACGTTGGTTTGACGGTGGCACGGTCGCCGCCAGTTACGCTGGTTCGGGCGATGAAGCCAGTCTGATGGGTGGATTTGGTAGCGAGTCCTTCTCGATTGCTGCGGCGCGTCACCAAGCCGACGACAGTCGATCGGCCAATGGCACGCCGTTGAACACCAGCTTCGAGCGCGCTAGCGCCAGCTTGCAGTACCGCACGCGTCTGGGCGATTTCGCTTTCGATGGCCTGCTACTGCCATCCCGCACCGAAAACATCGGCAAATCCAATAGCCGTTTCCCAACCCGCGATACCACCTACCCCGAGGACGAACACACGCTGGCGCGCCTGCGTCTGCGGCATGACAACGGCTTTGAGGTCAGTGTGCATGGTCACGATCAAGCGCTGCTGACCTACAACCAGCGGCCCGGTTCCGCCGATACCTACGCGTACGTCGAGAGCACTGATCTGGGCGCCACGCTGCAACAGACCTTCAAAATGGACGAATTTAGTCACAACATCGGCGTCGAGTTTCTCGGTCGTCGTGATGTGAATGGTTTCGACGCGCGCAGCACGCTGAACAATCGCACCTACAGTCTGCGCGATGCCAGTGAGGATTCGGTGTCGGTATTTGGCGTGAGCGATTGGCGTATCGCGCCGGAATTTGCCGTTGAACTAGGTGGGCGTTTCAGCACCATCAAACAACAACAAGGCGGCGCTAGCGCTAAGGATTCCGATAGCGCGTTCACCGCCGGCGCGATGTGGACACCCAGCGAAGTCAACCGTTGGACGCTGAATCTGTCCAGTGGCTATCGCTTCGCGACCTTGGAAGAGCGCTTTTTCACCGGCGTGACTCCACAAGGCGAAATCCGCGGCAATCCAGACCTGTCCTCAGAAAGTTCGCTTGGCGTGGACTTAGGTTACGCCTGGCACTTTGGCAATTGGGGCGCAGAAGTCCACGTGTGGCGCACCCAGGTCGATGATTTGATCTCGCTGTTCGCCATCCAGCCCGGATTGAATGGTTACACCAATGTCAGCGGCGCCAAACTGCACGGCGCCGAAGGCGTGCTGTCGTGGACGCCCACCAGCGGTTTAGTGCTGCGTGCCACCGGCGCCGTAGTCCGCAGCAAAGACGAGCGCACCGGCAACCCACTATTTGGGTCACCGCCGGTGACCGCCACCTTGGAAGCGAAGTACGACTTCTCCGATTTCACCTTTGGCGCCTTCTACAGTCATCGCTGGCGAGTCGACCGACCGGGCTTTGAAGAAGTCAAACGCGACGCAGTCGACGTGGTCGATCTAGATCTAACCTGGCACCTCAGCGCAGCCTGGAACCTGCAACTATTCGTGCGCAATGCGCTCGACGAAGACTACGTCGCCACCTCCGACGTACTCTCCGCGCTGGCCCCCGAGCGTTCGGTGGGCATTAACGTGGTGTGGGCCAGTTTTTAGAGTTGCACAGAGCTGCGCTTAGGGCCGTTGGCGCGGCAATTTGCGCGTTCAAGCGGCGTGACTTTGGTGAGGGCCAAAGGCCCGTTCCATAGCGGCCTGGGGCAACGCCCCAGGTAACGGGAAAAGAATGTCCTGAGCGCTGAAGGCGCGACCCATTTGTCCCCCATGGCACGCTTGGCTTACGACCGCCGTGATGCGTGCCACGGCATTGATCGGGCTTTCAGCCCTCTTTTTGGTTGACGGCGCTCACCTTGGGCGTTGCCCCATTTTTCTACCGACATTTTGCCCCTCCGGGGCATCAAGCTCGAAGGCAACCGTCCCGTAGAGACGCAATGTCGGTAGAAAAAGGGCAACAAACACCCCCTCGTCGCGTAGGGACGCAATGTGGGCGGTTGGTTGGTGGTTGGTGGACCGTTCACACAGTCGAATCGACCGGACGCGCGCGCTGTAGGTTCACCTGCACTGTGTGCGCTCGCCGGTCGTTGATCAGCGTGATGGAATCACTGGTCTGCTCCACCTTGTCCAGGGTCATCATCGTATGGTGCTGGTCAGACCAAGTCTGGGTGACCTTGATCTGGTAGACGGTTTGCAGATAGCGATAGCTCAGCGTGTAGTGCGTCCAGTGATCTGGCAAACAGGCTTCGATCTTCAACTGCGTACCTTCCACGCGGAGCCCGAGCAGCGATTCGGTGATCAACCGATAGAGCCAGCCGGCGGAGCCGGTGTACCAGGTCCAACCACCGCGACCGATATGCGGGGCCACGGCATACACATCAGCGGCGACCACATAAGGCTCTGCCTTGTAGGTGTCGATGGCGCTACCGCGGCCATGATTAATCGGGTTGATCAGTTGCAGCAGTTCCCACGCGCGTTTGTTATCGCCCAGTTTGGCAAAGGCCATGGCGGCCCAGATCGCTGCGTGGGTGTATTGGCCGCCATTTTCGCGCACGCCGGGTACATAGCCTTTGATGTAGCCGGGGTTCAGCGCCGACGTGTCGAACGGCGGATCAAGTAATTGGATCACGCCGGTTGCGCGGCGCACCAGATGTTGATCCAGACTGTCCATCGCCTGGCGCGCCTGGTCTGGCGCAGCGACGCCGGACAACACCGACCAACTTTGTGCGATTGAATCGATTCGACATTCGGTATTGCTGGCCGAACCCAAGGGCGTGCCGTCATCGAAGTAGGCGCGTCGATACCAGGCGCCATCCCAGCCGTGCGCATCCAAATTTTGGCGCAAAAGTTGCGCCTGTTGCTGGCAGCGTTGCTGGACGAGCGCATCACCGCGCAGGCGCGCTATCTCACCAAATTGGCTCAGCACCTCGTGCAGGAAAAAGCCCAGCCAGACGCTCTCACCTTGGCCATGAATGCCTACTAGGTTCATGCCATCGTTCCAGTCGCCGGAACCCATCAACGGCAGACCGCGCTCGCCGAAACGCAAACCATGCTCAATGGCGCGCACACAATGTTGATACAAAGTAGCCGATTCATCGGCGCGGCCGGGCAGATCGTAATAGGACTCTTCGCCTACGCCCAGCGCGCGGCCCTCAAGGAAATGCGTCGTTTCATCAAACACGGCAAAGTCCGAGGTGATTTGTACGTAGCGACAGCAAGCCAAGGGTAGCCACAGATAATCGTCCGAACAGCGGGTGCGCACACCACGTCCGGATGGCGGATGCCACCAATGTTGCACATCACCTTGTGGGTACTGGCGCTGCGCGCAGCGCAGCAAGTGCGCGCGCACTAACTGCGGCTGGGCGTGCACCAAGGCCATAACGTCCTGCAACTGATCGCGAAACCCAAAGGCGCCACCGGACTGGTAATAACCCGAGCGCGCCCACAAACGGCAGGCCAGAACCTGGTAGACCAACCAGCCGTTGCTGAGCAAATTCAGCGCAGGATCCGGTGTTTCAACCACCAGCGTGCTCAGCGTGTGCTGCCAGTACTTGTGCACTTGGTTCAACGCGCTACGCGCTGTGCCAGGCGTGCGCGAGCGCAATGCCAACTCCTGCACGCTGTCCAGATCGTCGCCCGCACCGAGGCGAAAGACGATCTCGCGCTCCTGCCCATCAGCCAGCTCAAACGGCACCTGGATCGCTCCGCAAGGATCAAATCCCGCGCCTACCTGGCCAGACAGGCGCACTCGACGCATGGCGGCTGGTGCGCTGAGTTTGCCGTTGCGGCCGATAAACTCCGCCCGATCACCGGTCAGCGAGCGCGACAGATCGTCGACATCAAAAAACGCCACACTTCCGGCAAATTCGTTGTTGTAGGCATTGTGTGCGATCAGCGCACCGCTGCTGCGATCCACCGCCGTCACCACATGCATGGCGGTCTTGGAGCGTAAATCGCCGAGCACCCATTCGACGTAACCGGTTGCCGACAAGCGCCGGTTCCGACCAGAACCGTTGCGAATTTTCAGCACCGAATACTTCACCGACTCGTTCAGGTCGACAAAAACCCAGAGCTCAGAGCGGATGTCCCCGCAGCTGTGTTCAAACACGCTGTAGCCAAAACCGTGGCGACTCACATACGGCATCGCGCCGCGACAAGGTAAGGGCGTAGGCGACCAGTAATAACCGGTTTCTTCGTCGCGCAGAAAAAACGCTTCGCCGCTGCTGGCACCGACCGGATCATCGCTCCACGGGGTCAAGCGGAACTCGTGTGCGTTGTCGTGGAAGGTGTAGCCGGGCCCGCTCTCGGTGAGCACCGTGCCGAAACGGGCATTCGCCAGCACATTCGACCACGGCAACGGTGTGAGCTGCGCGGCCACCGTGGTGATGACGTACTCGCGGCCATCGGCGCTAAAACCACCCAACGCATTGGCCTGTTGCAGGTCGCTACGCGCCGGTTCGGCGGCTGCGGCCGGCTCGGGCCGATGACGGCGGCTGGGGGTCAATAGGGGAATGCGTTTTTCTGGCGGCTGGGCCCGATCGATTTGCTCGGTTAGACCGCCTTGGGTATCGGACAAAATCACCCGCGCCACGGCCTGCAACAGGATGCGGTCTTCGCTCGGGATTTGCTCAGCGTAGCGCACAAAAATGCCACCTGGACGGTCTATGGCATGGGACTCAATACCAGTTGCGATCAAGGCCAAGATCTGATCCTGCAGACGCTGGCGATAGCCGATGTGGTCTTCATTCCAGATCACCAGATCGACGCTCAGCCCCTTGAGCCGCCAATAGCCGTGGCATTGAATGACCAACCTAGCCAAGTCAAGATTCGCCGCATCGCTGATCTTCAACAGCACGATGGGCAGATCGCCGGAGATCGCATAACCCCACAGCCCCGATTGGCCGCGTCGATTCTGGAGTAGCACCTGGCTCTCAGCACGCAGACTGGCGTGCGCGTAGATCACCCGTCCGGCCAAGCGCCGAAACGACTGAGCATCGGCCTCGCTGACATTAATCTGGCGCAGCAGCACGCCCGCATGGGTAGGTGCGATGTCGAAAACCCGATCTGTCAAGTGGCGATCTTGATATTTATCGACCAATGCCATGCACAACTCGTGGCTGACTGCGGCACCGGTGACAAAATCAAGGCTGGCGGATTGCTCGGGTTTTAACGTCAATTGGCAGCGGATCGCGATGATCGGATCAAGCACCGAACCGTCCGTGTTAGACAGCGGACCCAGGTGCGCCAGCGCGAGCGGAGCTGCCACGCTGCGCCCGCGTCCGATAAAGCGCATTCGATCGGTCTCATACGAGATGCTCTCGATCGGACTTCCGTTGGGCGCCAATAAGTGGAACATCCACGGTGTCGCTTCGCCGATCGAGCGCGGACGTCGTGTGCACGCGATGGCGCGCCTGGCGGGATGAATCTTGGTTTGCACAAACAGGTTGCCAAAGCTGGTTTGCGTCAGATCAGCGGCGGGTTGCGCTAACACGACTTCGGCATAACTGGTGATCTCGATGGTCCGCGCGCTGCGCGAGCGATTGGTGACGCGTACCCTGCGTACTTCAATGTCGTCCTCAGGCGAGACCACCACCTCTGTGTAGGTTTCGATCTCGACATCCAGACGGCGGTACTCGGCACGGCCTTCGGCGAACATCGCTTCATAGTGCTCGGCGCGTCGGCCCACTGGCTGCTCGGCGGCCGACCAGACTTCGCCGCTGGCGACGTCACGCAGATAGACAAAATTGCCCCAGTTATCGCAGGTGCTGTCTTCGCGCCAGCGGGTGACCGCAAGATCCTTCCAGCGACTGTAGCCACCGCCGGAATTACTGAGCATGACGTGGTAGCGACCATTGGACAGCAAATGCACTTCAGGATTGGCGGTCTGCGCGCCCATCGGTGCCTGCACCGACGGCGTTGGCGCATCAAAGAAGGCGCTGCCATCGCTATCGACAGTCGAGCGCACGCTGATCACCGCGTTCTTGGGGATGCGCTCTTGCAGCAACAAGATCGCCGATTGCACCTGTAGATCGGCCTCGAAACGGCGCTGCATGGGTCGATCCAACAGCAGATGCGCCAAGGACAGCAAACTCATGCCCTGGTGGTGCGCCATGTAAGACCGCACGATCACCGATGACTGGTTGCGCTGCAGACGTGAGGGGGTGAAATCGATCGCCTCAAAAAAGCCAAAACGGCCCTCCAAACCGGCTTCGGACAGCCGCTGTAAGTTGCTACAGGCGGCTTCTGGCGCCACCATCAGCGCCAGCGCAGAGGCATAGGGCGCGACTACAGAGTCTTCCGCCAAACCGCGTTTCAGTCCCAAACCCGGCACACCGAAGGCGTGGTACTGGTAGTTGAGACTGGCATCGAAGGTGTAATAGCCCGATTCCGACACGCCCCACGGCAGTCCACGCTGATTGCCGTAAGCAATTTGCTGAGTCACCGCGGCCTGACAGGTCTGATCGAGCAACGTGCCGGCGTAGCTCGGCATCACCAGCATCGGCATCAGGTACTCAAACATCGATCCGCTCCACGACACCAGGATCGGCTCGCCGCCGGCGCTGGTCAGCAAACGGCCCAACGCAAACCAGCTCTCCTGCGGCAACTGCCCTTGAGCGATCGCCACAAAACAGGTGAGTCGGGCTTCAGAAGCCAGCAGATCGTAGTAACTGGTATCACGCCGGAAATGATCGACGTTGTAGCCCACGGCCAGCAGATGGCGCGCGCTGTCGTACAAAAATGCGTAGGACATTTGCGCAAAATCGTTGGCCTGCATTGCTACCTGGCTGGTCGTCGCGATGCGCTGGCGCGCGCGTTCGCGGCCCAGCGCCAGCAGTGCAGGCAGGTCTTGGCGCCAATCTGCAGCGGATGAACTGGATGACTGGTCCTCAACAGCGATCAGCGGTGCCAGCGTCACCCGCAGCCCGGCTAGTGCGCGTAAGGTGGGAATAGCGCCCAACTCAAGCTGCAAACCCTGCTGGACGAGTTCATCGAAAGCCGGCGCATCGGCACCATGGCCCGCCGGGTGGCTAAGCCAAGGCGCCAGAAAAACCAAGTCTTCACTCAGATCCAGACACTGACGCCAAACGGCATCAATCCAATACTGCTGATCGGCATCGCCACCTTGCGCGGCGACCATGTCGGCGGCCAACTCGGCCAAGGCCTGCAAGCCGCGCACTTGCGTGCGTAGCGTGTTTGGCGACTGATTGCGCAGGGTGTCCAATTGCCGGCGCATGCGCAGCAGCGTGGCGCTCGTGTCGCCCCAGGTGTGCTCAGCGACCGCCAAGGCATCGCTCAGGCCGGCAAATAAGCGCGGCGAGCTGATCGGCTGGTACGGTAGTGCTAACAGGCCGATCCTCAGTGTCACTAAGTGACCGGCCAAGTTGCCACTGTCGACCGATGAAATGTAGCGCGGTGGCAGTGGCTGCAAGCTGTGCGTGTCGTACCAGTTGTAAAAGTGGCCTTGATGGCGTTCCAGCCGCGCCATGCTGATCAAGGTTTGCGCACAGCGCGTCAACAGCGAGGCCGCGCTGATGTAGGCAAAATCATGCGCTGCCAGATTAGCCAACAAGCCCAAGCCCATATTGGTGGGCGAGGTTCGATGGGCGGTGACTGGCCCCGGCAACAGCTGATAATTATCGGGCGGCAGCCAATGATCTTCGGCAACCATAAACTGATCGAAAAACGCCCAAGTTTTGCGCGCGATGCGCTGCAGGAACAGGCTTTGTTCCGCGGCCAGCGTGATTTGCGTGCGGCGCAGCGGCAAACTCAGCCAATAGGCCAAAGCCGGCGCGGCCAGCCACAAACCCAATAACGGTGCCGCAGCCAACCACGCGCCGGGTCGCAAAGCGCCGACGGCGAGCACGGCGATGACCAGCGTCGGCGCAAACCACATGCTGCGGTAGCTGTCGCGCAGGCGCAGCTGCGGGCGGCGCGCGCTGGCACTGGACACCCGCCATTCCAGCAGCAGACGTCGGCTGATGTACATGCGCCACAGCGTGCGCACGATCGCATCCACATTAACGTAGGCCTCATACGGCAGGCACGCCAGGCGAAACAGCGCCACCGCAAAACTATGGCGCAAGGCCTGCAGAACACTGCGCGCATGCGCCATCAGCGCGACATCCATCGGCTTACGACAGACATCCACCATGGCAATCAATACCGGTGGCAAGGCGATTACGCTGAGCACCGCCAGTGTCCACAGCAACGGCGCTTGCGCCAAAGCCCAGCCGCTCAGCAATAACAGCAACAGCGCGGCGGGCAACACACTGCGCCGCAGATTATCCAGGACTTTGCCACGCGATAACGGCGTGAGCGGGTTATCTAGGCGTTTGGCGTCGGCACCCGGCACCCGTGGCAACAGCCACTGCGCGATTTGCCAATCACCGCGAATCCAGCGCACCTGCCGGCTGACATCGGCCTCATAGCGGGTGGGATAGTCCTCGTACAGTTGCACATCACTGATCAATCCGGAACGCGCGTGACAGCCCTCTAACAAATCGTGACTGAGAATGCGATTTTCCGGCAACCGGCCACTCAAGCTCCACTCAAACGCATCAATGTCATAGATGCCTTTGCCGATAAAGGAGCCTTCGCCAAAGACATCTTGATAAACGTCGGAAACCGAGCGGGTATAAGGATCAATGCCCGGCTCACTGCCACACAACTGCGCATAACGCGAGCGATTCGCCCCGGACAGGGTAGCGGCCATGCGTGGCTGCAAAATGCCGTAACCTCCGCAGACGCGCCGCCGTGCCGCGTCGAAACGTGGTCGATTCAACGGATGCGCCATCGCACCGACCAGTTGCCGCGCCGTCTCGCGCGGCAACTGGGTGTCGGTGTCCAAGGTAATGACGTAACGGAACGGGCCGAGCGCATCAAGGTCGCCGACCACCCGTGCAAAACGCTGCGCACCATGGCCGCGCAATAGCGCGTTCAAATCAGCCAGCTTGCCGCGCTTACGCTCCTCGCCCATCCAAACGCCTTCCGAAGGATTCCAGCGCCGCGGACGGTGAAACAACAAAAAGCGACTACCGTCGGCTTCCTGATATTTGGCGTTGAGCGCCTCAATGCCGTATTGCGCGCGCTGCAGCAACACAGCGTCGCTGAGCAGCACTTCGCTGGCGGCGTCGTTGTAATCGGTGAGCAAGGCGAAATGCAGATGCGCATCGCGATTGCCGAGAAAGCGGACTTCTAGCCCTTCCAGTAAATCGTCCACATCCGCAGCACTGCCGATCAAACTAGGCACCACCACCAAGGTGCGCATATCTGCCGGCAGACCGAGCGCGTAGTCCATGCGCGGCAGACGTTTGGGACTGACCGATAGCGTTGCCAACCAATTGCACAGCGCAGTGGCCAGTTGGCTGGCGACCAACAAGCTTGGCGCCGCAACCCATAACAAAGCCCAGTTAGACAGCCCGTCGGCGCGTGCAAACAGCAAGAACATGCCGGCCAACAGGAATGACAACAACAGCATCGCCGTCAGGTACAAAAACCGCGGGCGACGCGCAAATCGAAGCCGCGCCAACAATGGCAAACGCACCTGCACCGCAGCTTCCAGCTCGTCCAAACCAGCGTCGATCAAATAGTAGCCCAGGTGCGCCAAATGACTTTGGCCACTCGCTGCACCCAGCCTGGCCAGTTCGACCGCGGCGCTGGCTACTTCAATTTCGGACTTCACACTGCGTTTAGCGAGGCGGTCCACCACTTGGCGATACTGGTCGCGCGTGGCGAAATCCATCGCGCCATAAATGCCGGTCGGATCGAGTTTGAATAGCTGCTCGACCGCGCTCATCGTCTCAACGAACTCGCGCCAGTCCATGGCGCCCAGGAAACGCAAGCTGCCGATCGAATTGCTAATGGAGACCTGATCGGAAGCTTGCTGCTGGTTCTCGGCCAGCACCATGACCTCGGTGGTCAAACTCGATTCGGCCAGCCTTTGTTCAATCCAGGTCAAAGGCAAAGCCAACGCCGGCCCCTGACCCTGCAGGCGCCGCGCCAATTCGGCGACAAAGGCGCCCGACATCGGCGGCCGCGAGCGCGCCATATCGGCGATGACCAGGATCAGACTTTTCGGATCGTCGGCGGCGATATCGATCATACGAGTGGCCCAATCCTGAGCCAGATTGACGTGCGCGCGGGCAGCCGCGAGACCCGCGCCGACGCGGCGCAGATTCTCGATCAGTGCCAAGCGCAACATGATCGGGATGGCCCAGAGTTCACCCAGAGTCAAGCTGGTGACAGTTTGGTAGGCCGCCACAAAGCGCCTGAGCATTTCCGCGTCCACCCGACCATCGCCGTGCGAAATCACCTCCAACACGAGATCGTAAACGCGCGGCAGCCCGGCGGCGGATCCCTCCGCCAGTCGCGGCAGTTCGCGGCTGTAGTTTTTCGGCAGATGGCGACGTGCGGTGCGAATTTGCTCGTCAATCAGATGGAAATTGTCGAGCAACCATTCGCCGGCCGGAACAATCGGCAAACGCGCCTTGACTGCCGCGGTGAGCACCGAGCAGCTCTCAATTAGACTCGTTTGATTATCATCCAGACGTTTCAACAAACGGTCATGCGACGCGCTTTTGCTGATTTGATGGGTGCCAGCCAGCCAACGACCGTGCTGCTCCATCTGATCCACGCTGTAGAGTTCAGCGCGCAATGGCGTCTGATCGAGCGCCGCAGCGTCAAAGGCGCCTTTGTCCCGAGCGCGCGCGCCGCGCAATACCGTCCTGACCCATAAACCGGGTTTCATCGTATCCGCCTGTGGGAATCAGCCAAACGGTCATGGCTGGTAGCCATCCGTAGTCATGAAAGTCTTCGCCGACGTGACCGCTGCTAGGCTCACTGAACGACTTCGAAGGCAACACTACGGGGCCATGCCGCTGCCCTCTGTCTGCTGGCGCACAGCGCAAGGCGTGGGCAGCGGGCGATTTGACTGACGGATGGGAATCGGCATGCTGGCACTCATTCGCGCGCTCGCTGCTGATTTCTACGCCGATAAGCTGCTAAATCGGCTTGCCAGTGCCGGTATACTGGCGCCCGCGATGGCTGGTTATAGTCATCCGCGAGGCGTAGCGAGGTGCAGTGCACTTCCCGCCCAGTCCACTCGATCTGCGGGGCCAACCATGAACAAAACTTCTCACTTGAAGGCAGCGTTTGCGCTGCTGTGCAGCCTTTTTGGCGCGAGCGCCTTTGCCAACGAGGCACTCTGGCGCGATGTCGATCCCAACGATATTGCCAACCGCGGCCAGCGCTGGGTTGCTCCGCAGCAAGCTAGGACGGTGGAACTCAATTTCGGTGTTTTGCGCAACCTGCTGCAGCAGGCGCCGATGGAAGGTCAATTGGCCACGCGCGCCAGCCCGGTGATCCTGTCCCTACCGATGCCCGACGGCCAGTTTGCGCGCTTCGCGTTGGTTGAGTCGCCGGTGATGGAAGCCGCACTGGCAGCCAAGTTCCCGGATATCCGCACCTACGCTGGCCAGGGACTGGACGATGCCAACGCCACGCTGCGGCTAGACATCACACCCAAGGGTTTTCACGCTCAAGTTCTGGGCAGCAGTGAGTTCTACATCGATCCCTACCAGGTTCAGGACGAATACCACTACGTGGTGTATTCGCGCCGCGGTTTTGGCGACTCCGGCAAGCAGTATCGTTGTGGCACCGACGGCTCCGACCCGCATCTTCCAGCCACGCTGCCGGCGAAGCTTGCCGGCGGCCCGACGCCAAACAACCCAGCCGGCAGCAGCCTGCGCACCTATCGGACGGCGATAGCGGCTACTTCGTCTTACACCAATGCCTTCGGTGGCACCGTGGCGGACGGCATTGCCGGTCTGACCACGATGGTGAACCGCTTGAACGGTATCTTTGAGCGCGAATTCGCGCTGCGTCTGGTGCTGGTCGCCAATAATGATCTGATCGTCTACACCAACTCGAACGTCGGTCCGATCGGAGTTACACCGACGAGCCCCTCCTTGACCATTCAAAACACCATCAACAACGCGATCGGCATTGCCAACTACGATCTGGGCCATGCAGTGGGCGGTTCCGGCGGCGGCGGCGCGATCGTCCCGCTCGGTAATGTCTGCGGCACCTCCAAAGCGCGCGGATTCACCTCATTAAACCCGCCGCGTGGCGATATCTTTGACATCGATTTTGTGGCGCATGAACTGGGCCACCAACTAGGCGGCAGCCACACTTGGAACGGCTGCGGCGGAGGCGGGCAATGGACCGCCACGGCGGCCATGGAACCGGGCAGCGGCACCACCATCATGGCGTACGCGGGCATCTGCCCGGACAATCTGCTACCCAATAGCGACGGCTATTTCCATGCGCGCAGCTTTACGCAGATTTGGCAGATCATCAATAACGGCGGACCGGGCAACGGCAACACCGTTTGCGGCACAACCACACCCACCGGCAACGATCCGCCCAATCTGACCGCACCGGCCAACATGACGATGCCAGAACGCACCCCGTTCCAATTGACCGCAGCGGCCACCGACCCCAACGTCGGCGATGTGCTGACCTACAATTGGGAACAGGTGGACACCGGCCCGCAGGGCTCTCCGAGCGCCACCGGCGACAACGTGACCGCACCGCTATTCCGCTCCTTCCCGGCGAGCACATCGCCGACGCGCATTTTCCCGTCGCTGCGCTACATCCTTGACAATGCCAACCAGCCGCCCGCGACAATCACGTTGCCTCCGGCAGCCGGCACCTACTTGCCCGGCGAAATCCTGCCGAATCCGGCCACCGGCACACGGGTGATGAATTTCCGTGTCACCGCGCGCGATGGTCGCGCCGGTGGCGGCGGTCTGGGCCACTCCGCCGACGTGCTAGTCACGGCAGTCGCTGATGTCGGACCGTTTTTGGTCGGCAACGTCACGGGTGAACAAACCGGCGGCGCCTCACTGGCGGTGACTTGGTCGGTAGCTAATACCGATCTAGCGCCGGTCAGCACCACGCAGGTCAATATCCTGATTTCTCTGGATGGTGGATACACCTTTGAAACGCTGCTCGCCAACACGCCGAATGATGGCGCGCAATCGGTCACCTTGCCGGATATCGACACCAGCCGCGCGCGCATCAAAATTGAAGCCGCCAATGGCACCGGCATTGCTGCTGGCAATACCTATTTTGACATCACCGACGGCAACTTCCAGATTGATGCCGGCGGCACACCGGTCACTGTGACCGTGTCCTTGGCCCCGGCTGACCTGATCGTCACGCAACAAGGCTCACCGGCGCCGGCCACACGCAATATTGCGACGATTGCTGACGGCATTGCGCCGTTTTCTGTCACCGCCGATACCTATCCGCCCAATCCGGAGTTGACCATTCAGAGCTTGCAGGTAACCGGCAACACGGTGTCGGCCACGGCAGCGGCCAGTTGTCTGCTTGCCGCACCAAACTTGCCGAGTTTCCGCACTTACCCGGCCGTGCTGTGGGTCGTTGACAGCACCGGCAGCCAGGCTTCCGCGGTGTTTCCGATCAACGTGTCGAACAACAGTATCCCCACACTCGGCACCTACACGACGCGCACCGTCGCGGCCGGCGCCTCGACCACCGCCACGCCAACCGCAGCTCCCGCTGACGCCAACAGCAACCAAAGCAGCGTCACCGTCAGCCCCACCACGCTGCCGGGCGGTGGCACCGTCAGCGTGGCCCCGAATGGTGTGGTTTCGATTACCACAACGGCTGGCACCACGCTCGGCAACTATCCAGTTACGGTCTCGGTCAGCGACAGTTGCGGCGCGCAAACGTCGAAGTCCTTCACCCTGCGGGTGTTGAGTCCGAACCCCTTGTTAGGTATTGGCCCGGCGACGGTCACCAGCGGCAACGCTATCCTCGAACCACGGGAGTGCAATACGCTCAATGTGGCGGTGGGCAATAGCGGCGGCACTACGGCGACCGTGGTCAGCGCGGTGCTAAGCAGCGTTACCCCTGGCGTCAGCATCGCGCAAGGCAACTCGACGTATCCCAACATTCCCACCGATGGCAGCCAAGTCAACGATATTGCCTACCAAGTCAGCACGGCGCCGAGCATGGTGTGCGGCACTTCGGTGGCGTTCACCCACACGGTGAACTACAGCGGCGGCCCGCCGACCGTGCTCAATTTCAATCTGCCGATTGGCGGCCCGCCGGCCACCAACTACAACTTTGTCAGCGAGACCGGTACGACCGCGCCCACCGGATCCACGCTGGTAACGGGCAGTCAAGATGACAATGTGATCGTGCCGGTGACCTTGCCGGGCGGCTTTGCGTTTCAGGTGTACGGCACGCCGGTCACGCAATTGCGTGCAGATACCAACGGTGTGCTGGTATTCAACGCTGGCACCGTATCGTCCTCGATCAACAACGGCGCACTGCCAAGCGCCGCCTATGCCGCCCCAAGCTTGTTCCCCTTCTGGGACGATCTGGACCTGCGCACCACGGTCGCTACTGGCGGTGGCATTTACACCCAGGTAACCGGCGTGGCGCCCAATCGCAGCTTCGACATCCAGTGGCGCGCGGTGCGTTTCGTGAGTGGGGCGGCTACCCCAGTAGCGCCGACCATCGTCTTCACCGTGCGACTGTTTGAAACCACCAATCGAATCGAAGTGTTCTACACAACGGTGATCGGCAATGGCGGTGGTGCGTCGGGTTCGTCCGCGACGGTGGGCATCCAGGCCGCGGGCACAGGCACCGTGCTCACCTCGTTCTCCGTTAATACGCCCGCATTGTCCGCCGGCCAAAAACTCACCGTGACCCGCGCAATTGCCTGCACGGTAGGAACAAACGTGTGCGGCGAGCTGCCAAACAACGTGTTCGCCAACGGCTTCGAGTAGTTTCAGGACGGGACAAAACGCTAGCCGGCTTTAGAGCCGGCTAGCAGCCTGTCGGGCTTTGCGCGTGAGATGCGTTGTCAGGCTGGGCGGATGGCTGCTGGGTGTCTTGAGGTTGCTGAGTGATAGCGCAGCTCGCTAAAACTGCACCCGCAAGCCCAATGCAATGCCGCGGCCAGGCAATTCGACGACGTCTTTCAGGAACGAGGTGTGCACGCGCGCTTGTTGATCGGTTAAATTTCGGGCGTCTACAAAGGCTTCCCAACCCACGTCGCCCACGTCCCAATGGTAGGCGCCACCGGCGTTGATCATGGTGTATCCAGCGCTTGGCGTTTCGTTGTCTGCCACATCATCCTGCTTGGCGGAACGCACAACGCTCAGATTTGCGCGCCAGCCGTTGCTGAACCAACGCAATTCGCTGCCAAGCCGGGAGGGGACAATGCGTGGCACGTTGCCCGCGTCGTTTAGCGTGGCGCGCACGCTGTCGCCGAACAGACGCAGCGCCCAATTGCCAGTGGCATTGTCGGCCAACTGCAGCGTGGCCTCCGCTTCAAATCCGCGGAAATGGGCATCGTCCTGGGTCCATTGGCGAATCGGCAAGGCCTCGTCACCTGCGCCGTCGAACTCGCCGGTATCAACTAGGTAAATGAAATTGTTGAAACGGTTGTGATAGGCCGACAGCTTCGCGTCGAAACGCTCGCTGTGAAAATGCAGGCCAATCTCCAGTTGATTGGCGGCTTCTTCGGTCAAATTAGGGTCGCCGATTTCGTAGGAACCGGTGGCAACGTGCGGACCATCGGCAAACAACTCTTCTTCGGCCGGCGCGCGCTCCGCGTGATCCAGATTGGCAACAATCTCCCAGGTTTCGCTTAAAGTCCAGATGGCGCCAGCGGATAGGCTCAGCGGACTGAAGCTACGTTCTGGCGAGCCATCCGGATCACTGCTGACCCGGTCAATACGCGCACCCAGATCGAGTTGCACGGCATCCCATTTATACTGCTCAACCACGAACAGCCCGCTGCTGCGCGACTGCGTGCGCGGCACGAAGGCTTCCTCACCGATCGCTTCAAACTCGCTGCGATTGAGCTGCACACCGACCGCCCCCAGCCAGCCGCCAATTGCTTCGTGGGTGAGCTCGATACGGCCCTCAGTGGCATCTTTGACAAACTTCGTACCGATTTCCTCACCTTCAAACTCAATGTGCTGATAGTCGGTGCTGGCAAGGCTGTAGCGCAGATACCGAGCGCCCGCGAAGGGTGCATTTAAGCCGCCCTTGAGTTCCACGCGGTCCTGATCGATAGCTAGAAAAACGCCCGGTTCGCCGGCGTCTGCATCTCCCGGCTCACCAGGATTGCCGTAGCTATCCTCGTAGCGCGAGATCGCAAGGCCAAGAAAACCCCAGTCGCCAAGCAAGGAAGCGCCGACGCTGGCGGTGTCGGTGTCCAGGAAGCTATTGGCTTGCTGACCACCATCTGGCAAGTCGTAATTGTCATTGCGGCGCTGCACGGCGTCGACGTGCAGTGCGAATTGCTCGTTGCCGCCGCGTAGGCGCAGCATTCCAGTGTGCCCGTCATTCACGCTATCAAAGCGTAGTTCTGCGCGCCCGGAAAGCGCGCTTTCCGGCGCAGTCTCGGCAATTTTGCCATCAACCACATTGACCACGCCGCCGATCGCGCCCTGCCCATAAAGCAAAGTGGCTGGTCCCTTCAGCACCTCAATTTGATCGGCCAGAAAGGCTTCGATGGCCGGCGCGTGGTCCTGACTCACGGTCGAAACATCCTGCGTCGACAGACCGCCGGACAACACGGCTACGCGCGCACCGTCCAAGCCACGAATGATCGGCCGACCCACTCCTGCACCGAAATTCGAGCTCTGCACGCCCGGCAAACTGCTGACCGTGTCGCCCAGCGTTGCACTGCGGTGATCATCCAACGCTTCGCCAGCCAGCACGGAGACCGGCTCCGACATTTCTTCCGCCGTGCCGCGCAAAGGGGTTGAAGTCACCACGATAGCGTCCAGCCTGGTCTTTTCCAGGTGGCGATCGGCATTGCCCGTGGGCGTGGCGGCCGGCGCTGCCATAGCCACACTAAGCGCCATGGCGAGCGCGCTAAGCTGCAACCGAACAAGGCGGTTAGATGTCACAGGCATGAGTTGCTCCAGAGTTTGCAAGGATGGCCGAAGAGGAATTCCGGCAGACGACGGAGATGTTATACTATTACATCACTTGCGTCACCAGCGAACGAAGCCTCGGGGCATCTGTCCAAACGCTGTTGCAGTTGCTCGCCGTGGTTGCGCCAAACTTGCAGAACGCAGGACAAGCCAAAGCGCGCCGCACGCCATTTTTCTGCGCTACGCTGCGCGCCCAGTGCACTCATTTTGTACGTTATTGATCCCCCGCAACACGATGCGGCAAACCCCTGAGCGACGCGCCCATCCGCGCAGCACCCCGCGTACGCTCAGCGCCACCGCACCCAACCAATTGGTCAGCTGGGATATCACCTATCTGCCGACCCTGATTCGCGGCATCTACTTGTATCTGTATGTATTCCTGGACGTGTTCAGCCGCAAGATCGTCGCCTGGCAGGTGTTCGAGCAAGAAAGTCAGGAGCACGCCAGCGCGCTCTTTAAAGACTATGTCTGGCGTGCCCAAATCGCGCCTGGAGAACTCACTGTGCATTCCGACAACGGCGCGCCAATGAAGGGCGCCACGTTGATCGCCACCTTCGAGCAATTGGGCGCGGCGCGCTCGTTGAGTCGACCCTCGGTCAGCAACGACAACCCCTACTCGGAAGCGCTCTTTCGAACCCTCGGGTACCGTCCCGAGAACCCCGTCGAGCCATTCCACAACCTCGTGGCGGCGCGCGCCTTTGCCGATCCGCTGGTACGTTGGTACAACCACGAGCACCGCCACAGCGCGATCAGCTTCGTCACCCCGGCCCAACGCCACACCAGCGCCGACCAACAGCTCCTCGACCAACGCCACGAGATCTACCGCGCCGCGCGTGCCAAACATCCCACGCGTTGGTCACGGGAAACCCGAAACTGGCGCCGCCGAGAACGCGTTCACTTGAACCCGGAAAAGACCCAAAAGGGGTCAATTCAAGATTTCTAAATATGCGACAAGTTACTTGACCCCGACATATGGCCCAAGAAATCACCCCGAAATCACCGAAAACAGGGCAGAAAAACACCCCGGAAACAGACTAAAGTCAGCCAACATTCGAGCGCTCCTGCAAAACCAGAAGTGGCTCGATTAGGGCGGTCAGCGACACGCGCACCCTGAGCTTGCAGAAGCATGGGTCTGCAAGGGCGGAACCTGCCTCAAGAAGTGCTATCTCGAGACCTATCGGTTTTCCGAAGATCTGGATTCCACGCTGCGCGACGAAGGCCGTCTGGAGAAGGGCTGCCTGCGCCGAGTGATGGACGAGGTCATCGCGTGGGTGTCGGATGAATCCGGCCTTGTGCTCCCTGCCAACCAGTTGAGCTTTGATATCTACGAGAATCCAGGGCTTGCGCCGCCTGCGGCGCGCCGGTTCGAACGCACGCAAGTTGTGCTTGCGGGCCGGATAAGGGCAAGGCGCAGGCGGTCGGCAAGCTGGCGGTATTGGCCGGTGTGCGCGAATATCCGGCGCGGGTCAAATGCGCGACATTGGCTTGGCATACGCTGGATGCGGCATTGAAAAACCAACAACAATCCACTTCTACACAGTAAATTTTAAATATAAAAAGGGCAACGATAATGCCATATTCATATTTTGGTGAAAAATTTCCAGATCTTGCGGAACGTGAAACACGCGCTGTTACTATTCCTGCGAATAACTTAATACCGAAAGGGCACTACGGCTTAATTGAATTTTATTGTGACGAGGCTTATTGTGATTGCCGCCGGGTTTTTTTGAATGTCCATTCTGCTGAAACTGAAGAGATTGTTGCAGTGATTGCCTATGGCTGGGAAAGTGAAGAGTTTTATAAAGAATGGATGGGCGAAGATACCCCTGCACTTGTGAAACCATTAAAGGGGCCTGCATTGAATATGGCAAGTCATCAATCAGCCTTTGCTGGTAACTGGTTAAAATTTATAACTGAAGTTGTCCTCAAAGATAAGAAATATGTTGAAAGATTGAAAAGGCACTATCAGATATTTAGGGCGAAAATAGAAGACAAACAACATGTTAAAAAGACTCCTGATTAGCGCCATCCTTCAGTAAGCCAAGTTTGCGTTGCGAAGTCGCTTCCCGGTCCATGTCGGGCAGCTGACAGCGTCAGCGAGCAGTTCCGGCGCAATCGTTTAGTCCCCCCGCGCCCGCCCGCTTTTCGCACTGCACCTCCGGCAAGCATGCATGAATTGCGTTGAGGTTCGTGACCAAGCGGGGGCGGGGTAGCCGAGGTCGTTCGCCGTTTCCCCTCACGTTCCGAGATTGATGCTGCTTGCGTGCGGCACATGGGCAAGACGCTGAGCTACCGACACCGCGTGATCACCGACGACGACGACGTCTGCACTCGTCGGCTGATCGCTTTGCACTTTGCATCTGGATTTGAGCCGTTGGGGCCTGTCCAGGAAGCTCTACGCGGCATGGAACTGGGTGCAGGCCAACGGCGCGTTGCGCGATATGGTGTGCCGCGGGCTGATGTTGCTGTTGCACCGCGAGGGCCTGATCGAGTTGTTCGCCGGTGCGCCGGGTGCCGCGCAATCCGCTGCACGAGCGCAGCGAGCCTAAGCGGGTGAACGTGGATGCGGCGCCGCTGCAGGTGAGCCTGGCCGAACTCGGGCCGCTGGAAGTACGCCAGGTGCGGCGCACGCCCGCGGAGGCCTTGTTCAACAGTCTGCTGCAGCAACACCACTATCTGGGGTACGTGCGGCCGGTGGGGTGAACACCTGAAGTACCTAGTCTACGCCGGCGGGCGGCCGCTCGCCTGGGTGGCGTGGTGTTCGGCGCCGCGGCATCTGGGCAGCCGCGACCGGTTCATCGGCTGGGAGCCCAAGGCACGACTGCGCAACGTCCGGCTACTCGCGTACAACACGCGATTTTTGATTCTACCTTGGGTGCAGGTGCCGCACTTGGCCCCGCACCTGCTGGGGCGCATGGCTCGAATGCTGTCGGCCGATTGGCAGCGCGTCTATGCGCATCCGATCTACTTCCTAGACGCAGCCCTTGGACACCCAAGAGTCGCAGCGAGGACTGGCGCACCACGGCGAACTGCGGTGTCGGGAACGGAGCCCCGAAAATGGCTTGACGGACCGAAACATGGCTGATCGGTCATGGCACCCATCATCGACCGGGCCAAAGCTCATGTCAGTCGGAAAACGGCGTCAGTTTTGTGAGGAAAACTCCTACAAAGTGGGTGTCCATTGTCATTTTGCCCAGTGATAGCGCCGCGCTTGCCGGGATGGATCCGCCGCCCGGTGTGGTCGACCAGATCGAGGTAGTCGCGCTGGCTCATCGCCAGAACGCAAAGGCCCGGCACACCCAACACCGGCGCCAGCGGCTGATCAGCGCGGGTCTGGTCCTTTTCGATCGTATCGAGGCGCGCGCGGGCCGAAGTGTGCAGCGAATCCTCAAGCCTGTCGCAGATCCGGGCGCGGATCGGGTTCAGGTCGACATAGGTCATCGCCGACAGCACGGCGGTCTGGTCAAGCAGTGTCTGGCACTTCAACCTAGAAACCTCAGTTGACCGCTTCTCGATGTGCATAGCACCATGATTCTGTTAGCTTTTCAGCAATTTCGCTCGTTCACCCATTGGGTGAGTACGCTACGGGGCAGATTGCACGGTTGTGGCTGCACATGGCTGCGTAGCAACTCGTTGGAATGGAACAACCATTCCCCCGGTCTGGCGGCGTAGCCGCCAGCCGTTCAAGCCGGCGCGCGGCATGCCGCGCAAGCTTGCCGGCTTTCACCCTCATTGCGCTCGTGCCCTGTTCCGGCCTGCAAGCAAAGCTTGCATGCGTTCAAGCCGGCGCGCGGCATGCCGCGCAAGCTTGCCGGCTTTCACCCCATAACCGCACACTCTATCCCGTCCAACCGAGGTTTCTAGGTTGAACCGCGCTTCCCAGAAATGCCCCTTGCAGCCGTCTTCGCGATTGGCCCGACGGGCGATCGGCTCGGCTAGCCGGCGCATGAACCACGACAGATCGCCAAGGCGCCCCCGCAGAACCTTGATGCGACAGGCGTTGCCAGCCAACACCTCAGGCCGCGCGTTCGCTTCCTGATTCTGGCGTGGATACAGCCGGCACCAGCGCGCCGCGACCTCGTCCGCAGTCCAGACGGCGGCGACCTGCGGAATCACCTCGACCACGACGTGCAGGTGGTTGCTGATGACGGCGTAGCCCCAGACCGCCACCGCAAACACCTCCGCCAGTTCGGCAATGCTGTCCTCCACCCATTGCCGGCGGTGCTCGTAGGAGCGACCGCTGCCCTGATCCTCGCCGCACAGCCAGCGCCGCACACAGCGCGACACGCAGTGATAGGTGCCAGGAGAACCGGGCGGAACGAGGATGGAGCGGGCATAGGTCATGGCGCCAGCATCCGCTAAGCGGCGCATCGCCGCAGTCGGAAATCAGCCCGACAGCGTGTAGGAAATTTCTAATACTCGACTGTTCGCTCTTGTCTATTCATGGGTGTCCGGTTTCGCCTCTCAGATGGTTGCTCATCACGGCGTAGCCCCAAACAGCGATGCCGAAAACATCGGCCAGCGCGTGCAAGCGATCTTCCACCCACTGCCGCCGATGCTCAAAGGACTTACCAGTGAAGCGATCCTCGCCACACAGAAACGCCCGCCGCACACAGCGCGACACGCAGTGAAAGGTAGCGGGCGATCCGGGCGGAATGAGAATCGAGCGGGCGTAGGTCATGGACCCATCATCACCGCCTCGCCGCAGCACGTCAGTCAGCCAAATGCCGGAAAACCTGTAGGAAAATTCTGATTGATGGGTGTCCGGTGTCGCCCGCGCTGGTGTGGATCGAAGCCTGGCTGGTGTGAGTTTGGACTTGTCCAACGCTGATATGGGCCGGCATTGGGCGGGCGCAAGTTGGCACCTGCAGGTCACCGACCCTGCTGCTGTGTGTGTGGGGCTGGACTTGCCCAGACGCTCTTGGCGTGTCACTTCCGAGGCAAAAGCGTTCGGACAAGTCCGAACCCACATCAGCAGGGCATCGGCGCTGCCGGACCTGCGAGCATCGGGCATGCGGTCGTTGCGTCCGCGGTCCTGCACTTACTCAAAACCGTTGCGGAACGATAATTCGGTCGGCAGCGTAAACAGGCTGACGATATTGCTCGCGGGGCGGCCGACCACGAGTTGTGCACGGGCGACGTCGTAGGCGAGCGTCATGGTGGCCGCGCCGCCTTGCGCCGTCCCGAGGACGCTGTTGGACGGCGAGATGGCGCTGGGCAGGCTCGCGCCGCCGCGCACCAGCGTCACCGCACCGGCGTCCTGGATCGTGCCGTTGTCCCACAGGCGGCTGAAGAAGGCCACGTTGCCGTCGCTCAACTGCAAGCCGCCCTGGCCGTTGCCGATCTCATCGCCAGGCGTCGTGCCGATCATGGAACTCGTCGGCGAGATCTGGCCGGTGAGTCCGGTGCTGCCGTTGGCCAGCGTCACTGCACCGACGTCGGTGAGTGTGTCGTTGTCCCACAGGCGGCTGCGCACCAGATAGTTGCCGTTCGCCAGCCCATCGACGCCGCCGCCGAAGGTGCCCAACTGGTCCCCCGCCTTGGTGCCGATCAGGGAGTTGGCCGGAGAGACCGGCCCGGACAATCCGGTACTGCCGCTGGCCCAGGTCACTGCGCCCACATTCGCGATGAGACCGTGGTCCCAGTCGCGACTCCAGACCACGTAGTTATTGTTGCTCAGTCGGATGATGCCGTAGCCGACAAAGTCGCTGGTCGAGCTTCCCACCAGCGAGTTGGCCGCCGATACCACGCCCGCGCAACCAGCGGCGCTGCACCAGGTGACCGCGCCGACAGACCGTATCGTCCCATCGTTCCATAACGCGCTGCGAATGACATAGCTGCCATTGTCGAGCGCGAGCACGCTCCCACGGCCGACGTTGTCGAAGGCCGTCGAACCGATCAGCGAGTTGCTTCCGGAAACCACGCCCGACAATGGTGCACTGCCATTGACCCAAGTGGCGGCGCCGACGTCCCGGATGGTGTCATCGTCCCACAGGGGACTGGCAACCACGTAGTTGCCGTTTCCGAGCGCGATGGCGCCCTGCACACCCACCTCATGGTTGGCTGCCGTTCCAACCAGCGAATTGGCAGGCGAGACCGCGGCCACCAGCCCCGTATTGCCGTTGCCCCAGGTCACCGCACCGACGTTCAGCGTACCGGCGTTGTCCCACGCAGAACTGACGACGACGTAGTGGCCCATCGGCGGCCCCGAATCGGTGGAATCCGCACAATAGAGCCCGTGCGGGTTCCACGCTACGATTTCGCCGGGCACCAACCCCTCGCGGTTTCGCGTTCGCCCAAACCCGTCAAGGCTCAGTCATGGCGCAGGTCAATCGCGAGCAGGGATGCCCAGTCAGACGCGTAGATGCCACGGGCGACGAAGGACGGGAAACTCGAATGCGGCCACGCCGCAGGCGACGGCGCCCAGCCGTGTTTGACCGGGTTGTGGTGGATGTAATCGAGGTGATGGCGGTAGTCACGCTGGTCGCGAATCTGATGTTCCCAGTAGCGACGTTGCCAAACGCCGCGTTCGCCGCGCGCGATTCGCGTCGCCGAGCGCCGTTCGATGACGTCGATGAGCCGCGTGAAATCCGTCTTGATGCGCCGCCAACGCGTCGGGAAATCGGCATCCCCAGACATCCCCAGACGGCAGTGTCCAGATCCAATGCAGGTGTTCCGGCAGGATCACCCAAGCCCGCACCGCAAACGGCCGCCGCGCCCGTTCCGCCGCCACACAGGCTCGCAAAGTGTCGATGTGGCGCACCAGCAGGTCATTCCCCCGCCGTTGCAACAAATTCACCATGAAGAATCAAGTTCCCCCCGGCGTCAAAGCACGACGATAGTTCGGCGTTCCATGGCATCCAGCAAACACACCTCGCCACCATGCCCAGCCCACCACCCCACCGTCATCCACCCC